>Ga0116227_10013081_pt1 | contig 13227 bp, 10 predicted proteins | sample S1TSphgellanicum_FD_89693 | JGI IMG/M metagenome (GOLD analysis project Ga0116227, IMG submission 89693) | Host-associated microbial communities from peat moss isolated from Minnesota, USA - S1T2_Fb - Sphagnum magellanicum MG | ecosystem: Host-associated > Plants > Peat moss > Unclassified...
AAACAACCAAAATAGTTGAAAGTTGGTCTTGTAGTTGCAAATATTCTCAAATCTAGTCGCAAACGACTATAAGTCACATGTAGTCGTAAATTGACTGGTTACATTTTGGCTGATTTCTACTAGTGCATTTTGCCATCTTACATCCTACATTCTGTTGTCCTATGTCTTGCATTTTCCGTCTTGCCTTTTTGTTCAACATCTGTTTGACTTCCATCCGACCTTCGTCTGGCTTTTGTTCGACATTCGTTTGACCTCCCTCTGACATATGTCTGCCACTAGTCATTCCCAACAACGCATCATATTCTTCAAACCATACGTTGTGTTAGATTTTTCTAGCTAGTGCTTTGTATTGTTACAAAATTTTGGGGCAGGGACAACACCATGTTTTCAGATGTTGAAAGCACTATCACTTAGCCAGAGCCTAGGTATCAACTACAAAGTAACACAATCCTTTGAACCAATTTCTTTAATCTCACAATCTTCACGACGGTACCATCGAGCATCTACAACACCACCGTCATCTAGTATAACTCTTTCTACGAATTCAGGTTCAGGTTACACTACATCAATGGTGCATCAAAGTCCATTTGGAAGGTTAAATAGTCGGGTATGCTTGTCGCCACACCTACTTTTACACCATCACCGTATATTATGCTACAAGCTTTGACCTCTACACCCTATACACCATGGAGGTTAATAGTTCCTCTGGGAGAATTGAAAAGTTTAACGAAAGGTTAAGTACTATTTCTTTGAGGGAGTTCAAGGTAACTTTTTCAACTGTGGTTTGTGAGTTGGAGCTCAAGTATGGCGTTAATTACACCAAGGCATTCGCATTTAAACAACTGGCCCATTATGTGCACTATGAAACATTGGATGTCTACGAGCAACATTCTCCAAGGATTTTGGTGTCACCGAGATCCCCAATCAAGCTTATCCCACAACCATTACCACCACCTCTCAAGTTGCACTACAAACTACCATTGCACATCATGGGACTATGCCCAATAATCTAGATTTGGTACCTATTTCAGTAACCTTTCTCCTCAACAACTCATTGTTGTTATCACAAACATTCTTCCCACCAATGATGCATAAGCTTTTGTTGATCCAGTGGGGGAATTCTTTCAAGTTTTTGAACTAAAATTTTCAGTTCAGAGTTTTGAAAAAATTCTACAGCTTACCACTTTTTCTCGGCAAAAGGATGAAATCCTCAAGATGCTCTACAGGAGACTTCTCAAGCTTAAAGAGGATACTTAGAACATCATAGACCTACAAGCTGCCCATTGGTATCTTCGTTCATTAAAAGGTATTCTTACACTCCATGCGCAGGTTTTGCAACAGAGTTTTGCAGAATTTGGAGACTATTACACTTTGTTGGATGTGTACAACATTTCTAAAAAGCTGGAATTTGCTCATGCACACTATGAGGCTAGTACTATGAGGCTTCCCTCACGTTCAAAGCCTTAACCTCCACCAACTACGCCAACCAGATCATCACATTCTTCTTCAAGGGTTAAAGTAGTGCACTCGGCTACAACCATCCTACCTTCTTATAACTAGTATGGCAATCTTGCCCACAAAACAAGTGAGTGCAACATTCCTTTCAAGGATCTCTTTTGTGATTACTATGGGAAAGAGGGAAACTAGGAAGCTATTTGTTTTGCCAAGTTCCTGGGAAGGAAGCAACTTTGATTATCATGGCAAAATCTACCAACATCTTCCTTTGCCCCTTAACCAAAAGCCAAGGCACCTCAGCCTTCCACTCAAACTTTCCCCACCAAGGGTAATTCTAGTAAAAATGCTAAGAAGAAGGAGCACAATGTTGACAAGAGGGAGGTGCTTCAAGCCCATGCCCTTCAAGTTCAAACTCTGCAAAATGAACTTGAATCATTGAGGGCCCAACTTACTAATCTAAAAAGTAAGTTTTCCCAACCAGTTAGTCATACCTAACCTATATAAGATTCAGGATCACGGGAAGGACCTCCTAGGTCGTTCTATGGCCTCCCACACAATGCCATGGTTGGGGAGTATGTTCTTTCTACTGCACACAATTATAGTCTCACACTAGAATTTGCTACTTTTTTTGCCCTTTCTATCTTACGACACAAGAGGCTAATGTGGCACCCAAAGTTTCTACCATTAAGCAGGTAATTCAGACTCATGGACTCACATTTGGTTGAAGTCCTATTACTAGGGCTAAAGGAGCTTGAGTAATCATGCCATAATCTTTTCGTCCTCTCAACACGGAAGAAGAACGCACCTTGTTGGTGAGGGGGGAGGAAACTACTACACCACAAGTTGCTGGGCCATCAAATTTTCGTGTCCTAAGAGTACATGTACATCAGGAAAATACACAATTTTCCACTAATTAGCTTATGGAATGCCAACTTCAAATGTGTGAAATGGCGCAAAAGCTTATGAGTACACGGTTGTTTAGTTTTCAAAATTTGAAGTTAAGCACCAGGGACATAATTGCAGTACTAAAGGATACCCTAAACACTACATTAAGTCCTCTACCAATCCTTGATCCACATGCTATAGAAGTCCCATCCAACACCTTGGAAAGACACTTGATTAACTCACGTGTTGTAAATGGCATTCGTAATCTGGTCATTAGTTCTAACATGGCTAAAATAATGGGCTTTCCTACCTCTGATTCTACATTCACATATCAGAAGGGAGTTAAAAACACCTCACTTATGGATTTGTTACTTAGCAAAGGTGTTGTGAATAACCATTCTCTCCATAAAGTCTCTCATTCATTTCCAAAGGTGGTGCTTAATGAAAGAACTTCCATCGCCACTGGAGTTGCCATTGTCGACAATACTGGGTTAGCAATCTAAGTGGGAGGACATACACCTAGAGTGGTACTTCTTGATACGGGTGCCCAACCAGTGATTCTTGGAGTTCAATTCACCAAGAAGATGGGCATGCTTAACTCCAAACTACGAAAATCTATGTGGCAAATTTGCACCACTAGTGGGAACGTAAAGGAGGTATTTGGGGAAAGCTCACATTTGATTGCACTTAACTTCAATGAAGGTACAGATCAGGAGCTTTGCTTATAGGTCAAATGTTTAGTCACCAATGCCACTAGTTATGATGTGTTCATTGGGCAAGAGGCCATGTTTCCACCAGGTTTCATAATTGACAATTGGTTCGAGCATGCGTATTACCGAATGGATTGGGAGACTGATGGCCACCACCTAGGATACATACCCCTTGATTTACATGGGAACCATAGTCCTATGGCTCACCATTGTATGTTCAAGGAAGCACACACCATTTCCTACATCCAATAAGCTAGCCATGAATGGATAGAGGAAGATGAAGAGGAGACAGCTTACGCCCAAGCTAATGAAAGCTTGAGGGTGGTTCCTACTGACATTCAACACTAACCCGAGATTTTACAGAGGTTCAAAGCAGCCCACGAGCCCTTGGTCAAAGCTCTATGTAGTTTTGAGAACATAGAGAGCCATGGCAAACCGATTAAGCTAGTACTTCATCAACTGATCACCTAGACACCACCTAAGGAGGGGATTACATTACTAGAGCTTTTTGGTGGTATTGGTATAGGTCTCAAAGCCCTACTACAGTCAGGGATGGTGGTTCAGAGGTATTTCTACGTAGACATTGATCCTATTGCAAAGCAAGTGGTGGCATTGAGAATGATGGAGCTCACAACTAGATTTCCACAATAGTTTTCAACCACCACATGGAAGGTTAGTTTCACTTTCTTGCCCTCTAACATACAATTAATTCAAAAGAAGCATATGAAATTACTTGACCCCGTGGACTTCATTATTTTAGGTTAGGAGTGTCAAGGATTTTCAGTGGCTGGATTTGGAGAAGGCTTGAGTGACACAAGATCCGGTCTCTTCACGGACATGGTACAATTGAACACATGGGCTTAATTCATTTTTCCTATGTTTGGTTATGTAATTGAGAACACTCCTTTTCAGCTTGACCAAATAGAGAAATTCCAGGAGCATTACATGCTGGTCAAGCATTACCTTGGAAAGCCCTTCTTACTTAATGTGGCACAATGCAGTTCCTATGCGCACCGACTATGCAACTGGTGACCAACCTGGCACCACTCTCAGTTCGACAGCTAGCTTTAAGATACACCATCAGAGACCCCAACATGTAGGTTTCTCACATATTAGATGATCAGAGCTGTTGCCAACTAGTTACAAAGCAAGAAAAACCTCCTTGGTTTCCTACGAACACAATAGGAAAACCAAGAGGTGGTTAGCCCACCTTTGTTTCCTTCCCAAGGAGCACACGCCTTTTAGGGAGACCAGGCCTGGTGTATTGTCATGCTTTAGCCACTTGGGATGAACCAAACCCAGAAGAAAAAGAAAAGGCTATGGGGTTCCAAGCTGGCACTATTAGTCACGCTAAGGTGATTAGATTAGAGTGTAACACTCTATTGGGGAGAGGCATGGACCTAAACTCCTTTACATGGTTATTGGTAACCTATGTACTCTTTCAAATGTACAAAACACCAACATTGATTCAATCAACGTGCAGTTCTGGCGATGCGATCACATGGCACCCCGACCAAATACATTTGCCTATTTTCAACACTTTACATTTCACTCTTAATGTTGGGGGGGAGGAGGTACCATGTAACTTGACTCAAGTTGTGTTTGATACATCTAGAGGTACATCAACTTCTAGAGAAACAATTATAACCTTCTATGAATCTGCGAAATTGGATAGTGGAGAACCCAATACACCATGTTCTTTAAACACACTTTCCAATTCCATTCCATGTGTTTTTAACTACCCTTTCATTATGGGGAACCAACTCACCAAGAAGGAGAGAGACTAAGTCACAGACTCGCTAATTAAGTACAAAAATGTGTTCACATTCTCAATGAAAAACTTAGGTAGGTGTAAGACCATGCAGTTTTCTATAGACTTTATAGATGAGACACCCGTCTATCGAAGGAAGCATAAGTTGAACAAGCATGAGTGGGAACTGGTAGGCAAAATATGCAAAGAGCTCCATGAGGTTGGTTGACGCGCTCCTAAGTCACGGGGCGAAACCCACTTGAGGGTTTCATAAAGTCAAGTTGCGAAAATTGTGACTTAGCAGCACGCTCTTTGCTTCCAACTCTAAAAAGGGGTAGAGGCTCAAGTTGGGAGTCCAGGGATTAGACTAAGAAGCGGGACTAGTTTAGCTTGTGTGAATCTGCATCCAAAAACCAACCACAAGAGGTTAGTTTAGCATTCAGGACACCCTTGGGTGTTGGGACTTGTCACGGGCACTTGGACACACAAGACTCACCACGGCTCGGACTCGGGAGTAAGCCACCACCTTACTCCCTATAGTATTCTCTACAGCTCGCCGCCGAGGCTACATCCAAATGACACATTTTGTTGGGACTCCCGAAATGGAGTCCCGAAACTGTCCCGGCTGGACTCCCGGAACTTTCTACGACCATAACTCCCGACTACGGAGTCCGATGGCGACGAGGTCTAAACCAAAGTTGTAGCCTTCTTCGAGATCTTTTCAACGCCATGTTGCACTCCCTAAGGCGACGTCGGGAATGGATCGATTCCTGACTTTTAGTGGTCGGGAGTCAAACTGCCAGTTTGACTCCCGGCCCTTCTTTTGCCCATAACTTGGGATGCAAATGTCTGAATGGCCAATGCGAGGCCATTTTCGATATTTTAGTTTCAAAAACTTTCCAATGACACCAAGAACACCTTAATGTGAGGTGTTTTGGGCCTTGCTGTCAAGCTCTGAACATTCGGGAGTCCCAGAGGACTCCAAATCTCCAACTTTTCCAAGTGTTGGGCTTCACCCCCACACTTGGCCAAAGTGGGGTTGCGACACTAGTCTCATTCAGCTATCAAATTCTGATTTCGTAACCGCTATAGTGATGCCATCAAAGAAGGATTCAGCTGGATTATGGACTAAAAAAGGATGTGTGGAGATTATAGGCCTTTGAACCTAGTTACACCTTAGGACGGGTACCCCATGCCCATCCTTGAAGAACTGTTTGATAGCATTGGAGACTCAAACATCTTCACAATTGTGGATCTGAAGTAAGGTTTCAACCAAATTGTGCTCACTGTGAAGGATCGCAAGAAAATGACATTCCATGGAAGCAACAAGTTGTGGGAATGGCTTGTGATGCCTTTTGGATTAAAAAATGCACCTATCTTCTTTTAGCGAATCATGGACCAGGTTTTCGAAAGGGCAGATTTCTTGAAATGCTACATAGATGACGTTTTAGTGCATAGCAAGGGACTCTTGTAGCACTTGGCTCATCTTGAAGAGTTATTCAAGAGGCTTCACAAAGTCAATATGAAGATCCATCCTAAAAAATGTGAATTTATTGTCACCTCAATAGTCTACTTTAGACACAGAATTTTACCAAATGGTATTATGGCTCATTGGGCCAAAATAGTAGCCATTTTGGAGATGCCCAATCCTATTGATGTTCATGCGTGAGGAGCTTCATCGGACTATGTAATTACTATAAAATTTATGTCCAAGACTTCAATATTATTGCTCATCCTCTCTATGCATTGTTAAAGAAGGGTGTTGCTTGGACATGGAGTGATGAGGCTGAGGAAACTTTCAACACACTCAAGGAAAAGCTTTCAGAATTCCCCATTTTGAAAAGACCTAATTTCAACAAAGTCTTCATTCTACACATTAACCGAAGTGCTCTTGGTATTGGTGTTATTTTTGGCCAACTTGATGAAAAAGGCAAGGAATATGTTATCGCCTATGCATCCTGAAGCAACAATAGGGCTGAAAGCAATTACTTTTCATACGAGGGGGAGTGCCTTGCTATTGTATGGGTCGTCATACATTTCAAGCCCTATCTTTATGGCACCAATTTCACTTTGTATACCAACCACCAGCCTATCAAATGGTTGATGACCAACGATAAGCTTATTGGTAAGTTAGCTTGTTGGGCACTTATACTTTAGGAGTATGAGTTCAATGTTATTCACCAATCTAATATTACACATCGGAACGTGGATACCATGTCACGGAAACCCTTCATTACCTTTGAAGATTTCTTAGAAGCCAGGTAAGACTTCGACCAAATTCTAGCAATACATGTATCTGATGCATCTAATTATTTTACACTACTACAATGTAACTTGGTTTAGCATCCCATTGTGGATATATGGGAGGACTTGGACATTTTGAGGTTTCTTTAGCATGGGGAATACCCTCCCCAAGTTACATCAAGTCATCGAGATCGCATATAACAACGGTCCAAACGTTACTCATGGAGAGACAATCACCTCGTTCGATGCTTACCACAAGGCGACATAGTGGTTCTTCCACCACATGAATGGTTTGGTCTTATTTAGAAGGTACATTCGGAGCTTGGACACTTTGGAGTTAAGCGTACTTATAGCCTTTTTGCTCCTCATTACCATTGGAGAGGTATGTATGTTCAAGTCCGAGACGTCATTGCTAGGTGTGAACAATGTGATAGAGTGAAAACTTCTTCCTCCTTTCGACAGCTCACGCTTTTTCCACTCCCTATTCAAAGCATGTTTTATCGTTGGTCATGTGATTTAGCTGGAGAGTTACCATAGACCTCCAAGGGTAATGTCTACATCATGATTATGATTAAGCATTTTTCAAAATGGGTTGAGCTTGTTGTGTTGCTGGACAAATCATCACATAGCACTAGCCAGGCTTTCTTACAACAGGTCCTAAGTAGGTTTGGGGCTTGTGCTGAATGCCTTACTGATCAAGGATCAGAATTCAGGGGAGAATTCCAAGACCTATTTGACCATGCTTTCATTAGCCATTGCCGGACTTCAAGAGATCATCCCTAAGTTGATGGCCTTGTAGTGAAGATGGTTCAAACATGCAAGAAGGGATTTTGGAATATTTGCCTCACTAGGAACAAAAAGGATTGGAACTTGGCCCTCCTTTACATCGCCATAGGTTATAGGATGTCCAAACACGCCTTTTTATCTCATTTTCTGTCCTTACTTTCTACTTTTTGGGAGACATCCCATTCCACCCTCTTCCATTGTTGTTCAAATGGACCAGGTTGTGGACTTGGACTCTCCATCCACTTGGGCCAGGGTCATCGTAAAAAGGGCTGTTCCATTCAAAAGGGTTATGCCCATGGCCATGGAGAACTTGTCCATTGCACAGCATCGAAACACCTTACGGTATGCACACACACGAGGTGGTAGTTACAAACCTAAGGTGAGACAATTTGATGTTAGTGATTTTGTGTATCTCCAATGGCAACCTAATGATACTGTAGACACTTCTTCCGGTCGCACTATCTTAAAGATTGAGGTAATCAGGCCTTCCAGTGTGTTGGAGTTGCAAGGAGCTAACGGACGCACAATTCGGGATCACTCCAAAAACTGTGCGCCTTACCACCTGCCGAATTTGGATCCTACCATCATCACGTCGACTTGGATTCCTCCACTTGACTATCCATGTCAGGTATGTCAAAGGACGGATGATGCTGATCAGATGCTGCTTTGCAATAACTATAATGGTGGATACCATCTCTTCTACCTTAAGCTAGAGTTCATTCAACTTCCCGCCGACATTTGGTACTGTTCATCATGTTCTCTTGCAACACTGTGATTTCTACTCAAACCATGCCATGCTTTTCCCGGCTCAAGTCTAGGGGGGGATACATGAGAATTTCATCTTAGCTTCCTCTTGTGCATTGTATATATATGTGCATGCATTTCTTTTTGGTTGAATAGTTTCTACCTTTGGTTGGTTTTAGTCTTTTTGTTTAGTAGAGTTTACTATGGATTTACACCTTTACGACATTGTATGTCACAACATTTTATCCAAATGCGCCAATTTGAATAAGGTTATGTATAATGAAACTATAATGTTGGGTATTCAACCCTATACATAACCGCCGAATACCCACAATCCAGATGCCTATCCAATTTTTTCTATATAACTGGACAACTCTGGTTCTTACCATTTTAAATCATTTGCCAAGATTTTGAGTTCTTTATTCTTGGCAACAAGTTTGTAGATAGTCCTTTTGATTGTGGTGTTCTACAACCATGAGCATGTCAAGTTGTGACACATGAGTCTATGTGGTTGTAGACGATTCAACTAAACTTGGAGCTTTTTATGTTATATTTCAATGTAAAGACTTTGTAGAATTTTTCTATTGTATGTGGACAACATCATGTACACAATTTCTCTTCCATATCACATAGGTTTACAAGCAAGGATTTAGATTGCATAAAACTCCTATCCTTTTCAAAAGTCTCTTACATTTATGTTCCAATATGCAAATTGTAATAAGGTTTTTGTATGTAAAGTACACATTGTAGCAATGAATGCATATTGTAGTACAATTTATGTGTATTAAGAATCGTGGAAAATCTTTGCAATCTTTGTTTTAAGAAGCATTGAAGTGATTAGCTACTAAGCTTCAGTATGTGTGTTACTAATAAGCATCTCAAATCTAGTTGGCTATGGCATTCTAACATGGGTGATGTGCTTATTGGTGGACACAGCTCAAGTGACATAATTAGTGACTTAAAACTTGTTATTCTTTGCTTCATTGGTGTTGATCAATTTTATGGATTTGAGATTTTACAAAATGTTCATGTCATTTATGGTTTGAATTTTCATGTAGGATTCTGCAAACTTGGAGAATGTGGTGCAATTGTAGATTTGGGTACATGTCTATTGGCTGACCCGGCAATCAATATTCATATCAGATAGTATCACTCTCTAAAACAATTTTTACACTTCTTGGAAGCACTTCTTTGCAATAAGCTGATGGCAGCATAAAAGTTCATACAAACCTCTAGTGATATGTCAATGGTAAATGAATGTTAGCAAAATGCAATGTCACATTGCATTCACACATGCAATGTTAGCCAACAAAAAACATGACATAACACCCTTGTTGTCACCTAGTGGTATCTCAATGTTAGGGTCACTGTTAGATAACAAAATATTTACTATAAACATAAATCTTTAGATGTCAAATAGTGGTAACTTGAATACCCAAAAAGAAGAGAATAAGTTGGTGGTGACATAACACTTTCTTTCTTCTCTATGTTATCCTACATTCCCATGTTCCTTATTATTTTTGCACCATACCAAACGCATCAACAGAGAGTGCACAGAAAGAGGTCATATGCATATAGAAAGATCCTTCTCACAGCAGACACCAAGATTTTTCTGAAGTTCATTGATCATGCTTCATAGAAAAATTTGCAATGTAAGTCATTGTTCCTAGTATGGGGAGTGCATTCACCAATGGAACTGCAAGGAATGTGCACAACAGAAGAGTTGATTCACTCAAAAGAATAGGGCAAAGAATTGCAAGAGATGCGCACAACAGAAAAGTCGATGCATAGCAAAAAAACATCAAGAGAAACGTTTCTCTTGGGAAGCAATGAAAAGAAGCATTCTTTTGGGAATAGGATTGTCTGATGGCACCAAATGTCGGTCCAGTTTGTGACTGATTTGAATCTGTGATAGGTAGGAGACAATGTTTACACAATGGTAAGGTCTGAATGATAATGTTTAGTGGTAGTGATAATTTAATGAGTACTTGGCAATAGATAATGCCACATAGCACCTTGTCAACAAACCCAATGATAGCAAACTTAACACCAAATTCTGTAACACCAAGTCTGAATGGACCCACATATGACCAACCAGGGGATTGTGGCAGAGATTAATTTGGCTATTGGTACTACTGGAGTTGTGAGCAATGAACATGCAAAATGATTTTTCAACATGTTGGTGACCAGATTATCGTACAGCTTCTGGTGCCAGAACTGTTCCATGTTGAGAGAACAGAAACAGTGAACAGATTGATGCCTACCTCAATTAGGTTTATACATGGAACCTCCAAGCCCCCCATACATCAGGTTGTATATGACTTCAGGCTTAGGGGTCTGGAATCTTGACCTTTGCGGATTTCCATTGGTACTTTAGATGTGCATCAAGCCCGGGTGTTCAAGTTGTATCTTGATGTTGCCATCATGTGACATGAAAGTATCATACAGTTTTACACATGCTATTGTGAGTATTTATAGAGACGCCCAAGAAGAGTACTTTACATGGAGTAGGGCTCTTTACTTGCAGATACTAAGAGCACCTCTACCCACATCAGCCTGGTATTTGGGCCTCTATCACCACAGTCAAAATAGCATGTAAGTTATTTCCCCATCCCCATTCATAAACATGAAAGATTGGATAGTGTGTAGTGAGGGATGAGTTAGATGCCACCATATGGGCCAAACGCATTCTGATGAACCAATGAAAGGTAATCATAGGCAAGTCCCATTCGACCACTGTCTGGCACAATCTCTAACACTGTCTCTGTGCATAATTGACTGTTACAGTCCCAAATGTCCTACAAACTCCTGAACACTCTAAGCTACAACAGAATAATTGTCATCACCAGGAGGGCTTACTTCATCTGCCAGAGACCCACCCCAATCCCTACAAACTACCTCTCTCAAAGCTGCTGTAGAACACATTTGTGATCTGCTGCTACCCACTCTTTGTCCGTGGATCATCACCTGTTACACATATTGGGAACCTCTAGAACAATCAGCTGGATCCAACAGCTATACTTTGGGTGTGCTTGAATCAACCTGTGCTCTTGCCAAGTTGCAGCTGCTGTGCTTAGCACAATGTTCTACTAGAAATTCTGCTTGTGCATCTTCCAGAGCCATTTGTGCAAATCAGATCATCTTGCTGGTGTCTATCATCACTTAGTTTGGTGATGGTAGACTCTCTTGAGCTTGCTCATGTGTGTGATGTTAGTGTTGATGATGGTCTTTGTTATTAGTGCTTAATGCTTTGTTTTTGGTGCTTAATGCTTTGTTTAGGCACTCAATTCTGGTAGTGTTTGACTGGTACACTCACATGAAAAAAGCTCAAGTTTGAAGAGAATCCCAGCCTCCACATGCAAGTGGTTTTCCATGAAAACCCACATCACCCATACGAAGGTGCACAAATTGCAGAGTTTGTCTTTAATCATGGCTGCTGGAATTTGCTGCAAGAGGACAGAAACCATCTAATCCAAATTCACATGCAACAGTATACACACAAATCCTTACATGGAGATGGAGAAAGAGAGGTTATGGCAGCAACTGAATGTGGTATCAATTGAACCCTTCTGATCAATCCTGCTAGTTTTAACTTTTAACAGCAGCTCTGAACTCAGTGAACAGAGCAGCAAGAAAGTGTTGTACACCAACCCTGTCAAAGATGCAGATCCAGAGATCATCAGTAAACTCTGAATTCTTTAATTAAGATCCTCTCTAAACTGCTTTAAATTTCCTATCTAAATATCACCACTTTAGATTCAAGCCAGAAAAGACCTGACACATGATCTTTGCATAAAATATATTATGCAGTTGAATGCCATGTGTCTCCTATCAGCACTAGAATATACATCACAAAGCTGCTTGAACAAGGTCCTGCTCACAGATGAGAAAACCCATCCAGAAGAATTTGTTCCTTTACACCTGAATCCAAGATTCCTGGTAGGGGAAAGAAAAATAGGGCTGAACAAACACAAGAAGTCAGTGAGCGAGAGGTATTGCAATTCATGACAGACTCTCCAATCCCATGAGCATTGTTGGATTGTGAGTCTACAAATTGCAGAAGAATCAGGCTACACACATTACATGAAAAGGTTGTTGCAATCACTCCAAGACACCACCAAATGTGAGAGGGAGCTGCATCTCATGAACCTTAGATTTGTCTCCAAAATTAAGAGCTACAGCTTTCATCTCTATACTGCTGCGACCAAAGTACATGGAGACACTGACTTCAGGTTTCGCATCTGTCTCTCCACTGACATTAGAAATGTCTATCACCAACTCACCTTCCTTTTCAGCTGATCCTCCCTTTGTGTATCTTGGGGAGACATCATCAGAGCTGTAGAGTACGAGGCGCATCACCTTCTGTCTAGGGTACAATCCCACATGCGTCTTGGTGATACAATGATCAACTGCTACCTGACTTCCTTTCTGCACATAAATGGAGAATCGGTTCTCGCACTTCTTCGTGTTCCCTACCTGGGTACAGTACTCAGCAGGATCTCCTTCCTCAAAAGCTCTGCAGGTCTCAACTCCATAGGTTTTTCTTGCAATTCTAGAAATGATTGCTCCAGGGTTCATTGCCAGCGCTACTGCACCCTGACAAACTGCACTTCCAGGATTCGGGGGACTAATTATCCGTTGAACCTCAGCTGC
>Ga0116227_10013082_pt1 | contig 13227 bp, 11 predicted proteins | sample S1TSphgellanicum_FD_89693 | JGI IMG/M metagenome (GOLD analysis project Ga0116227, IMG submission 89693) | Host-associated microbial communities from peat moss isolated from Minnesota, USA - S1T2_Fb - Sphagnum magellanicum MG | ecosystem: Host-associated > Plants > Peat moss > Unclassified...
CCGACGAGGAAGGCGTGTTCGAAGTGATGGGCCGCGGTGAACTGCACCTGACCATCCTGCTGGAGAACATGCGCCGCGAAGGCTACGAAATGGCCGTGTCCAAGCCGCGCGTGGTCTTCAAGGACGTGGATGGCGTGCGCCACGAGCCGATCGAGCTGGTCACCGCCGACATCGAGGAAACCCACCAGGGTGGCGTGATGCAGGCGCTGGGCGAGCGCAAGGGCGAACTGGTCAACATGGAGCCGGACGGCCGTGGCCGTGTGCGCCTGGAATACCGCATCCCGGCACGGGGCCTGATCGGCTTCACCAACGAGTTCCTGAACCTGACGCGCGGCTCTGGCCTGATCAGCAACATCTTCGACAGCTACGAGCCGCACAAGGGCGACATCGGCAGCCGCAAGAACGGCGTGCTGATCTCCATGGACGACGGTGAAATCTTCACCTATGCCCTGGGCAAGCTGGACGACCGCGGCCGCATGTTCGTCAAGGCGAACGACCCGGTGTACGAAGGCATGATCGTCGGCATCCACAGCCGCGACAACGACCTGGTGGTCAACGCCACGCGGACCAAGCAGCTGACCAACTTCCGCGTCTCGGGCAAGGAAGACGCGATCAAGATCACGCCGCCGATCGAACTCACGCTGGAATACGGCGTGGAATTCATCGAGGACGACGAACTGGTCGAGATCACGCCCAAGAGCGTGCGCCTGCGCAAGCGCTACCTGAAGGAACACGAGCGCAAGCGCGCCAGCCGCGAGGCCTAAGGCCTAAACCCGAGAGACGCACACACCGGTGCGCCTCTCCCGCTACGCCCCTGCGTTTACGCCGGGGCGTATTTCATTGGGGTGCCGCCTTTGGCGGTGTCGTTCGGCGCCAAGTCCACGGTGTGCGGGTGGAAGACCTGCAGCGCTTCCCGGTGGGCGACGCTGATCAGCGTGACCTCGGGCAGGCGCTGCAGCAGCAGGGTGTAGAGCGCGTGCTCGGCTGCCGGGTCGAGGGCGCTGGTGGCTTCATCCAGCACCAGCAGTTCGGGCCGCTGCAGCAGCACGCGGGCAAAGGCCAGGCGTTGCTGCTCCCCGGGCGAGAGCCGGTTGCTCCAATGGGCTTCCTCGTCCAGCGATACGCCCAGGGACGCCAGGCCCACGGCGCTGAGCGCCTCCTGGTAGGCGGCGTCGCCATGGTCTGCCGCTGCGCCGGGATAGGCCAGGGCGGCGCGCAGGCTGCCCAGGGGCAGGTAGCTGCGCTGCGGCACGAACAGCACATGCGCCTTTGGCCGCACGATGCTGCCGCTGCCAAAGTGCCACAGCCCTGACAGGGCCCGCAGCAGCGTGCTCTTGCCCGTGCCCGAAGGGCCGCGCACCAGCCAGTGTTCGCCGCGCGCAATGCGCAGGTCCGGCACCCGCACCAGGAGCTGTCCGTTCGGCAGCGTGAGCTGCAGGCCGTGCGTTTCCACCGCACCGCCATCGGCAAGGCGCAGCTCGATGGCGCCAGCCTCGGGCGGCGGTGCCTCCAGCAGGTCGCGGAACTCGCACAGACGGTTGACCGTGGCGCGCCATTCGGCCAGGGTGGCATAGCTGTTGATGAACCAGGACATGGAGTCGCTCACCGTGCCAAAGGCCCGGCTGACCTGCATCAGCACGCCAAAGGTGAAGGCGCCCGCAAAGTAGCGTGGTGCCGCCAGGGCAATGGGCAGCACCACGGCGATTTGCGCGTAGAGCGAATTCACCAGCGTCAGCCGCTTGGTGTAGCGCATCACCAGTTGCCAGTTGTCGCGGATGCGCTCGAACAGCGTCGTGGCATTAGCAGCTTCGGCCCGCGCGCCGTCGTAGAGCGCAATCGATTCGGCGTTCTCGCGCAGGCGTACCAGGCCGAAGCGGAAGTTGGCTTCCACCCGCTGCTGCTGGTAGTTGACACCGACCAGTGGCCGGCCGAACTTCTGCATGGCAAAGGAGCCCAGCAGCGCATAGGCGGCCGCGGCCCAGACCATGTAGCCCGGGATGGTGATGGCGTGCCCGGCGACATGCGCCAGCAGCGGCCCCGCCAGGGACCAGAGGATGACGACGAACGACACCAGGGTCACCACCGTGGAGAGCAGGTCCAGCGACAGCGCCAGGGTGGTGGTGGCCAAGGCCTGCAGGTCATCGGCGATCCGCTGGTCGGGGTTGTCGGCCAGGCGGTCGCGCTCGATGCGGTAGAAGGCGTGGTCGCCGAGCCAGCGGCGCAGGTAGTCGGTGGTGAGCCAGCGGCGCCAGCGAAAGCCGAGCATCTGCTTGAAGTACAGCGCGTACACGGCCAGCACGATGTAGCACAGTGCCAGGCCGGTGAAGGTCAGCAGCAGAGGGCCGAAATGCGCCGTGTCCTTGCTCTCCAGCGCGTTGTAGAACTGGGCGCTCCAGCTGTTGATGCGCACGTCGATGTAAACGATGGCCAGGTTCATGGCCACGATCAGCGCCAGCAGGCCGCGCGCCGGCCAGCGCTCTTGCGAGGCCCAGAAGGGGCGGATCAGCGACCAGGCGGTGTTTTTCTTGGTGAGGGTCACAGGGCACTCCAGAAGGCATGGGGCGGACGTCTGTGCGATGTCCACCCCGGAGTGTGCCCGCCACCGGGCCCGCAAGCTTAGGCGGGACTTAGCGCGTGGGCGTCGCCCTCGGTCAGTCGCCGCACATCGACCCGTGCAATGCGCCTGCCGTCCATCTCCAGCACCTCGAAGCGCAGCCCGCAATCCTCCAGCACCTGGCCCGCGGTGGGCAGTTGCCCCAGGCGCGCCAGCAGGAAGCCGGCCAGGGTGTTGTAGTCGTCCGCCTCGTCGAGCAGCGTGTGGGTGTCGGTGGCGTGCTCCAGCGCGTGCAGGCCGGCCAGGCCATCGACGATCCAGTGGCCCGGGCCCTGCGGCTCGATCTCGGGGCGCTCGCCCTCGTCGGGGAATTCGCCGGCGATCGCTTCGAGCACGTCGATCGGCGTGACCAGGCCGAGGATGGTGCCGTACTCGTCGCTGGCCAGCGCGATCTGCCCGCGCGACTGGCGCAGCATTTCCATGAGCCGTATCACGCCGATGGAGGCCGGCACGATCAGCGGCTGGCGCACGCTGCGCGCCTGGTCGATGTGGCCCAGCGTGAGCAGGTCGGCCAGCAGGTCGCGGGCGCGCGCCACGCCCAGCAGGTGGTCCAGGTCACCGCGGCCGACCGGCAGCAGGCCGTGCCCGGCGTTCACCAGTTGTTCGCGCAGGGCCTCGGAGCTGTCGTCCAGGTCTATCCACTGGATGTCGGCACGCGGCGTCATGATCGAGTGGATGGTGCGCTCGGCCAGCGACAGCACGCTGCTGACCATGTTGCGCTCCTCGGCACCAAAGGCCGGCGCCGCGGCCGGGACGGTTGCCTCGCCTGCATCCGGTGCCGGGCCGCGCCGGCCGCCGAGCATGCGGAAGATCGAATCGGCCGTGCGCTCGCGCAGCGGAATGCGCGACTGCTGCCGCACCAGGTTGCGGCGCGCCCACTGGTTGAAGAACTCGATCATGATCGAGAAGCCGATGGCCGCGTACAGGTAGCCCTTGGGCAGGTGGAAGCCCAGGCCCTCGGCCACGAGGCTCAGGCCGATCATCAGCAGGAAGCTCAGGCACAGCACGACGACGGTAGGGTGCGCATTGACGAAGCGCGTGAGCGGCTTGGATGCGAAGAGCATCACGGCCATGGCGATGATCACCGCGGCCATCATCACGCCCAGGTGGTCGACCATGCCGACGGCCGTGATCACCGAATCGAGCGAGAACACGGCGTCCAGCAACACGATCTGGGTCACCACCACGCCGAAGGCAGCGTAGCCGCGGCGCGCGTCGGCACTGTGTTCCAGGCCCTCGAGCCTTTCGTGCAGTTCGGTGGTGGCCTTGAACAGCAGGAACAGGCCCCCGGCCAGCAGGATCAGGTCACGCCCGGAGAAGCTCAGCCGCCAGACCGAGAACAGCGGCGTGGTCAACGTCACCAGCCAGGAGATCACCGAGAGCAGCGCCAGCCGCATGATCAGCGCCAGCGACAGGCCGACGAGGCGGGCCCGGTCGCGCTGGTGCGGCGGCAGCTTGTCGGCCAGGATGGCGATGAACACCAGGTTGTCGATGCCCAGCACAATCTCCAGCACCACCAGCGTGGCCAGGCCGATCCAGATGGTGGGGTCGCTCAGCCATTCCATGGCCGGTCCTCCTGCAAACGGCCGCTCGGGGCACAAGACGGGCGCATGGCGCGCGCCGGAATACAGGGATGGGGGGCAGGGGGAGGTGGCATAGCGCCGGCCATCTTACTGAATGCGCGCGGGCTGTCCCGCAGGCGGCCACCGCCGGCCGGAGCCACGTACGGCTCATGCACAATGCCCGCAGCAACTATCGGACCTTCTCCATGTCGCGCGTGCCAGGCCAGCTCTTGTCATCCAGTCCGCTGTCGCACGGCCAGGCCGTCGTGGCCATGGTCGGCGTGACCGCGCTGTGGTCGATCGCCGGGGTGGTCACGCGCCAGCTGGAGAGTGCCCGCAGTTTCGAGGTCACGTTCTGGCGCAGCCTGTTCACGGCGCTGGCGATGGTGGCCCTGCTGCTGCCGGGGCGCGGCGCCAGCGTGGCCGCGCGCATCAGGGCGGGGGGCGCCTTGCTGTGGATTTCAGGGCTGTGCTGGAGCGTCATGTTCACCGCCTTCATGGTGGCGCTGACCCTGACCAGCGTCGCCAACGTGCTGGTGGTCATGGCGGCGGGTCCGCTGGTGACGGCCCTGGTCGCACGCATCACCGTCGGCCAGCGCCTGGCCCGCCGCACCTGGTGGGCCATTGCGGTCGCCGGAGTCGGCATTGCCTGGATGTATGGCCCGCAACTGGCCGCCGGCAACTGGACCGGCTCGCTCGTGGCGCTGTGCGTGCCCTTGGCCGCCGGCGTGAACTGGACAGTGCTCCATCACGGCCACGGCCGCGGCCATGACGTGGACCTGATGCCGGCCGTGCTGGTGGGCGCCTTGCTCTCCACCCTGGCGACCCTGCCGCTGGCGCTGCCCTTTGCCGCCACGGCGCACGACATCGGCTGGCTGGCGCTGCTGGGCCTGGTGCAACTGGCCGTGCCCTGCATGCTGGCCATGCATTGCGCGCGGGCGCTGCAGGCCCCGGAAGTGGCCCTGCTGGCCTTGCTGGAGGTGATCTTCGGCATCGCGCTGGCATGGCTGATCGTCGGCGAGGCGCCCGGCGGTACCGTACTGGCGGGCGGTGCGCTGGTGATCGGCGCACTGCTGGCCAACGAACTGCCGCGGCTGCGCAGGCCCGGCTGACCGCCGGGGCGCCCGAGCCGCCCCCGATACACAGCAAAGAGACACAGACCAAGGACCTCTGCACCCATGAGCGACATCATTCTAGAAACCCGCGGCAATGCCGGCCTCGTCACGTTGAACCGGCCCAAGGCCCTGAACGCCCTGTCCCTGGGCATGGTGCGCGAGCTGACGCAGGCACTGCTGGCCTGGCGCGACGACCCCGCCATCCAGCTGGTGGCGGTGCGCGGCATGGGCAAGGAGGGCCCGTTCGGCGCGTTCTGTGCGGGCGGCGACATCCGTTTCCTGCACCGCGCCGGGAGCGAGGGCGATGCGGATCTGGAGGCCTTCTTCACCGAGGAATACCAGCTCAACCACCTGATCCATGCCTACCCCAAGCCCTACATCGCCTTCATGGACGGCATCGTCATGGGCGGCGGCATGGGCATCAGCCAGGGCGCCAGCCTGCGCCTGGTGACCGAGCGCACCAAGATGGCCATGCCCGAAACCGCCATCGGCCTGTTCCCGGACGTGGGCGGCGGCTACTTCCTGAGCCGCTGCCCGGGCCATGCCGGCGAATGGCTGGCCTTGACCGGCGAGACCATCGGCGCGGACGAGGCCATTGCGCTGGGCCTGGCCGACACCCGGCTGCCGTCTGCCGGGCTGCAGGCGCTGTGGGAGTCGCTGGGGGACACGCCGTTTGCGTCGGCGCAAGAGGTGAAAGAGTGGCTTGCTTCAAAAAACATAGCTGAGAGCCAAGGTTTGGCCTGGGCTAGAAGCCATTTTGACCAGTATTTCTCCAAATCCAGCGTGCCTGCCATCGCGGCTGCGCTGGAGGCCGCCGGCAGCGACGAAGCCCGCGCCACGGCCGCCACGCTGCGCAAGCGCTCGCCGCTGATGCTGCACGTGGTGCTGGAGCAGGTGCGCCGCGCCCGTGGCATGGGCCTGGCAGACGACCTGCGCATGGAGCGCGACCTGGTCTACCACTGCTTCCACCTGCGGCCCGGACGCAGCGAGACGCTGGAGGGCATTCGCGCGCTGGCGGTGGACAAGGACCATGCGCCGCGCTGGGACCCGCCGCGCATCGAGGACGTCACGCCGGAGATGGTGGCGCCGTTCTTCGTCAGCCCCTGGACGCCGCAGACGCATCCGCTGCGCGGGCTTTGACGGCAACAGGGCCGGCGCCGCGCCTCAGCGGTGGCGGCTCTTCATGGCGCGTTCGACCTCGCGCTTGCCTTCGCGGTCCTTGATGGTGTCGCGCTTGTCGTGCTCGGCCTTGCCCTTGGCCAGCGCGATCTCGCACTTCACCTTGCCCGCCTTCCAGTGCAGGTTGAGCGGCACCAGGGTGTAGCCCTTCTGCTCGATCTTGCCTATCAGGCGTTTGATCTGCTCCTTGTGCAGCAGCAGCTTCTTGGTGCGCACCGAATCCGGATTGACGTGGGTGGAGGCGGATTTCAGCGGGTTGATCTGGCAGCCGATCACGAACAGCTCGCCGTCGCGGATCACCACGTAGCCGTCGGTCAGTTGCACCTTGCCTTCGCGCAGCGCCTTGACCTCCCAGCCCTGCAGCACCATGCCCGCCTCGTAGCGTTCCTCGAAGAAGTAGTTGAACGCCGCCTTCTTGTTGTCGGCGATGCGGGTGGAGGGTTCTGTGGTTTTCTTGGACATGGGTTCCTGGATGGGGCCGCGGCGGCGGGATGGAAGCTCTCCCTACAATGGTCCGCAGAAGGCGTGCGATATGGCGCCGAAAGCTCTCGATTCTATGAAAACCGTCCACAAGTCCGTCCTGATCTGGTACAGCGCCGAGGAAATGTTCCGGCTCGTGACCGATGTCACGCACTATCCGCAGTTCCTGCCCTGGTGCGACCGTGCCGCCGTGCTGTCCGAAGACGCCGAGGGCATGACCGCGCAGGTGGGCATCGCCTTCAGCGGCCTGCGCCAGAGTTTCACCACCCGCAACACCCATGTGCCGGGGCGCGAGGTGCGCATGCAACTGGTCGACGGCCCGTTCTCGCAACTGGAGGGACTCTGGCGCTTCGTGCCCGTGGGCGAGGGCGAGCAGCGCGCCTGCCGCGTCGAGTTCGACCTGCGCTACGGCTTCTCCAATGCGGCACTGTCGGCACTGGTCGGCCCGGTGTTCGACCGTATCGCCGGCAGCATGGTCGATGCCTTCGTGGCGCGTGCCGAAAAGGTATATGGCGAGAGCTGAGCCCTTGCAGATCACCGTGGCCATCGCCCAGGCCGATGCCACGGTGCAGGAGCTGGCGTTGCAATTGCCGGCCGGCAGCACGCTGCGCCAGGCATTGCAGGCTGCGGGGCAGCCGAGTGAGGACGAGGTCGATGCCGGCATCTGGGGCCGGACGTGCCCGCTGGACACGGCGCTGCGCGATGGCGACCGGGTGGAACTCTACCGGCCGCTGCGCGTGGACCCGAAGGTGGCCCGGCGCGAGCGCTTCCGCCAGCAGGGCGCCCGCACCACGGGACTGTTTGCACGCCAGCGCGCAGGCGGAAAATCGGGCTACTAGGCCCCGCCCTGAGCCGCTTCAGCGGCAATCGCTGGCAATCACCGACTGCACGCGCTGCTGCTCCGCCGCACGGGCGTTGTCATCCAGTACCACCGGCTGGCCCTGCGCGTCCATGCGCACCAGTCCCAGCCCAGCGTTCATGGTGTTCTGCGACTGGCGCGCGCGCAGGCAGTTGTCGGCGCGCGTCTGCGCGAGCCGGTCTTCCTCTGCCTTGCGCTTGGCGGCCTCGGCGGCTTCGGCCTGTTGCTTGCGCGCTTCCAGCTCGCGGTCCTGGCCTGCAGGCTTGGCTGGCGCTGCGGCCACCGGATCGGCAGCGGGCGCGGCATTGAGGGCAGGGGCTGCGCCGGGCCGCTTCAGGATGCGCTGGTCCGGTACATCGGTGGGCGGCGGACGGTCGCTGAACACCTTGCGGCCGTCCTTGTCCAGCCACTGCCACTGAGCGAAGACGGTCATGGGCAGGGCGAAGAGCACCAGGGCGGCGAGGGCGGAGAGGCGGGCGGCGTTCATGGCGGCCCAGTGTAGCGGCGCTGTCGGCGCGGTTCCAGCCGCTGCGCGGCCGGCAAAGCCATGGTGGGCGCGGGTACAATCCTTTTTTTGGAGCTTTCACATGCGCCTTCTTGGAAAAGCGCTCACCTTCGACGATGTGTTGTTGGTGCCAGCGTTCTCCCAGGTCCTGCCCAAGGACACGTCCCTCGCGACCCGCCTCTCCCGCAACATCACCCTGAATCTGCCACTTGTGTCCGCCGCCATGGACACCGTGACGGAGGCGCGCCTGGCCATTGCCATTGCCCAGGAAGGCGGCATCGGCATCGTCCACAAGAACCTTACCGCGCAGGAGCAGGCCGCCCAGGTGGCCAAGGTCAAGCGCTATGAGTCCGGCGTGCTGCGCGATCCGGTGGTCATCACGCCAGGGCACACCGTGTACCAGGTGCTGCAGATGCAGGAGCAACTGGGCATCTCCGGCTTCCCCGTGTTGGACGGCGGCCGGGTGGTGGGCATCGTTACCGGGCGTGACCTGCGCTTCGAGACGCGCTACGACGTGCCGGTGAGCGAGATCATGACCCCGCGCGACAAGCTGATCACCGTGCCCGAAGGCGCAACGGCGGCCGAGGCCAAGGCGCTGCTCAACAAGCACAAGCTCGAGCGCCTGCTGATCGTGGGCGACAAGGACCAGCTGCGTGGCCTGATCACGGTCAAGGACATCACCAAGCAGACCAGCTTTCCGAACGCCGCACGCGATGCGCAAGGCCGCCTGCGCGTGGGCGCGGCCGTCGGCGTGGGCGAGGGCACCGAGGAACGGGTCGAAGCCCTGGTCAAGGCCGGCGTGGACGCCATCGTCGTCGATACCGCCCACGGCCACAGCAAGGGCGTGATCGACCGCGTGCGCTGGGTCAAGCAGAACTACCCGCAGGTCGACGTGATCGGCGGCAACATCGCCACCGGCGCAGCGGCGCTGGCGCTGGCAGAGGCGGGTGCCGATGCGGTCAAGGTCGGCATCGGCCCCGGCTCCATCTGCACCACCCGCATCGTCGCGGGTGTGGGCGTGCCGCAGATCATGGCCATCGACAGCGTCGCCACCGCGCTCAAGGGCACCGGTGTGCCGCTGATCGCCGACGGGGGCATCCGCTACTCCGGTGACATCGCCAAGGCACTGGCCGCGGGCGCCAGCACCGTGATGATGGGGGGCATGTTCGCCGGCACCGAAGAGGCACCGGGCGAGATCGTGCTGTTCCAGGGCCGCAGCTACAAGAGCTACCGCGGCATGGGCAGCATTGGCGCCATGCAGCAGGGCAGTGCGGACCGCTACTTCCAGGAATCGACCACCGGCAACCCCAACGCCGACAAGCTCGTGCCCGAGGGTATCGAAGGCCGGGTGCCTTACAAGGGCTCCATGGTGTCCATCGTGTTCCAGATGGCGGGCGGCGTGCGTGCAGCCATGGGCTACTGTGGCTGCGCCACCATCCAGGACATGAACGACAAGGCCGAGTTTGTCGAGATCACCGCCGCCGGCATCCGCGAAAGCCACGTGCACGACGTGCAGATCACCAAGGAAGCGCCGAACTACCGCGCTGAATAACCCGCGCCAAAGGACCTCTGGTCACCGCAGGGCCGACACATCGTGCGATGTGCCGGCCCCGCTGCTTTCCAGGCCCCCGGCGCTTGCCCCCCATCCACCGTACTGTCCAGGCCCCTCCATGCAACACCAGAAAATCCTCATTCTCGACTTCGGCTCGCAGGTGACCCAACTCATCGCCCGCCGCGTGCGCGAGGCGCATGTGTTCTGCGAAGTCCATCCCTGCGACGTCACCGACGAATGGGTGCGCGAATACGCGGCCGACGGGCAACTCAAGGGCGTGATCCTCTCGGGCAGCCATGCCAGCGTCTATGAGGACAGCACCGACAAGGCACCCCAGGCGGTGTTCGAACTGGGGGTGCCGGTGCTGGGCATCTGCTACGGCATGCAGACCATGGCGCACCAGCTGGGCGGCAAGGTCGAGGGCGGGCACAAGCGCGAGTTCGGTTTTGCAGAGGTTCGCGCACATGGCCACACCAGGCTGCTGCAGGACATCCAGGATTTCGCCACGGCCGAAGGGCACGGCATGCTCAATGTCTGGATGAGCCATGGCGACAAGGTCACCGAACTGCCCCCGGGCTTCAAGCTCATGGCCAGCACGCCGAGCTGCCCGATCGCCGGCATGGCCGACGAGGCGCGCGGCTTCTACGGGGTGCAATTTCATCCCGAGGTCACCCATACCCGGCAGGGCGCGGCGCTGCTGCAGCGCTTCGTCCTGGACATCTGCGCCACCCAGGCCGACTGGATCATGGGTGACTACATCGCCGAAGCGGTGGAGAAGATTCGCGCACAGGTGGGCGACGAAGAGGTGATTCTGGGACTGTCCGGCGGCGTGGACTCCTCCGTCGCCGCGGCACTGATCCACCGTGCCATCGGCGACCAGTTGATCTGCGTTTTCGTCGACCACGGCCTGCTGCGCCTGAACGAAGGCGACATGGTGATGGACATGTTCGCGGGCAAGCTGCACGCCAAGGTGGTGCGCGTGGATGCCAGCGAGATGTTCATGCGCCAGCTGGCCGGCGTGGCCGACCCGGAAGCCAAGCGCAAGATCATCGGCAAGGGTTTTGTCGACGTGTTCAAGGCCGAAGCCGAGCGGCTGAAGGCTGGCGCCGACGGCGCTCTGAAGGGCGCCGAATGGCTGGCCCAGGGCACCATCTACCCGGACGTGATCGAGTCCGGCGGCGCCAAGAGCAAGAAGGCCGTCACCATCAAGAGCCACCACAACGTCGGCGGGCTGCCCGAGCAGCTGGGCCTGAAGCTGCTGGAGCCGCTGCGCGACCTGTTCAAGGACGAGGTGCGTGAGCTGGGCGTGGCGCTCGGTCTGCCGCCCGAGATGGTGTACCGCCACCCGTTCCCAGGCCCGGGCCTGGGCGTGCGCATCCTTGGCGAAGTGAAGAAGGAATACGCCGACCTGCTGCGCGCCGCCGACGCCATCTTCATCGAGGAACTGCGCAACTTCCGCGACGAAGCCACAGGCAAGAGCTGGTACGACCTGACCAGCCAGGCTTTCACCGTATTCCTGCCCGTGAAGAGCGTGGGCGTGATGGGTGACGGCCGCACCTACGACTACGTGGTGGCACTGCGCGCCGTGCAGACCAGCGACTTCATGACGGCCGACTGGGCCGAACTGCCCTACGCGCTGCTCAAGAAGGTATCGGGGCGCATCATCAATGAAGTGCGCGGCATCAATCGCGTGACCTACGACGTGAGCAGCAAGCCGCCGGCGACGATTGAGTGGGAATGAAATTAGGTCTTTCGAGGACTATTGCCTGCAATCCCTATCGCCACGTAAGTTCATGATATTAAAGGGATTTATCCTTGTTGGCTATCGGGCGCTATCGCCTGCCAGCAAAACGACTTGGCGGTCGGGGTCGCGGTAAAAACTTTGAGCCTTTCCTGCTCCGGCTCATTTACCATGTGGACTTTTAGGGTCTCGACGGTAAATGAAGACCTGAAAAGCTAGATTTCATGCGGCTTTCCAGGCATCTGCAAGTCTCCTGACCCTTGACGGTATAGCCGTCAAAACCAAGCAGGAGAAATGTCGATGTTGTCAGATACCGCGCTACGAAATTTGAAGCCAAAGTCCGCGCCATATAAGGTCTCGGACCGAGATGGGATGTATGTTTGGGTCTCGACGGCCGGTACCGTCACCTTCCGCTACGACTACCGTCTGCACGGGCGCAGGGAGACTCTGACACTCGGACGGTATGGCCCGGCGGGAATTTCGCTGGCGCTGGCCCGCGAAAAGCTCATTGATGCTCGGCGGTCTGTGGCTTCAGGCCTGTCGCCAGCGCTGGAGAAGAAGCGAGACAAGCACCGGCTCAAGGCTGCGTCGACCTTCGGTGACTTCCTGGAGCGCTGGTTCACTGGCTCGCGCATGGCAGAGAGCACCAAGGCCATGCGCCGGGCCATCATCGACCGGGATATCAAGACCAGGGTGCTGAGCGAAGTTCTCCCTGAAGATCTGCGCGCCCTGTGCGAGAAGGTGAAGGTACGAGGCGCACCGGCGACGGCGGTGCACGTGCGCGACATCGTCAAACAGGTCTTCGCCGATGCAGCGCTGCACGGAGAGAAGGTTGAGAACCCGGCTGACAGTGTCAGGGCGGCGTCGATTGCCACCTTCGTGCCCAAGGACCGTTCGCTGTCCCCGGCGGAGATCAGAATTGCCTTCAGGCAGCTGGAGTCCGTCGCGACCTATCCCACCATCAAGCTGGCACTGCGTGCGATCCTGCTGACGCTGGTTCGAAAAAGCGAACTCATCGAGGCCACTTGGAGTGAGGTGGATTTCGAGAAGGGGACCTGGACAATCCCGAAACAGCGCATGAAGGGGCGCAACCCACACGTGGTTTACCTGTCAAGGCAGATGCAGGACATTTTTGTGGCCCTGCATACCTGTGTGTTCTACCGTCGCGGTACGAACCGACTCGGAGCATGTCTCATGCAACGCTGAACAGGGTTACTCAGCTGATCGCTGCCCGCGCAAAAGACGCAGGTATTCCCCTGGAGCCATTTACCGTCCATGATCTCCGTCGAACGGGATCTACCCTGCTGAACGAAGTTGGCTTCAACGGCGACTGGATTGAGAAATGCTTGGCGCACGAGGAGGGCCGGTCCTCCCGCTCGGTTTACAACAAGGCTGAATATGCCGAACAACGGCGCCACATGCTGCAGGAGTGGGCAGCCATGGTGGATGCTTGGTCAGACGGTCAAAACTACGTGCGCAAACTTATGCCAGATCAAGTTGACCTGCCCCCTTCCAGCCGTACCAGCGTAATGGTAGCGAAGTCCGTCAACTTGGAGAATGACGGACATGAGAAAGAGCAGATACACCGAGGAGCAGATCATCGGCTTCATCAAGCAGGCC
>Ga0116227_10013083_pt1 | contig 13227 bp, 12 predicted proteins | sample S1TSphgellanicum_FD_89693 | JGI IMG/M metagenome (GOLD analysis project Ga0116227, IMG submission 89693) | Host-associated microbial communities from peat moss isolated from Minnesota, USA - S1T2_Fb - Sphagnum magellanicum MG | ecosystem: Host-associated > Plants > Peat moss > Unclassified...
CACGTCCCGGTCTATGGAATGAACCGCGGTTCCGTCGGCTTTCTGATGAACAATTTCCGCGAGGATGGGCTGCTGCGCCGCGTCGCCCGCAGCCGCGCGGTGGTGCTGCATCCGCTGCGGATGGTTGCGCGCGGCATGGACGGATCGGCCTTCAATGCGCTGGCCATCAACGACGTGTCGTTGCTGCGCCAGACCCGGCAGACCGCGAAGCTCAAGATTTCCATCGACGATGTCGTGCGGTTGGATGAGCTGATCTGCGATGGCGCGCTGGTATCGACGCCCGCCGGCAGCACCGCCTACAACCTGTCGATCGGCGGCCCGATCATCCCGCTGGCGGCCAATCTGCTGGCGATCACACCCATTGCCGCCTTCCGTCCCCGCCGCTGGCGCGGTGCGTTGCTGCAGCATACCGCCAGGGTGAAGATCGAGATTCTGGAGCCGGAAAAGCGGCCCGTTTCCGCGGTCGCCGATTCGACCGAGGTGCGGGATGTGCGCGAGGTCGAGATCACCGAGGATCGTTCGATTGCGCTGACCCTATTGTTCGATCCGCAGCATGCGCTGGAAGAGCGCGTGCTGAAGGAACAGTTCCAGCCTTAAGGATGGACCAGACCGAGGCCATGCGGGTTTTCGCGCGGGTTGTCCGCGCCGGCAGCCTGTCGGCGGCGGGCCGCGCGCTTGGCATGTCCGCGGCTTCGGTATCGCGCAAGATCAGCGCGCTCGAGGAGAGCATCGGGGCACGCCTGCTGAACCGGACCAGCCGCAAGATCGCGCTGACCCAGGTGGGTGAGCTCTATTTCGAAAAAGCCTGCCAGATACTGGATCAGTTGGATGCGCTGTCGGACGCGCTGTCGGCCCATCGCGGAACGCCGAGCGGCCTGCTGACCGTCCATACCCGCGTCAGCATCGGCGCGGAGTTCCTGACCGACGCGCTGCCCCGGTTTCTGAAGCTCTACCCCAAGATCAAGCTGCGCCTTTGGCTGACGGAGGAGCCGCGCGACGTGCTGGACAGCAAGGTCGATGTCAGCATCCGCATCGGCGTGCCGGACGAGCCGGCCTTGATGATGCGGCGCCTGTCGCCGGGCACCGAGCGGGTGCTGTTCGCCTCGCCCACCTATTTGCGCGACCATCCGCCGATCCGTCATCCCCAGGACCTGCTGCAGCATAATTGCCTGTCGATCCCGCAGGGCGGCGGTATGGAGGATGGGCAATCCAGCTGGTTCTACCGTGACGCCAGCGGGGTCCGGGAACTGAGGGTGAGCGGCAGTCTGCAGGTCAACGATGTGCCGATGATCCGCAACGCGGCGATCGAGGGCATCGGCATCGCGCTGCTCCCGACCTGGCTGGTGTCGGATGAGCTCAGTACCGGGCGGATCAGGCGGATATTGCCGGAATACGATCTGACGCCGACCGGTTTCGATCCCGGCCTCTACGCGGTCTTTCCCCGTACCCCGCAGATGGCGCCCAAGATACGCGTGTTCCTGGATTTCCTGGTCGAGACTTTCAGCAAGCGCGAACCCGATCTGGCGCGCATGACCCGCGAAGTTCGGTCCACCGCGCCGGACGATATCGAGATGACGTTTTGATGTCTTCGCCGGGCTCGATATAACCGTCCCATCGCAGGCCGGAATGGCCGGTCACGGGAGGCATCGATGGGGATATTGGACGGCAAGGTCGCGCTGATCACCGGCGCGGGCCAGGGCGTGGGACGCGGCATCGCGCTCGCCATGGCGAAGGAGGGGGCGGCCATCGCCGTCTCCGGGCGCACCCAAAGCAAGATCGACAGCGTGGCCGCCGAGATCGCCGCCATCGGCGGGCGGGCTATCGCCATCCTGGGCGATGTTAAGGTCCCCGCCGATGTCACCCGCACCGTGGCCGAAACGGTGGCGGCGTTCGGCGGTATCGATATTCTGGTCAATAATGCGCAGGAAGTACCGCTCGGCCGGCTGCTCGAGGCGCGGATCGAGGACTACCAGACCGGTTTCGATTCCGGCCCCATCGCGTCGCTGCGGTTCATGCAGGCTTGCTACCCGCACCTGAAGGCGCGGGGCGGCGGATCCATCGTCAATCTGGTGACCGCCGCGGCGGTGCGCTGGGACATGGCGGGCTACGGCATGCACGGCTCGGTCAAGCAGGCGATCCGCTCCCTGACCCGCGCGGCGGCCGCCGAATGGGGCCCCGACAATATTCGCACCAACAATATCGCGCCCGAGGCGCTGTCGCCCGGCTTCGCCGGCTGGATGGAGAGCGACCCCGAAGGCACCGCCGCCTTCATCGCGACGATCCCGATGGGCAGGGTCGGCGACTGTGAAAAAGACATCGGCCGCGCCGTTGCCGCGCTCTGCGGGCCGGCGATGGAATATATCTCCGGCGCCACGATCCCGGTCGATGGCGGCCAGGCGAATTTCGATTAACTCTCAAATGAAAAACCCTCCCCTGTGGCGGGGGAGGGTTTTCGTCGTTACGGACTTTGCCTAACTTATTTGTCAGCCGGCTTTTCGTGGTGGCCGCCGAACTCGAAGCGCATCGCCGACAGGACCTTGTTGGCGAAGGTTTCGTTGCCGCGCGAGGCGAAGCGGCTGAACAGGGCGGCGGTGATGGTCGGGGCGGGGATGCCCTCGTCGATCGCGGCCGACGCGGTCCAGCGGCCTTCGCCTGAGTCAGAGACGCGGCCGGCGAAATTCTCGAGCGTCGGGCTCTTGGCCAGTGCGCTGGCGGTCAGGTCGAGCAGCCAGGAGGCAACGACGCTGCCCCGGCGCCATACCTCGGCAACCTTCGAGACGTCGATGTCGTACTGGTAATGCTCGGGGAAGCGCAGCGGCGAGGTCTCGGCATCGACCTCGTGCGTGTTCTTGCCGATGCCGGCATGCTTGATGATGTTGAGGCCTTCGGCGTAGGCGGCCATCAGCGCGTATTCGATGCCGTTATGGACCATCTTCACGAAATGGCCGGCGCCGCTCGGGCCGCAATGGAGATAGCCCTGCTCGGACCGCGAATACTCGCCGGTGGCCCCGGGGGTGCGATCGATCTCGCCAACGCCGGGGGCCAGCGTCTTGAAGATCGGGTCCAGATGCTCGATCACGTCGTTCTCGCCGCCGATCATCAGGCAGTAGCCGCGATCCAGGCCCCAGACGCCGCCCGAGGTGCCACAATCGGCATAGTGCAGGCCGTCGGCCTTAAGCGCTTGAGCGCGGGCGATGTCGTCATGGTAATAGGAATTGCCGCCATCGATGATGATGTCGCCCTTTTCCATGAACGGTTTGATCTGGGCTATCACCCCGTCAACCGTCGCGGCCGGGACCATCAGCCAGACCGCGCGCGGCTTGGACAGGCCTTTAACGAACTCGCCGATATCGGTGGTGCCCTTGGCGCCTTTGCCGATCAGGTCCTTCATCGCTTCCGGGCGGCGGGCATAGACGTGCAGGTCGTGGCCGGCGCGCATCAGCCGCTCGACCATGTTGGCGCCCATGCGCCCGAGACCGATCATTCCGAGTTGCATCTCACTTCTCCGCTTGAAAATGGTCCTGAAGGAAAATTTGAGCCGGAATTACTCCGCGCCAACCGGCCGGATGTAAAGCTAAAACAACTATTCAAGACGTAGATTTCACGAAGCTGAGATCAACTGCCAAGCGGTTAGATATTTTGCCGATCCATAATCCGCTCGGCGATCAAGGCTTTTTCGACGTCGGCGCGGACCGATATCATCACCGCACCGCCTCTGACGGCTTCGATATGCTGTTGTGCATGTTCTTCGCTAAAACCCTCGCCGACGAGCGCGCCCAGCAGGCTTCCCGCGGCCGCTCCAGCGCCTGCGCCCGTGATCGTCGCGACCAGCCAGCCGGCGGCGATGACCGGCCCGATACCGGGGATTGCAAGGATACCCAACCCGGCGAGCAGCCCTGCGCCGCCGCCGATCGCCGCGCCGATGGCCTCGCCTTTCAACGCGCCGGCCGCGGCGGGCGTCACATCGGGATCGGCGGCGATGGCGGTATTTTCGTCGTGACTGGCAACCAGACTGATATCGCCCTCATCGATCCCATGGGCCTTCAGCGCGGCGATGACGTGCGCGGCGTCTTCGGGGCTATGGTACAGTCGGGTGATCGTTTGCATGGCACTCTCTCTGTGGGGGGCTTTAGGCGCTAACCCGGATTGGGTGAAATTGGTACCCCCCGACAGCGATGCTACATCACCCCACGGTCAAAATCGCATCCCTAAGTTCGTATCCTACCGTGAGCGCGTTCCAGGCCAGGACCGGCCCCTTGGTGAGCTTCAGCCCGGGAATCTTGAACAATTTATCGAGGAAGATCGCGGTTTCCTGCATGGCGATGGCCGAACCGGGGCACCGATGGTTTCCGTCGCCGAAGCTCATCGAAGCTTTGGCCGCTCCGCGTTCCGGCATCAGTTGGTAGGGGCAGTCGCCGGCGGCGGCTGGGTCTGCATTGGTGGCGCGAATATCCATTTCGACCATCGTCCCGGCTGGGATATGAGTGATCTCGCCGTCGATCTCGAATGTCAGGTCTTCGCTCGCCCGACGATAGAGCGCGCCGACCACCGGCTCCAGGCGTAGTATCTCTTCCAGGATCGCGATCCGTCCGGCTTCGTCCGTTTCGATGAAATGCTTGCGCAGTTCGTCCCGCTCCATCAGGTGCCAAGCGGCCATGACGATGAACTCGCGCGTCGTCACCATGCCGGCCGCGCCGTAGGTCATGCATTCGGTCAGGATTTCGGCATCGGTATAGTTCTGGTCGATCAGATGCGAGATCACGTCTTCCTTGCGTGCCTTCTTTCGCGACCGGATTGCAGGCTTCACGTCTAACCAGAAAAAGCTGAGCAGGCTCAGATTATTGAAAACCTGCATAATGCGCTGGATGGTCGGGTTCGTCTTGGGCTTGGCGCCGCGGGTGAAGAAGCTGTTCAGCCGGCCGGCCATGCCGATTAGTGAACTGTCGGTCAGGCCGACGATTTCCGCCGCCACCGCGACCGCCATTTCCAGCCCCATTTGCGACAGGTCTGCGCGGCCCTTGGTTTTCAGCCTGTCCATCAAACCGTCGCTGATCGCGTTCATCAGATCGCGATAGCGGGTCGCCACCACGCGAGGGGCAAAGAAACGGGCGCTGGCTGTGCGCTGTTTCATATGAAGCTCGCCCTCCTGGAACAGGACCGGCGTGCTGCCTTTCGCCGTTGCCTTATTCACGAGATCGGCCATGAAGCCCGCCTGGCGGGTTCCACCGCCGCGTAGAATTTTGCGTGTAAGGGCGAAGCTCTCGACCTTCATACCGCCGTCGGCCAGTTTTTTTGCCCGTGATTCGTCGGCGAGAGCAGCCGCCGCCGACTTTCGCTCGTCGATTCCAGCATGGTACGGGCAACGCCGTTCGAGTTCGATTGTTTGCGCCTGGCTCATTGTGACCTCCACTTGTGATCTACAATGGATCATAAGTATCACGTTGACGGAAATGTTCCAAGTGGGCGAAGGTCATGCATCAGGAAGGATATCAAGTTTATGACCGATCCGAGGGTAACAAAAACCCGCGCCGCCCTTTCCGAGGCTGTGCTTGCGCTGACCTCCGAGAAGCCGTTCGCCGACGTCACGATCACTGAAATCGCCGAGCGCGCGGGTGTCGGCTATGCCAGTTTCTTCCGTCACTACAAAGACAAAGATGCACTTCTGGCCGCCGTCGCGGACACGATGATCGATGATTTGGTGGCGATCATTATGCCGGCAATGATGGAAGAAGATACGCTCGCGGCATCGATTGCCATCTGCAGTTATGTCGGCCGGCACCACCCAATAGCCCGCGCTTTGTTGGCCGGCGGCGCCGAGACAATGGTGCGTCACCATATCGTGAAGCGTGCAATCGGACATTCACGGACCTGGGCTGCTTTGATGCCGGCCAGTCTTCCAACCAACAATGTGCCGCGCGAACTCGTGATCACGCATTGCGTTGCTTCGACTCTGGGCTTGCTGTCTTGGTGGTTGGAGCAGGGAGAGAGCCTGTCGGCCGAGGCGATCGGCGACGTTGTCAATCGTTTGGTGATGGCGCCGGTTCGCATGATGGAGCGCGGCTAAGACCATCGCTGCTTTATTCGCCGGCCGCGCAATGATTTAAGCGCCGCCGAGCCCGCGCGCGGCAAATTTCTCTTCCGATTACTTTTATCGGACGCCATCTGTATGATTGAAAACTCAGGCGGATACGTGCTCATATTGGCGGGTTGGCAATCCGGTGGGGTTTGCCGTTAGCTTGTTCGGTGACGCGCGTTGCGGAAGCCTATTGCCCGTCTGACTCAGCCTGCCCTGGCGGCGATTCCGGGGGCCGGCGAACTCGACGCCGAACTCCTGCGGCTGGAGTGTCATTTCTCGCATTTAGGCCATGATGGGCCCGAGGCGCTGGACGAGGCGTTGACCAAAGCCCAAGTGGTCGGCGATGCCGGCCTGCTTGCACGCGCGCTGTGCTTGATGGCCCGGGCCGACGTGTTCCGCGGCCGGATAGAACGCGGCATCGCTACGGCAGGTGAGGCGATCGCGATGATCGAAACCCTCGACGAAGGCCGCGCTTCCGCACTGGCAGGGGTCGCCACCGAGGCTTGGCGAACCGCGGGCAGGGGTTATTTCAAGCTCGGCAACCTGGCTGAGGCTCTCCCCCGGCTCGAACAAGCGGTGACGATCGCTGAACGCGCCCTCTCGCCACCCGGAACTACCCTCACTTTGACCGGCGGTGTTTGCGCGGAGACCGCCTATCCACGTGCGTTGCAGGATCTCGGCGTCGCATTCGTAGCAGTGCGCGAAACCGAAGAGGCGATCGAAACCTATTCCCGCGCCGTCGCCACGGCCGATGCGCGGCCGGAAGTCTATCGTCTTATCCCGGACGATATTCTTCTGGCTCTGACCGGCTGGGCCGGCGCATTGCAGCAGCGTCATCAAAGCCGCCTGTCCGCCGCGACCGTCCGGAAGCCCAGCGCCATATTGCCGCCGAGCGACGATTTGATCGCCGCGCGCGACATCATTTCCGGCCGCGCACAAATATTGATTGACCGCGCCGAGTTGGCTGCCGCACAGGGCGCCAACCCGCTGAGTGGCTATGGCTATCAGAGCTTTTACGGCGCGCTGGGGCGACAACTGCTACTTGAGGGTGATCCCCAGGCCGCCTGTGTCGAGTTCGAACGCCAGAAGGCGCTAGGTGTTGCCGTCAAGAACGCGACCGTGTCGGCCAGCGGTGAGATCGGCATGGCGACGGCCCTGCTGGCGCTAGGCAAGCATGACAAGGCGCTGGAGCACGCGCTTGCCTCGCTCGCCCGGCTGGGTGAGGACGATGACGCTGCGCTCAGGGCCGAAGCGTTGCTGGTAACGTCGCGGATCTATGCGGCGCAAGGCGACGACAGTCAGGCGCTGGATGCACTCGAAGCCTATAATTCGGTGCGCGACCTCGTGCAGGCGCGGGACGCGAAGCTGCATGCGAGCTATCTGGCGAGCCGGATCGGGCTGGAAAGGCTGACCGCCGAGGCAAATGCCCAACGGCGCATCGCCACCGACCTTGTCGCGCTGAACGCTAGGCTCGAAGAGCAAGCCGCCGCCTTGAGTGCACAGTCGGTCGAGTTGATCGCCGCCCGGCGGGCCGCGGAAGCCAATAACGAGGCCAAGTCGCTATTCCTGGCCAATATGAGCCACGAGCTGCGCACACCGCTTAACGCGATATTGGGTTTCTCGGAGCTGATGCTGGGCAGTGAAGGGGCGCCTCAAAGCGGCTATGCCCGCGATATTCACGATGCCGGATCGCACCTGCTGGCAATCATCACGGATCTGCTCGACCTGTCGCGAATCGAAGCCGGCAGGATGGATCTCGATATCGAGACGGTCTTTGTCCAGGAGCTTTTTGCCGAGTGCCGAAAGTTCGTGGATGAAAAGGCGGTCGCCGCCGGGGTCAAGCTGGTTTCGTCGGTCGCCGACGACGCGCGGACGATCAAAGGCGATAGCCTTCGGCTGCGCCAGATATTGGTCAATCTGTTGTCCAATGCCATAAAATTCACGCCGAGCGGTGGTGTGGTCGCGCTGGCTGCGCTGGTCTCGCACGATGGGCAATTCCTGTTCACCGTCGCCGATACTGGATGCGGCATGACGGCAGCCGAAATCGAGATCGCATTCCAGCCGTTCGGAATGGTCGACAGCTCGATGGGCCGGCGCCGACAGGGAACCGGTCTCGGCCTGCCGATCGCGACCCGTTTGACGGCTCTTCATGGGGGAACGCTGGTCGTCCATAGCGAGCCTGGGCGCGGCACACAGGTGACCGTCAGTCTGCCCAGGGAGGGGACCGCTCAGGGCTGACGGAGGGGATGCTCCGCCGATAACGCCGTCTTTACGCCCCCGACTGCATCGTCTGCATGGAACTGCGTCTCGTTTCGGATTCGAAAGCGGCGCATCGATGCGGAGGGTGACACATGCAGGATTTCCGTCAGCGGCTATGGATCGGCCTCGAAAGCGGTGCGTGGATGAACCGCCGGCGGATCGTTGCTTATGCCGGCATACTGCTTGCCTTCGAGGTTCTGGCCTTCCTGTTCGTCGTCGCCGGCACCTACGGCTTGGTCGTTCCGCTCGATAAACCGAACACCACCGATTTCGTCAGCTTCTATGCCGCCGGCAGCCTCGCCGACAGCGGCGTGGCGCAGGCGACCTACGATCATGCCCTGCATCTCGCGGCTGAAGAGAAGGCGACAGAACATGGTATCGGCTATGTGCTCTTCGTCTATCCGCCGGTTTTCATGCTGTTATGCGGGGCGTTGGCGCGTCTGCCTTACCTTGCCGCGTTCACGGTGTTCGAGGGTGCAACCCTGGCGCCTGCAATGCTGGTCTTGAGGCGCATTATTGGAGAAAGCGGCTGGAGTGCCTTCGTTCCGCTGCTCGCCTTTCCCGCCGTGGCGATCAATATCGGGATGGGACAGAACGCCCTACTGACGGCGGCGCTGTTCGGCGGTGCGACGTTGCTGATCGACAGGCGGCCCCTCGTCGCCGGCCTGCTGTTCGGCGCGCTATGTTACAAACCGCATTTCGGGCTGCTTATTCCGGTCGCGCTGGTGGCGGCCGGGCAATGGCGTGCGATCGTGGGCGCGGCAGTCTCGGTGGTCACACTCGTATCGCTGTCGATCATAACGCTTGGTTGGCAGAGTTGGGCGGCGTTCATCGTCGCCATTACCGGCTCACACACAATCTATGAGTCCGGGCAGGTCGATTTCGCCGCCTTTGTCAGCAGCTTCGGCGCGGTGCGCCTGATGGGTGGCAGTCCTGAGCTCGCTTATGCCGTCCAGGGGACGATGTCGGTTGCGGCCGCGGCGCTCGTGGCGGTCGTGTGGCGGCGCGGTCTATCCTTGCCGACAAGGGCCGCGACCTTAGCAGCGGCGACGCTGGTCGCCCTTCCGCTAATCCTGTTTTACGACTTCATGCTGGCCGCGGTTGCCATGGCTTGGCTGATGCGTGCAGGCCGGGAGGGCGGATTCATGCCTTGGGAGAAAACGGTGCTGTTGACCGTCTTCGTCGCCCCGTTGCTGTCACGCGGGTTCGGCAGCAGTTTCCATCTGCCGATTGCCACAATGGCGGCGTTTGCGTTGTTCGGTCTGTGCGCTGTGCGAGCCTATCGCGAACTGCGGACGGCCGAATCGCGCCGAGCCAGCTATCGCCCGCCGTTAATCGAAACACAATCTTTGGCCACGAGTTGATTGCGCAATAATTCTAACATCATTTTAACAGCAGAATGCTTTTATGGTCGTGTCCGAAGAAGTTTTACTGATTCCCACGCAATTCCAAAAAACGGAGACTTCCAATGATCAACACTCTGAAGACCTTCATGAAAGACGAGAACGGCGCCACGGCCATCGAATACGGCCTGATCGCTGCCTTGGTTGCCGTTGCCATCGTCGGCGCGCTAACCACTCTAGGCGGTAGCCTCACGACCATGTTCGGTACCGTAAACAGCGATCTCTAAGAGAGAATTCGGCCGGGACGTGCCCTCCGCCCGTCCGGGTTGACGGGCCGGCGAGGCGGTTTAACCGCCTCGCCGCCCTGAACTGGTTTGTCCGCCACGGCTCCGGTCGTGGCGGACAATTGCTTTTCCGAGCGTGTTATCGAACGGCCGATTGATAAGTATAATTACTTATAAAATAATAAAAACTCACATATGTTAAATAACGCGAATTTAACACAGCGCTGTTTTTATAAACCTCGTGATGTGGGTTCGCGGTGAACCCACGATTTTCAACCGAGGGACAGTTCACATGCTCACCATCGCTCGCAAGTTTATGAAAGACGAAAACGGCGCCACGGCCATCGAATACGGCCTGATCGCTGCACTGGTCGCCGTCGCCATCGTCGGCGCGCTGACCACCCTGGGCAGCGGCCTGACCGGTATGTTCGGCAAGGTCAACAGCGACCTCTAATGCCTGAGCTCGGCCGGCCTCCTCTTTTGCTTCGGCAAAGGGGGAAGCGGCGGGATGGTGCGGCCATCCCGCCGGCGCCGGTCAAGGACCGAAACCCCGTTTTCCAAGTCCCGATCTTCAGACGCCGCAGCCAGCGATAAGATACCGGAGAGCCAGCGATGTTTCCGAACCCGATGTTCGATCAATTCCTGATGCTCTGCTTCTTCGCACTGATCATTTTCGCGGCGCTGAGCGACCTCAAGTCCTTTCGTATTCCCAATCGCATCAGCCTGGCGCTGCTCTTCCTCTACCCGTTCCACGTCGTGGTCAGTCCCATGCCGGTTGCCTGGCTAATGGCTCTCGCCGTCGGCAGCTTGGTCTTCGTGGCAGGCCTGACATTGTATCTGTGCGGGCTCGTCGGCGGCGGCGATGTAAAGCTTCTCGCGGCGACTTCGCTGTGGGCCGGCCCGGTACTTGTCCTGCCGCTGCTCGTTATCATGGGTTTGGCAGGCGGCGTCTTGGCCGGTGTCGCGCTGGGTGTCCAGTATGCTCGCCGTTACCGGGCTTCTGGAATTGCGGGCGTTATCGTGCCCGACGCAACGATTGTCGCGCCCAAGCTGCCCTATGGCGTGGCGATCGCAACCGGCGCTTTCTATGCCGGCATCAAATTACTGGCCGCGTGACGGCGCGATGAAACTGCGCACCCTCATATTCGCCGTCGTCGCCATGATATCTGGCTTGGCCACGGCGATGTTCGCGCGCCATCAGCTGTCTCAGGCGCGCGCCACGATCGTTCAACAGGTGCAGGAACACCCGTCGACGACGGCCTACGTTCTGGTTGCTGCCCACGACCTACCTTCAGGCGCACTGCTGCAGGATGACGATCTGGTCTGGCAGAGTTGGCCGGACGACCGGCTGAGCGATGCCTATCTGCGTAAGGACCGGGACGATCCCCATGCGTTGGCCGGCGCGGTGGTACGCCTGCATATCGCTCAGGGTGAGCCGGTGGGTGAAAGCCGTGTCGTGAAGCCGGGGGAACGCGGTTTTCTCGCAGCCGTACTCGGGCCGGGCATGCGCGCCACTTCCATTCCGCTGAACTCCACCTCCGATGTCGCGGGACTGATCCTGCCGGGCGATCATGTCGACCTTCTGTTGTCGCATCAGATCGCCGATATGCGCGACCCTAACGCGCCTGCGCGCACAGCGAGTGAAACGGTGTTGACCAACCTGCGTGTCGTTGCCATCGACCAGATTGTCAATGATCAGGACAAGAAACCCCTCTCGGGCAAGACCGCGACGTTCGAGGTGACGCCCAAGCAGGCTGAGATCATCGAAGTCGCCAAGCTGATCGGTAACCTGTCGCTGGTATTGCGCAGCGCCGGCGAACCGGCGACGGGCGCTACGCAAATTGCCGGCGAAGAAGCCACCCACACATGGGACAGCGAGGTCAGCCCGCTGATGAAGCGCCCGGATCGCGGATCGGGCGGTATCGCATCGGTCACGATCCTGCGCGGCGACGGCAAGGGCGGCGAGAGTTCGGGTGCGCCGACAACCGCCGTCGGTGGACTTGGCGGCGCTGTGAACCCGATGGCGAACAATAGCGGTGTCAAAGGAATAATCGACGCCACCGCGGCTTTGCGCGCGACGGCGGGTGGTGGATTGGCAGGAGGTTTCTGATGACGATGCTGCGCACCCTTATGATCCATCTGGCTACCGGGCTACTGATCCTCACCCTCTATTGTTCGCAGGTGACATCCTCCGCCGCACAGAACCTGATCAGGCCGTCAGGCGCGCCGATCACTGTCGATGTCAGCAAGGGCGTTCTGATCAGTCTGGAACGTCCCGCCGATACGGTCTTCGTCGCCGATCCGTCGATCGCCGATGTGCAAGTCAAATCGCCCCGCCTGATCTATCTGTATGGTAAGGAGCCGGGCGATACGTCGCTCTACGCAGTGGACGGCGACCAGAAGGTGATGCTGAGCCGACCGGTCAGCGTGGCGCGTGACGTCGCGCCGTTGCAGGCGGCTCTGTCGCAATTGCAGCCCGGCGGCGGGGTTCATGTCTCGACCGTCGACAAGTCGCTGGTGATTACCGGCAATGTTTCCTCAGCCGGCGCGGCCGAGGAGATCAAGCATCTGGCCAACGGTTTCGTGACCGACGACAAGCAGCTGGTCGACCGCGTCACCGTGGACCGTCCCTATCAGGTCAACCTCAGGGTCCGCATCGCCGAGGTTTCGCGTTCGGTGACGAAGGAGCTGGGCATCAATTGGGAAACGGTCGAGCGGCCCGGCAGCTTCGTGTTCGGCCTTGCAACCGGAAACCCGGTGGTCGGTACGGGCGGTAGCGGCGGTTCGCTGACCCCGATCGCGCCGCCGCTGACCCCCACCAGCCTCACGACCTCCGGCGGTACAGCGTTGGGCTTGTTCAACCGCAATGCGGGCGTGGGCGGGACCACCACGGACAGCTTCTCCGCAGGCTTTAACAACAGCCGCAATCTTATCGACACCGTGATCGATGCGCTGGATCAGAACGGGCTCGTCACTGTGCTGGCCGAGCCGAACCTGACCGCGATGTCCGGCGAGACGGCCAGTTTCCTGGCCGGCGGCGAATTCCCGATCGTCATTCCGGGCGGATCGCTCGGCCAGTCGACCGTCGAGTTCAAACAGTACGGTGTGTCCTTGGCCTTCACGCCGGTCGTTCTGGGCGACGGGCGGATCAGCATGCGCGTCCGGCCTGAGGTCAGCGAGCTCAGCAATACAGGGGCGGTTCAGATCAGCGGCACCAATATCCCCGGCATCGTGACCCGTCGCACCGAAACGTCGGTTGAACTCG
>Ga0116227_10013085_pt1 | contig 13224 bp, 13 predicted proteins | sample S1TSphgellanicum_FD_89693 | JGI IMG/M metagenome (GOLD analysis project Ga0116227, IMG submission 89693) | Host-associated microbial communities from peat moss isolated from Minnesota, USA - S1T2_Fb - Sphagnum magellanicum MG | ecosystem: Host-associated > Plants > Peat moss > Unclassified...
ATTGATGCGCCCCGGCACCGCGTCCAGCTTGAACCAAAGTGACGGCACCGCGAAGGAGTGGATCACATCCGCGCCGGTGGTCTGCAGATGGATCGGCTCTCCGGCGGGGACGACCATGCGGTTGTCGGCGGCCAGCTGCGGCGGCTCGCCGCGCTTCTTGGCTTCCTCGTCGGGCAGCATGTTGCTGATGACCTCGAAGCCGCCATTGTCGGGATAGGCATAGGTCCAGTACCACTGGTTGCCGATCGCCTTGATGGTCAGCGCATTGGCGGGCGGCGCCTTGTACTGGCGGGCCAGCAGCTTCATCGAGGGCACGAAGACCACCAGCAGGATCAGGATCGGCACGCCGGTCCACACCACTTCCAGCAGCGTGTTATGGCTGGTTTTCGACGGCACGGGGTTGGCGCGTCGGTTGTAGCGGATCACCACCCAGATCAGCAGTGCCAGCACGAAGACGCTCACCGCGATGACGATGGGCAGCAGGAAGCTGTCATGCATCCACAGCGCATAATCGCCATTGGGCGAATATTGCTGCTGGAAGGTGATGCCGCCATCGACTGGCATACCCTTGCCCGGCGTGGGCTTCATGGGCGTGTAGCCACCGGGCGCCACGGCGAGTCGGTCCGCACCCGCGGCAAGAGCCGGGGCAGCAGCGGCAAGCAACAAGAGCGTCAGGCCAGATACAGCCCGGCGCGTTCCACGCCGTGCGGCGTGGAGGAAGTCTCCCAATGTCATGGCCTCTGGTCTTCCGTTTTTCCGAGCGAGACGAAAAAAACGCCCCCTCTCCACATTCTTACACTGGCCTGGGGCTTTTGCCCCTTGATCATAGGTCTACACACGCTTGCCCCCGACCTCAAGCACCTCTAGGGGCATTTTTTGATGGGACTTGCGTTCCCGGAGTCTGAAATGGCTCGAAAAGCCCCGGCAGCGGGGCTCCTGTTTTGAGAAAAAGGCTTGATCGCGATGACCGAAGACGAGGTGCTGGCAGAATTCAGAGCCAGCAATGCCCTGCTGGAAGGGCATTTTCTCCTCTCATCCGGGCGCCACAGCGCCCATTACCTGCAATGCGCCCGCGTGTTGATGGACCCGATGCGCGCCAGCCGTCTGGCGATGGCCATCGCCCAGAAGATTCCCCGCGAGTTGCGCAAGGATATCAATTGCGTGGTCAGCCCCGCGATGGGCGGCGTCATCATCGGCCATGAGATGGGCCGTGCCCTCGGCGTCGAGGCGATGTTCGTCGAACGCCCGACCGGCACGTTCGAACTGCGCCGCGGCTTCGCGCTCAATCCGGGCGACAAGGTGCTGATCGTGGAAGACGTGGTCACCACCGGCCTTTCCAGCCGCGAGGCCATCAAGGCCATCGAGGAAGCCGGCGGTCAGGTGATTGCCGGCGCCGCTCTGGTCGACCGCAGCGCGGGTCAGGCGGATCTGGGCGTGCCCTTCTTCCCCCTGATCGAGCTGAACTTCCCGACCTGGGCGCCCGATGAGATCCCGCCCGAACTGGCCACCATCCCCGCCATCAAGCCGGGCAGCCGCGCCAAGCCGTAATCCGCGCCGCACAGCGTAAAGGGAAACGCCATGAACCAGCCTGCCCACCCCCTTGCTCCCCATCGCCTGCGTCTGGGGGTGAACATCGATCATGTCGCCACCATCCGCAACGCGCGCGGCGGCGAGCATCCCGATCCCGTCCGCGCGGCGGAAATCGTGGCGGCGGTGGGCGGCGACGGCATCACGGCGCATCTGCGCGAGGACCGGCGCCATATCCGCGACGAGGATCTCTCGCGCATTCAGGCGGCGACCAACCTGCCGCTGAACCTCGAAATGGCCGCGACGGATGAGATGCTGGCCATCGCCCTGCGCCACAAGCCGCATGCCGCATGCATCGTGCCCGAACGGCGCGAGGAACGCACCACCGAGGGCGGTCTGGACGCGGCGGGCCAGCACAACCGTCTAGCCCCCATCGTGGGCCGGCTGCTCGATGCGGGCATCCGCGTCAGCCTGTTCATCGCGCCCGAGGCCAAGCAGATCGAGGCGGCAATGCAGCTGGGCGCTCCGGTGGTGGAACTGCACACCGGCGAATATGCCCATGCCGAGGGCGAGGCCGTCGCGGTGGAGCTGCGCCGCCTTGCCGATATGGCCGCTCTGGCCGCGCGCAACGGCATCGAGCCGCATGCCGGGCACGGCCTGACCTATGACAATGTGCAGCCCATTGCCGCCATCCCGCAGATCGCCGAACTCAACATCGGCCATTATCTGATCGGCGAGGCGATCTTCACCGGGCTGGACGCGGCGGTGCGCCGCATGCGCGCGCTGATGGACGAGGCACGGGGTTGAACATCATGGGGGGAGCAGGCGCATGATCATCGCCATCGGATCGGACCTGTGCAGCATCGACCGGATCGAGGCCGCCCTCTCGCGCCATGGCGACCGCTTCGAGGCGCGCGTCTTCACCGAGACCGAGCGGGCCCATGCCAACACCCGCCCCTTCACCCGCACCGGCACGCTGGCCAAGCGATTCGCGGCCAAGGAAGCCTGCGCCAAGGCGCTGGGCACCGGCTTTGCCGAGGGCGTGTTCATGAAGGACATCGGCGTGGTCAATGCGCCGAGCGGCGCCCCCACCCTGCGTCTGGTCGGCGGCGCGGCGGAGCGTCTGGCCGCCATCACGCCCGAGGGGCATGAGGCCGTGCTCCATCTGACGCTGACCGACGATGCCCCCTTCGCTCAGGCGTTTGTGGTGATCGAGGCCCGGCCGCTATCCACCGCCGTCACGGCATGACGACCTCACCCGAAGAATCATCGCAGCAGCCTATGTCCACCATCACACCAGCCTCCCCCCCGCTGATCGAGACCCCCGGCCAACCGGAAGGGCAACCCGAACAGGCGCGCGAAAAGTTCAACTGGCTGGCCGAGGTGCGCGGGCTGGCCGCGATGCTGCTGGCGGTGCTGGCGTTCCACAGCTTCGTGGCCAAGCCTTTCTACATCCCCTCCGGCTCGATGCTGCCGGGGCTGTGGGTGGGCGACCATCTGGTGGTCAACAAATTCGCCTATGGCTGGAACTGGTCCTCGCCCAGCTTCCATGTGCTGCCGCGCGGGCCGTGGCGCATTCTGGGCCGCACGCCCGAATATGGCGATGTGGTGATCGTGGTGCCGCGTGGCCGTACTGAAGACTACATCAAGCGCGTGGTGGCCCTGCCCGGCGACCGCATCGCCATCGTCAACGGCCAGATCGTGCTGAACGGCAAGCCGGTGCCTCAGGCCGTGCAGCCCCCGGTAGAGCTGCCGATCGACGCCATGCGCTCCTCGGAAGATCCCTTCCCCTGCGATGGCTGGGGTCTGGTGCGCAAGCCTTCGGGTCAGGAGGTCTGCGAGATCCCCGCCCTGCGCGAGACCATGCCCAATGGCGCAAGCTACACCGTGCTGGATTACACCGACAAGGCCACCGACCATGTCGCCGAAATCAAGGTGCCCGAGGGCCATGTCTTCCTGATGGGCGACAACCGCGACAATTCCGCCGACAGCCGCGTGCCGCTGGAAGAAAACGGCCTTGGCGGGCCGGTGCCGCTCTCCGATGTGGGCGGGCGCGCCGAATTCATCACCCATTCCTTCGACGGGACGGGCTCGTGGAATCCGCTCAGCTGGATCAGGGGCCTGCGCAAGGGCCGCGCCTGGCACAGCCTGCGCCCCCCGATCGAACCTGTGGCGAACAAGGTGGTGACGAACAAAGTGGCCGTGAACAAAATCGCCGCGCGTTGATTCCTTAAGTCCGACGAATTTTCTGCCTGTGCCTGCCTTCAAGGAACCGACGCCCGTGACTGATCAAGCCCCCAGCGCCGAAACCCTGATGGAGGAAGAGGCCCTCGTCGAAGAGGCGAAAACCCGCAAGCACGACCGCAAGCCGGGGCCGACCGACATCGCCGACCCGCAGGTCCGTGCCGAGGCCCGCCGCGCCTTCATCTGGCTGGGCATCGCCGCGCTGATGGCGCTGAGCGTGGTGCTGGCGCAGCCGCTGATCGTGGTCTTCGGCGGCATCGTCTTTGGCGCGATGATCGATGGCGGCGCGCGCCTGCTGGGCAAGGTGCTGCCCATCCCGCGCATCTGGCGCGTGGTGATGGTTCTGCTGTTTGCCGTGGCCTTCCTGCTCTCCGTGATCGCCTATGCCGGCAGCCAGATCGCGGCGCAGGCCGCCGCCCTGCCCGCCACGCTGACCGCGCAGACCTTCAAGATCCTGCACTGGGCCGATCAGCACGGCATCCAGATCAACACCCGCATGCGGCAGACCCTGACCGAGCGCGCGCTGGGCGGCATCAACGAGCTGCCCGGCCTGCTGGGCGGCTTTATCGGCGGGGCGACCACGCTGTTCCTGATTCTGGTGCTGGGCATCTATTTCGCGGTCGACCCCGCGCCCTATCAGCGCGGTCTGGCCTGGATGCTGCCGCGTGAGAGCCGCCCGCAGTTCAACGCCATGTTCCAGGCGATGGGCCATACGTTGCGCCGCCTGCTGTTCGGCCGCCTGATCGGCATGACGGTGGAAGGCGTGACCATCGGTCTGGCGCTGCAGCTGGGCGGCGTGCCCATGGCCACGCTGCTCGGGCTGCTGTCGGGCATGCTGGCCTTTCTGCCCAACATCGGCGCGCCGATTTCAGGCCTGCTGATGGTGCTGGTGGGTTTTTCGGGCGGGCCCTCCATGGGGCTCTACTGCATTGCGGTCTATGTCGTCGTGCAGGGGATCGACGGCAATGTCATCGTGCCGATGGTCGCCAAGAAGACCGCCGATCTGGCCCCCGCCCTTGTGCTGGGCATGCAGCTGGTGATGGGGGCGCTGTTCGGCATCATCGGCCTCGCGCTGGCCGACCCGATGCTGGCGATGATCAAGGTTCTGCTGGAAAGGCTGGCGGCCCGCCGCGAAGCCGTGCAGGATGATGCCGCGACCGCCTGATCGGTTGCAGGCAGGCCGAATTTGAGCAGGAAGCTTATCTATGTCGCGATCTTCGCAGGTCTGCTGGTGATCGCAGGGCTTTTCGGCATGCGCTATTGGGCGCAGGAGCTGTCGCAATTCGCCTTTGTGCCCCCGGTGCAGTTCACGCCGCCTGCCCCGGCCCGCGCCGACGATTATCACGACCCCGCCCACTGGATCGCCCGTGGCGACGGCACCCCCGGCGACCCGGCGCATTGGATGCCCGCCGGCGTGGCGCCTCTGCCGGAAAGCCTGCCGGTGCTGGTGTTCTTCGTCCACCCCACCAGCGAATTCGACAAATTGCGCTGGAACGCCGCGCTGGACGACACGCTGGCCAATGCCCGCGCCGATCTGTTCACGCGCGGCCTCGCCAGCCCGTTCAACGATGCCGCACAAGTCTGGGTGCCGCGCTATCGGCAGGCCACCTTCGGCGCCTTCCTTACCGACAAGCCCGAGGGCAAGCGCGCGCTCAACGCCGCCTATGGCGATGTGCTGGCCGCCTTCGATTCCTTCATCGCCCAGAGCGATCCCAACCTGCCCATCGTGCTGGTCGGCCACAGCCAAGGCGCCTTCCACCTGATGCGCCTGATGAAGGAGCGCGTCGCGGGCCGCCCCCTCGCCTCACGCATCGCCGCGGCCTATCTGGCCGGTTGGCCCGTCAGCCTGACGCATGACCTGCCGCTGATGGGCCTGCCCGCCTGCACCGCCCCCGGCGAGGCAGGCTGCATCCTGAGCTGGCAGAGCTTCGCCGAGCCCGCCGACACCACCATGGTCCGGGCCGCCTATGCCCGCTTTCCGGGGCTGGACGGCCAGAACAGGGGCGGCACGCCCTTCCTCTGCACCAACCCGCTGACCGGGCGGCAGAGCAACGACCCCGCCCCCGCCACGGCCAACCTCGGCACGCTGGTGCCCGATGCCACCATGACCGGCGCGCGGGTCATCCCCGGCCTCGTTCCCGCCCGTTGCGGGCCCGATGGCTTCCTGATGATCGGCCCGGCGCCGAAAATGGGGCCCTTCGTGGCGCCCGGCAACAATTACCACGTCTATGACATCCCCCTGTTCTGGGCCAATCTGCGCGCCGATTTCATCGCCCGTACCAGCGCATGGCACGGCCTGCGCACCCAGCAAGACCCCACCGGAGGCTCCCGCCCATGAGCGCGCTTATCACAACAGCCGCGCTCGACATGCGCGACTGGCTGCCCGATGGCGGCGGCCTGATCGGCCTCGACCTTGGCACCCAGACCATCGGCACCGCCTTCTGCGACCCCGACTGGCGCATCGCCTCGCCGGGCAAGACCATCGCGCGGGGCAAGTTCTCGGTCGACAAGGCACTGATCGCCGCGCTGATCGCCGAGCGCGGCATCAAGGGTATCGTGATCGGACTGCCGCTGAACATGGACGGCTCGGAAGGCCCCCGCGCGCAATCGGCGCGGGCCTATGCGCGCAACCTCGCCGCGCTGGAGCTGCCCATCCTGCTGTGGGACGAGCGCTGGTCCACCACCAGCGCCGAGCGCGGGCTGATCGAACAGGACTTCAGCCGGGCCAAGCGCAAGGAGCGCATCGATTCGGCGGCGGCGGCGGTGATCCTGCAGGCGGCGTGTGATGCGCTGGCTGGCGGGATGTCGTGGTGATTCGGGTTTAGGGGTTTAAGGGAAGATGCGAGGGGGTTACCCCCTCGCGCTCCCATGACGTCTTCCGACGATGGAGCAGTGGTTCCCGATTGTCGTGCACAGCCTCTCCACCAGCACCACCATTGGCGCGGCAGGCTTTCAAAGCCTGCCTGCGGCGCGGCGACCTTAGCGCTATCGCTGAACCCTATGCGCAACGCTGACAACTAAAGGGAGCGCGAGGGCCCCCAGCTTGTCGCGTGCGACAAGCACACGCTTATGACCCTCGCATCTTTCCTTTATCCCCTTAAGACCAACCACAAGCCAGCCCCGCCCTCAGGCCTCTCGCCCGGCCCGATAGGCTGCCTCAAAGCATCCGCCCGGGCGCGATCCAGCACCGCCACTGCCACATCGGGTTCGTGACACACCACATCGGCGCTTCCCAGCAGGCGAGCCTCGCGCAGAGTCAGGTCATCCGGGTCGGCCGAGCGCAAGCGAATCTCCACCATGCCAGCGGCAGCGCCCGAAGCCGGATCGGCCAGCCAGCCCGGGACGGCAGAAGCGGCCGCGCTGAGAGGATCAAGCACCCCGCCCGCCGCCAGAGCACCATCCAGCGCCCGGCGTCGCTCGCCCACATCGGGGAAGCGGCTGCGCAAACCCGTGCGCGCCTCACCCAGAGCCCGCGCCAGCGCGCCCAGCCCCGGCGGCAGGATCTGCTCCAGTCGCAAACGCAGGGCCTTGGCCAGCCCTGCCGAGGCCCCGCCCGTCCCCACCGCCACGAGCACGGGGGAACGGTCGAGGATCGAGGGGACCGTGAAGTCGCAAAGGTCGGGCTGGTCCACCACATTGACCAGCACTCCGGCCTGACGGAGCGTTTGAGCGTCTTCCTCGGCCCTTGCCCGGTCGCCGTGAGCGATGAAGGCGAGGCGGGCGCCTGCGGTGAGGCCCTGCGCGATGTCGTCGTGGATGATGCCGCCTGCACGCTCGACAAGGCGGCGCTTGGGTTCGGCGGCATTGCCCTCGCCCAGAACGATGACGGGGTGGCCGTTCAGGCGGTGGAACAGGGGGAGGGTCTCGATCATGGGATCAAGGTTTAAGGGAGGGAAGTGGACAATGCGAGGGCCATAAGCGTGCGCTTGTCGCACGCGCCAAGCTGGGGCGCCCTCGCGCTCCCTTTACTGTCTGCGTTGCGTACAGGGTTCAGCCAAGGCGCCCAGCTTGCCGCGCCGCAGGCAGGAATTTGATGCCTGCGGCGCCATAGGTCGCGCAGGTGGAGAGCCTAGGCGCCATGATTCGGCGCCCCTGCCCTATCGTCGGAAGACGTCATGGGAGCGCGAGGGGGTAACCCCCTCGCATCTTCCCTTCTGATCTTAAACCCTTAATCCAGAGGCGACCAGGGCTGGTCCTCAACCTCTTCCCGCTCGCCGGTCGGACGCTCGGTCACGGTCGCGGCAGGCAGATAGGAGATCACAGCGTCCAGCAGAGCCTCGAACCCGGCGCCCGTCGCGCCCGAAATCGGGAACACGCGCTCGGCCCCGGCCCCGATCAGCTCGGCGGCATAGGCGGCAGCCAGCTCGCTGTCGGCCTGATCGATCTTGTTCAGAGCCACCAGACGCGGCTTTTCGTCCAGACCCTCGCCATAAGCGGCCAGTTCTTCCTCGACGATCCGCATCGCCTCGACGGGCTCCTTGCCCGCGATGTCGATGAGATGCACCAGCACGCGGCAGCGCTCGATATGGCCGAGGAAGCGGTCGCCCACGCCCGCGCCTTCAGCGGCGCCGGCGATCAGGCCGGGGATGTCGGCCACGACGAATTCGCGGGCCTTGTGGCGCACCACGCCCAGCTGCGGGCGCAGCGTGGTGAAGGCGTAATCGCCGACTTTGGCCTTGGTGTTCGAAATCTGGTTGATGAAGGTCGACTTGCCCGCATTGGGCAGGCCGACAAGGCCCACGTCCGCCAGCAGCTTGAGACGCAGCCACACCCACATCTCCTCGCCGGGCCAACCGGGGCCGTGTTGGCGCGGGGCGCGGTTGGTGGAGGACTTGAAGCTGGCATTGCCGCGCCCGCCATCGCCACCGCGCAGCAGCATGACCTGCTGGCCTGCCTCGGTAAGGTCGAGCAGCACGGTCTCGCGGTCGTCATCGAGCACCTGCGTGCCGATGGGAACCTTGATGACCAGATCGTTGCCGCCCGCGCCGGTGCGGTTGGTGCCCTGCCCGCCCATGCCGCGCTGGGCCTTGAAGTGCTGGGTGTAGCGGAAATCGATCAGCGTGTTGAGACCGGCCACGGCCTCGAAAATGATGTCGCCACCCTTGCCGCCGTCGCCGCCGTTGGGGCCGCCGTATTCCACGTATTTCTCGCGACGGAAAGCCACGGCACCGGGGCCCCCGCTGCCTGAGCGGATGTAAATCTTGGCCTGGTCGAGAAAATGCATATCAACTTCCGGACGATGGCGCGTTCAAAACGCGACTATAGCACACAAACGCGCCAGCCCACAGCTTCAGCCGGAGAGTGCCTTAAGACACATCCCGGATGCAGCTGTGGGCTGGTGCGGATCGGCCCTGATCGACCGAAATCCTGTTGGTACACTGGTGGAGCCGAGGGGGATCGAACCCCTGACCTCGTCATTGCGAACGACGCGCTCTCCCAGCTGAGCTACGGCCCCGTTCCAGTGTTACCTTGTCGGGAAGATCAGACACTTGCGCATCCGGTTCCCGAGGGAGGCGACCCATTAGCGAATGGGCCGCCTCCTGCAAAGCGAAAAATGCAACCCTGCTGAAGATCAGGGCTTGGCCGTGGGGGCCGGGGCGGCGGCAACCGGTGCGGGCTCGGCAGCAGCCGGAGCGGGCGCCGGGCTGCCATACTTGGCCTGCCATTCGGCCAGATCGTTGCGGTACTTCTCATAGGAAACGTAGAAGTCCTCATAGACCTTGGCGAAGCCCACGAAGGCCGTCGCGGCGAAAGCGGGCAGCTCCTTGTCGGTGACCGTGCCGCTCTCATGCGCCACATTCAGCGCAGCGGCGCAGAAGTTGGGCAGCGTGGGCGGATAGGCGAAGTAGTTGTACAGGCTGGTGAGATAGGTCTCACGCTCCTTCAGCCAGGGCTTGCCGAACTTCTTGCGGAACAGCGTGTCGACGCTGCGGTTGGCCAGCGTCAGCGCCTTGGTGTGCTTCTTGAGGAAGGCGCTGTAGCCGGTGGTGATCTCGGCATATTGCGGATCGGTGCAGGTCAGCGCCGCCACGTTCCAGGCCGAGCGGAAGTTCCACACGCGCTGCGCTTCCACCGTATCGACGAGGATGGTGTGACGCACGCCATCGGGGCCGATCACGGGGATCACGGTGTTGGCCGTGGCACCGCCCGGAGGCGTCGGCTTGGGCGGAATGATGATCACCGGCGGGGGCGGCGGAGGCGGCGGCGGAGGCGGCGCCGGGGGCGGCGGCGACGAACAAGCGGCGAGCAGCGACAGCCCCGCGATAACCAAACCCTTACGCAACCAACGCGACATGCCGAAGCCTTTCAATCCTTGAACGCACGATAATCGGGAGTATTCCCCCTTGCACTGCGAGCCCTAGCCCAAGGCGCGCCACAAGCAAATGCCCCGGAGCGCCATCGCGTTCCGGGGCATGCAATTTTTAGGTCGACCGAGTCAGATTTGCGGTGACCGGCGGACCTCTGTCAGCGTCCGTGCAGGATTAACGACGGTCGCCCATGAAGCTGAGCAGGAACTGAAACATGTTGATGAAGTCGAGGTAGAGCGTCAGGGCGCCCATCACCGCGATCTTCTCTTCATATTCCGTGCCGGCAACCTGGACATACATCGTCTTGAGACGCTGCGTGTCATAGGCGGTCAGGCCCGCGAAGATCAGCACGCCCAGCACCGAGATGGCCATGGCCAGACCCGGAACGTGGAAGAACATGCCCACCAGCGACGCGATGATCAGGCCGAACAGGCCCATGATCAGGAAGCTGCCGAAGCCCGACAGATCCTTCTTGGTGGTGTAACCCACCAGGCTCAGACCGGCAAAAGCGCCCGCCGTGGCAAAGAAGGTCAGCGCCACCGAGGTGCCGGTGTAGACCAGCAGGATCGACGACAGCGACAGACCCATAGCGAAGGCGAAGCCCCAGAAGAGCAGCTTCAGCGTCGAGGTCTTCATGCGGCCAAGGCCGAAGTTCATCGCCATCACGAAGCCCAGTGGGGCGAGCATGACAACCCAGCGCAGCGGCGAGGTGAGCAGGCCGATGGCGGCGGGGTTGCCCGCCAGCACCAGCTGCGAGAGCACCAGCGCCACGATGCCCGACAGGATCACCGCCGAGGTCATGTAATTGTAGATCGAGAGCATATGCTTGCGCAGGCCGACGTCGAGCGTCTGCGAGCGCGCCGAAAACCCGGCATTCATCCTCGAAGACGCGCCAAAGCCCGTCTGCGAGGGCTGGGGGTCATTCCAGATGGCCATTGTCCAAACTCCTCAAGTCAGCCGGAGCGACATCGCCCGGCTGGCACTCTTTAATATCATGCCGATCAAGCTTTGTTTCAAGCGAATCCGGCAAGAGATCTTTGTGCCAAAATGTTTCTGGCACGATATCCATGGACAAACGCTGAATAAACCGCCGCGTTCCCGCTTTTACCGAGCGGCTTCAGCCATTTCGACGCTGCGCTTTTCAGCGGCATCCAGCGTGGCCTGCATCAGCGCCAGCGCGGCGCCATCGGCATCGAGCACATCGAGCCCGGCCTGGGTCACGCCGCCGGGGCTGGCAACCCGGCGCGCCAGCTCGCCCGGGTCGTAAGGCGAGGTCATCGCCAAATCGGCCGCGCCCTGCACCATCGACTTGGCCAGACGCAGCGCCTGATCGGGATCGAGACCCAGCGCCACGCCGCCCGTCGCCAGCGCATCGATGATGCGATAGACGAAGGCCGGACCGGAACCGGCCAGAGCCGTGACGGCATGGAACAGGCTTTCCTCCACCCATTCGGGCGTACCCAGATGGGTGAGGAAAGCGGTGATCCCGGCCTTCTCATCCTCCGACAGGCCCTGAGCGGCGACGCCCATCGGGCTCTTGCCCAGAGCCGCGGCCAGATTGGGCATCACCCGCACGATGCCCTTGGCATCGGGGAAACGCGCCGACAGGCTGGCCAGTTCGGCACCTGCCAGAATCGAAAGCACCACCGTCCCTGCCCCGGCCAACGCGGTCAGTTGCCCGGCCACATCGTCGAGCATCTGCGGCTTCACGCCCAGCAGCATCAGGTCGAAACTCTCGCCCTCCGGCAGGGCGCGCAGCAGGCGAACGCCCTCGGGGGCCGCCTCCAGCCTGGGGTCGACCACGGTGAAGCGATCCGCCGCCACGCCGCCGCGCAACCAGCCGGCCAGCATCGCGCCGCCCATATTGCCGCAGCCGATGATCAGAACAGTCTGAGGAAAACTCATAAAATCAGGCCTCTCCGGCAGCATCGACCAGTGCGCTGGCCAGCGCGTCGGCGGGGCTCTTGTCGCCCCAGAGAATGAACTGGAAGGCGGGATAGAAGCGGTCGCATTCCTCCACCGCCACTTCCACCAGCATCTGCGCCTGCCCAAGGCTGATCATGCCGTCATCGCCCAGCATCAGCCCGTGGCGGTACAGCAGCACCGCATTGTTCGACCACACATCGAAATGCCCCAGCCAAAGCTGTTCATTGATCAAGCTGACCACCTCGAACATGGCGGGCTTCTTGTCGTCGGGCACGCGGATGTCAGGCAGGCACAGCAGCTGGAGGACATTGTCCTCGCTGCGCCAGATCCCGCGAAGCTGATAGGTGGCCCAGCTGCCCTGCACCTCGCCCGTGATCTCGTCATCGCTGACGAAATCATAGGTCCAGCCGCGTGCCTCGAACAGCGCCGCCAGCATCTCCACCGGCGCGCTATCTTCGTGGCGTGGCAAGTCGTCCTGCACAGTTCTTGTCACCATTCACCCGCATCCTGGTGGTTAAGCAGCTCATGCACCATGGATGCTTGGCTCGTAGCCGATTGTAAAACCAAGCACCCTTCTGGCCTGAGCATAACAGAACAAGTCTGTGCACAGACTGTGGATAAGGGCAATCCCTTTAACATTACGCCGAATCAGACATTTTGTTTCAAAGCGGATCGACCGCCTGCCCTTCGGCAGACAGCCACATGAAGGCCCCTTCGCGGCCCGCCTTCTTCAGCTTGGCCTCGAAAGCCTTGGCATCGGCCTGATCGTCGAAAGGCCCGACCAGCACGCGGTTGGTGCGCCCCCAATCGGCGGTCCAGGCAGGCATGCCCTTGAGAATCTTGGCATAATCCCGGCTCATCTGGCGCCAGTCATAGGCGATGCGCGTGAAATCGCGGCCCACGCCCACCTGCACCCAGACGCGGCTGGGATATTTGGGCGCCGGCGGCTCCTTGGGAGGCTTGGGTGCCGGCCGGGGTGCCTTGATCTTGCGGATATCGACCGCGCCGGAGGCAGGCGCCTCGGTCTTGCCCTTTTGCGCCGCAGGGTCGCCCCATTCGGAGAAAGCCTCGGAAAAGCTGGCCTTACGCGTCGATTTCGCGGCGACCCTGGTGCCGGAAGGCCGGGGCGCAACCGGCGTAGGCTGAGCCGCGACAAAGGTGACCGGCGGCGGCGGCGGCGCGGTCACGCCTGGCGCAGGCGGCACCGGGCCGGGCTTGG
>Ga0116227_10013086_pt1 | contig 13224 bp, 14 predicted proteins | sample S1TSphgellanicum_FD_89693 | JGI IMG/M metagenome (GOLD analysis project Ga0116227, IMG submission 89693) | Host-associated microbial communities from peat moss isolated from Minnesota, USA - S1T2_Fb - Sphagnum magellanicum MG | ecosystem: Host-associated > Plants > Peat moss > Unclassified...
ACGAACTTGTATCGAGACGAACTTCGGCGACGAAAAGGGCGTTATCAAGAGGAGATACCCGAAGACAACGCTCCCCAGGAATTCGGCGGGGAACGGCCGCTGGCCGTGACCCCCATCGACGACTACGTGGACCGTCAACTCGGCGAACCGCTCTCGCGGGCCCTAGCCCAGCTCTCGCCCGAGCAACGCCAAGTCATTATCCTCGCGGATATCGAAGAATACAGCTACCAAGAAATTTCGGAGATCATGGGCTGCTCGATCGGGACGGTCCGTTCGCGACTCCACCGGGCGAGAGCCCTTCTGCGACGACTCGTCGAGCGAGCACAACAGCAACAACGATGAACCAGCACCTCAGCGCCGACCAACTCGTGGACTTCATCCGCGGCGAACTCACTCCCCAGGACGACGCGCTCGCGCACGGCCATCTTCAGACCTGCCCCAGCTGCCGCAGCGAATACGAGCTCGAGGTCTCGCTGACCGAAGCGCTCCGGGCGGCCGCGCGGGCGGAAGAGCTCGAGATGCCCTCGGCGATCAAGGCGGCGATTTGGGAGCAGATCCGGGCGGCGCAGCCCGGTCCGCTGGCTCGGCTCTCGGCCTTCTGGCGCCCCGCACTCGCCCTGCCGGCGCTAGCCGTCCTGCTCGTGGGCGGCTGGTTCGCCTCGCCCTACGCGCCGCACGGACCCGCGGCACCGACGATCGACGCGTCGTACTACCTGGAAGCGCACGCGGCCCAGACGTCGCAAACCCCGCTTTCCGAGCACTCCGGCAGCCAGGCGATCGAAACGTCGATGGCTGACGGGTCGCGCGCACCCGCCCTCGTCCGGCAGATCGACTCGAGCGCGGCAACCGTCGCCTTTGATGCGGTTCCGTAGCGACCCGGCCGCGCACCTCGCGCTGCTCGGGTTGCTCGGCCTGCTGAGCGCCGCGCCGGCGGCCGGCGCTCCGGACGACGGCCCCGCGGCAAATATCGCGCCCGTCCAGTTGCTGCGCGACAGCATCCAAGCACCGATGACGATCTCGTACGTCGGCCAGTTCGAGACGGTCCGCTTCAGCGCCAATCACGCGACCGCGACGATCGTCAAAGTCGAGCACCGGGCACCGGCGCTCACGCGCCGCTGGTACGTGGCACCCGAGGCTTTCTACGGCGACTACACGATCGCGCGCGGCGGCTCGACGTACGAATTCGACACGAAGAGCAGCCAGGTGGTCGTGTCGCACAACCCGACGCTCGACAACCAGCTTTCCGCGATCGGTAATTTCGGTCGCGTGTTGCAGAACTACCGCGCGCTCTACGACGGCACGGGATCGACGGTGGCCGACCGCTCGACCTTCTCGGTCGTGTTGATCAACAAATTCACGGGCGAACGCGCGGTGCGCGTCTGGATCGACCGCGAGACCAAACTCGTGCTCAAGAAAGAAGAGTATCACGCGAACGGATCGATCGCGTCGCAAACGCGCTTCGAAGACATCCGCTACACCTCGTCGCTGCCCGACGCGCTCTTCTCGACCGACGTGCCCGCCGGCTACGCCCGCGTCGCCGGTCAGAGCGTGGCATTACCGTCGCCCGACGTCGAGCGCGTGATTCGGGACGCCGGCTTTTCACCGATCGAGCCCAAGAACTTACCGCAGGGTTTCTCGGTAGCCGGCGGCGACGTCGCGAACGTCAACGGCGTGCGCACGTTGCATCTGCTCTACAGCGACGGTTTGCGTTCGATCTCGCTCTTTGAAAACGCGACCGGAGCCGCCGCCGATTTCGGATCGCTGCGCCCGAAGACGATCTCGTTCGAGGGCCACGACGCGCAGTACGTCGAGGACGGCCCCACGACGCTGCTCACGTGGAAAGAACACCACCTGAATTTCGCGCTCGTCGGCGACCTCATGCGCAACGAACTGGTCGAGATCGCCAAAAGCGTCGTCGAGTAGGCGACGAGACCCTAGCCTTTGAGGCCCATCTTCGGATCGGGCTTCTTGCCGGCCAGCGCGTTGCCGATCGCGGAAGAGAGATCGGGCGCGGGAATTTCACCGGAACGCATCGCCAGGATCTTGCCGTCGGTGCCGATCAGCACGACCTGCGGAAACCCATCTTGGAGATATGCGTTAGCGACCTTGAGATCGGGATCGAACGCGATCGGGTACGTGACGCTGAACTTCTGCATGAAATTGATGACGTCGGCTTGCGACTCGGGCTGGGGCGTGCCCGGATTTTCGCCGGGGGGGCCGCCCATGTCGTACGGGCTGCCGCTGACCGCGACGAAATTCACTTTACCCTTGTACTTGCCGTAGAGATCGTTGAGCACGACGGTCTCACGCTGACAATGCGGGCACCAGGTTGCGAAGACTTCGAGCAGCGTCGGTTTGCCGCCGGGTTTCGTGAGATCGAAGGGACCGGCGGTCGTCGCCACGCTGAACGCCGGCGCTTGCTGCCCGACGGTGAGTTGCGCCGGTGCCGCCGCGGTCGTGGCGGATTGCGGAACGCGCGAGCTCAGCGAAACGGCGACGATCACGACCAAGGCCAGGACGGCGAGCGATGCCAGCAGGACGACGCGCCGACGCTTCGCCGCGGCTTCGAGGGCGGCGCGAGCGGGCGCGGCGGACTTGCGGGGTTCGGCACGGTTCATGACGGCAAAGATTCGCGCCGCGCCTCAAAATTACCGCCCGCGTCATCCTCAGCCTGTCGAAGGGCGCCCGGCCACAGGCGCGTGTCGACGGCGAATGCGCCCGGCGCGCGCAGTGCGACGAAGGCGGAAACCGCGGCCAACGCGGCGTCGAGCGCGACGTGCCCCCAGGAAGGCGGCGTCGACACGCCGGAGCCAAAGCACCCGCAGTCGGCGTGGATGTGCCGCACCACGAGCGATCCGACCGCGACCGCGAACACGACGAACTGAAACGAGGCGACCCACGCGGCCGTTCGCGTGAAGAGTCCGGCGATCAGGTAGCCGCCCAGCAGAATCTCCACGTAGGGTAAGCCGATCGCGAACGGCGCGACGAGCCCGGCGGGCAGGATGCGATAATCGGCGATCGAGATCGCCGTCAAGGTCGGACCGTCGTGGGCTTTGAGCACGCCCGCCGCCAACAGCACGAGGCCGAGGGCGAGCCGCAGGGCGAGGATCAGGAATGCCATGCGTCGACCGCATCGGCGATCGCCCGTTGGCGGGCCGGGATCGCGTAGCCGTCGGCCGGTTCGCTCGAACGTTCGGGGGCGTCGTGCACGCGCAGCGTCTCGGCGACGGCCGAAGCCAGCGTCTCGACGTCGTAGCCGCCCTCCAGGCAATAGACGACGCGGCTGCGCGCATACTGGGTTGCGACCTCGCGGATCAGGGCGGCGAGTTCGCGCGCCGCGTACGACGCATCGACGCCCAGATCGCCGACCGGATCGCCGGCCGCGAAGTCATATCCCGCGCTCACCACGATCAGATCGGGGCGCACGTGCGCGGCCACCGCCGGCAAGACGCGCTGCCAGGTCGCCACAAATGCTTCGGTACCATACGAATGCGGCGGCAACGGAACGTTGACGATCGCGCCGCTCGGGTCGAAGCGCTGCTCGCTCGCGCCGCCGGTTCCGGGATAAGCCGGAAACGCATGCGTCGAGACGAACGAGACGCCGTCGCCGGAAGCCGCTTGCGTGCCGTTACCGTGATGATAATCGAAATCCACCACGAGCGCCCGGCCGCCCGTCATGTCGACGAACCGGCGCGCGGCGATCGCGGCGTTACCGAACACGCAAAAGCCCATGCCCTTGGCGGGTTCCGCGTGATGGCCGGGTGGACGCACCAGCGCGAAGACCGCGGCCTCGCGTTCCACCGCGAGTTCCATCGCCCGCAGCGCCCCGCCGGCCGCGCGCCGCGCGACGGCCAGGGACGAGGAATCGATGACCGTGTCACCCGTCGAGAGGTAGCCCGCGCCGGAGCCGACGGTGGCCACATCGCGCTTCACGCGTTCCAAATAGGCGTGCGGGTGGACGCGTTCGAGTTCCGCGTCGGTCGCATCGCGGGCCTCGACGCGGCCCCCGAAGAGCGCCGATGCTTCGAGTCGCGCCGCGACGTGCGCGACCCGATCCGGCGACTCGGGATGGCCGACGTTGCGCAGATGCTCCGTGTAGAGGTCGTCGTAGACGACGATCATCCGGCGCGCGTCATCGCTAGTGGCTCGGCTTCGCGGAACTCGACGGCTTGGGCGACGCCTTGACCGCGGGTTTGGTCGAGGTCTTCGCCGGCGGATTGAGGCTCGCGATCGCCTGATCGATTTGATGCGCCAGCGGCGACCCTGGCTTTACGTACGCTTTGAAGCGCGAGTAGGCATCCCGCGCGGTGGTCTTGTCGCCGGTCTCGGCCGAACACTTCGCGTACACGAATAAGAGTTGCGGATTGGCCTTCATGAACGGCTGCGCGTTATGATCGATCGCGCCGAAGACTTCGCCGCATTCCTTGTAGTTCTTGAGCTCGAGGTCGGCGGTTCCGAGACCCGCGAGCGCCTGCGGCGTGCGGGCCAGTTCGAAGGAATGGCGATAGGAATCGTGGGCGAGCTGGAATTGCCCGTTCTGCGCTTGCACCGAGCCGAGCGCCGACCACGCGACGGGTTCGCCCGGAATGACCTCGGTCATACGCTTGAAGTACCCGAGCGCGTCGGCCCGCTTGTTCTGCGAAAGCGCGAGTTCGCCCAAACGCTGCAGGGCGTCCGGGTTGTCCCGATTGGGGCCGAGAGCCGTCTTCCATTCGGTTTCAGCCGCCGCTTGATCTTTGCCCAGCGACACGTCCCAGTCGCCGTAGGCGATGTGCACGCCCGCGACGTTCGGAAAGGTCGTCTCGGCGCGCTTGAGCGTCGCGAGCGCCTGATCGAGCATCTTTTCATCGCGGTAGAGCTGGTATTCTTGGATCAGCACCGCGGCCTTTGATTCGTCGTTCGGTTCGAGCGCGTAGAGCGTTTCGTACGTCGGGATCGCATCTTTGACGTCGTGATTGGCGGCTTCGAGGCTCGCCTTACCCAACAGGGCGTCGGGATACTTCGGATCGATCACGAGGGCTTGGTCGAAAAGTTGGGCCGCGAGCGGCAGCGACTTCTGCGAAACGTAGGCGCGAGCTTGCAGCACGACCGGCAGCGGATCCTTGGGATCGAGCTTCGCCGCCGCCTGGAACTGCGTGCGCGCCTCGTCGAACTTGCCTTCTTGACCCAAGACCAACCCGTAATTTTCGAACGCGCGCTTATCGGTGGGATTGAAGGTCGTGGCGCGTTTGGCCACCCGCTCGGCATCGGTGGGCCGATTGGTTTGGAGGTAGAGGTTCGTGAGCGTCAGGAGCACCTGGGCATTGGTCGGCTCGAGATTCGAGGCCTGTTCGAAATCGTCGGTTGCCTCTTTGACGTGGCCGAGCGACTCGTTGGCGATTCCGTCGAGGTAATACGACTGGGCCGTCTTGACGCCGAGCGTGAGCAAACGCTGGGTCAAGCTCAACGCCTGATCGGGCTTGTTGGATTGCAGATAGTAACCCGCCAGCAGCTGAAGCGAATCTTTGTCGTTCGGGTCGGTCTTGATCTTCGCTTCGAGGCGCGGAATGGCGACGTCGGGCGGTTCGGGGGTCGCAGTCGGCAGCGGAGCGGGCGAGCTTGACGGGGAGGGCGAAGGCTCCGGAGCCTTTTTGGCATCCACGCCCTGCGTGGCGGCGACGGTGACGCTGAGCGCGAGCGCGGCGGCCACGACCAGACGGGTTACAATCTTCAAAACTCTTGTCTTTCGGTTACGCGTGAACGGCAGCGTTCGCGCGGATTTGCTTGGTCAGCTCGGGTACGATGGCGAAGAGGTCGCCGACGACCAGCAGGTCGGCGAACTCGCCGATCGGGACCGTACCGTCCTTGTTGATAGCAACGATCGTTGCTGCCGTTCGCATTCCAACCTTATGCTGAATTGCCCCGGAAATTCCGACCGCGATGTAAAGATTCGGCGAGATCGTCTTGCCGGTCTGTCCTACTTGGTGTCCGTGACCGATCCAGCCGGCGTCGACGGCCGCGCGCGACGCGCCAACCGACCCGCCGAGCGAGTCCGCCAAATCCTTGAGAATCGTCTTGAACGGTTCCGGGCCGCCGACGCCCCGGCCGCCCGAGACCACGGTCGACGCTTCCTCGACGCCGAGCTCGCCGGCCGCTTCCACGACCACTTCCTCGACTTTGATCCGGTATGTTTTGCCCGCGGGCTTTTCCAACTGGACGACGTTGCCGGCCCCCGCGGCTTGCGCGGCTTTGAACGAGTTTGGGCGGACGGCCACGATGCCGTAATCGCCTTTGAAGGCGCAGCTCGTCAGCACGGTGCCGCCGAGTTTCGGCGAGATGGAGACCACGCGTCCGCCCTCGACCTTGACGTCGGTCACGTCGGCGGTCTGGCCGGCGCCGAGGCGCGCGGCTAGACGGCTACCGAGGTCGCGACCGATCGCGGTGAAGGGCACGAGCACCAGCGCCGGTCCGAGCGCCTTGGCCGCCGCCTCCAGGTAATCGACCGACGGATCGACCAGAAAGCCGTCGACGTCGGGATCTTCCGAGACGTGGATCGTGTCCACGGGATAGGCTTTGAGCTGCTCGGCCGCACCGCCGGCGTTCTTGCCGAGCACCACGGCGTGCACGCTTCCGCCGAGCGCCGTCGCCAGCTCCTTGGCTTTGGTGGCGATTTCGAACGAGACGCGCCGCGGCTGGCCTTGGACGTGTTCGATGTAAACGATGACGTCTTTCACTAGACGAGCTTTCTTTCACGCAGGAATTCGATGATTTTGGCCGCGCCGGCAACTGCATCGGCGGCTTCGAAGATTTCGCCTTTGCCGCGCGGCGCGGGCGTGGCGATCTCGGTCAACTCGGTGCGCGCGCCTTCGCTGCCCACGGGTTTGTCGACCCCGGCGTCGGCCAGCGTTTGCACGGCGATCGTCTTTTTCTTGGCGCCCATGATGCCTTTGAGCGATGGGTAGCGCGGTTCGTTGATCGACTTCGTAACGCTGACGAGGGCCGGCAGTTCGGTCGTGACGCGCGCGTAGCCGCTGTCGGTTTCACGCTCGGCTTTCACCGTGGTGCCGTCGACCTCGATCTTGCGAACGTAGGTAACGCCCGGCACGCCCAAATACTCCGCCAGCGCTCCGGGGATCTCGCCCGTGCTCGCGTCGGTCGATTGGGAGCCCGTGACCACGAGATCGAAGCCCGCCTTCTCGATCGTCTTGGCCAGCGCGTATGCCGTGCCCCAGACGTCGGAACCTTCGGCTTGGGGGTCGGAGATCATGATCGCGTCGTCGGCGCCCATCGCGAGGGCTTTGCGCACCACTTCTTTGCCACTCTCCGGCGCCATCGTGACGACCGTAACGGTGCTCCCGGCCGCCTTCTCCTTCAGTTGAAGGGCCGCCTCGATCGCGTACTCGTCGAACGGGTTGAGCACGGTCTCCACGCCGCTGCGAACGAGGCGTTTGGTCCCGGGATCGATGCGCTTGTCGGCGCTGGTGTCCGGGACGAGTTTAACGGTAACGACGATCTTCAATCGCTGATGAGCCTCCGGAGTAGAGTGGGCGCTGCCCCTGGCAACGGGCGAACCCGATGCGATTGCGGCGTCGACGCTTTCGTCCCTGCTCGCAAAAGTCGCACCCGCACGGCGCAGATCACATTACTGACATCTCTGTAGTTAAGATCTTGTGTGTGGTGCCACACGTCGGCGGCAACCGAGCGCTCGTGTCAAGACTGTGTAAAGCGGGTCGATATTCCAAGAACCGTCCCAGGTAAGGAGGCGCTTTGTTCCCGCCTGCCTTGGACGATGGGTCCTACGTCGACACGGATGGAGCGCGCTCATGGTAATGCTTTCGCTTCCCAGCTCGCCCGCTAAACTGCAACGTCGTTGGATCGATCGAGAGCGCGGACTGCATTTTCTCCGCGACGACTCCGGCTCGGAACTCGCGGAGTACGCCCTGGTCATGACGGCCTTCACGGTGATCGCACTCGTCGCGATCAACGTCCTGGGCAAGACGGGCAACGCGCAGGTGGAAAGCGATGAAACCAGCTACAGCAACGCGTTCGTCGCCGGTTACTAAAATGCGCGGGGCCATCATGCTCGAGACCGCGGTCGTTACCTACTTCGTGCTGGGTCTCGTGCTCGGTGCGCTGCAGCTCGGACTGCTCGGCTTCCTGCAGATCACGGTCGATGCCGGCGCGTTTCTGAACGCGCACTACAACGCGCTCGGCGCTTCGGGTTCTGACGCGAGCTTCACGAGCTCGGAGGCGGCGACCGCGACGAACTCGGTCTTACCGCAGATTCCGACGGCCCAGTTGCACGCGCCCGTCGTGCAAACGGCGCCCTCGCCGACGGTTCCCGTCGACTACCTCTACAACGGAACGTCGGGCCAGCAGGCGACGGCGTCCGTCAATCGCCACGGCGGCGCTTCGATGATGCAGCCGTACATCGAGCAGTCGTCGATCAACTTCGTTCCGCTGACCTTTCTCAACTTGCCGTTCACGGTCAACAGTCAGGCCTCGGAGCCGATCTGGCTGGAATCGACGCCCGAGTGGGACGTCACCAATTCGAACTACGGCGCGGCGTACAACGGCAGCAACAGCGCGCTCAACGCCAACTATTTCGCTGAAGGCGAGAACACGCCGCCGTACTACGTGAGCTTCAATTTCGTCCAGCACTGCGATTTGCCGGGCGAATGGGGCCAGCCCGGCGCGAACCAAGGCACCTGCCCGACCGCCAACCAGGATTTTCTCTCGCTCGGCGTCGCGGAGCATCTGGACATCTACGACTGGGCCAATCCCGTCGCCGGCGTCTCGGGGCCGGCGTTCACCACGGGCAGCACGACGACGGGCACGTTCGAAGAGATGGCCTGCCACCAGCGGGCGTTCTCGCAAATCGCCGAATTCTTCTTAACGGCGAAGAGCTCCGGCGCGGGCGACGCGTTCAACTGGCTGCAGAGATACTACAATCCGTTCTGGTACAACTCGACCCAGAACGGAGCGACGTACACGGATTTCTCGACGGCGAAGTTCTTCACGCAGACGATCGGCGGTACGGCGACCTCGACGAGTAGCGCCGACGGCGCGGCCGGCGCCGCGATCAAAGAAGTGTACGGTTGGGACGTCGAGCGTCAAACGGGGCCGAGCGGTCTCGGAACCGATCCGGGCGACAACCCGCTCCATCCCGCGACGGGTTGCGTTTGATGCCGCGCCAGTCCGAGCGCGGGCAAGTGCTGCCGCTCTGGATCGTCGCGATCGTCACCACGTTCGCGCTGATGTTCCTGGCGATCAATTACGGCAACACGATTCGCTGGCAGATGCGCGCTCAAAATGCGGCCGACGGAGCCGCGCAGGCGCTGATGGCGATCCAGACCCAACGCTTCAACGAACTGACCGCGGCGCTCTATGCCTCCAACGTCGAGGAATTCCGCATCCGGCGCCTACTCGACGGCATGCTCGAATCGCTCAACGGCGCCGGCGGCTGCACGGGTCAGCCGGGCACGCCGAACAAGACGTATTATGCGTGGGCGACGTCGCCGACGACGACGTGCGATTACACGTTCAACACGCTGTTGGGAGCGTACGTGAAGGCCGTCAACCGGTACACGGCCGACGTGCAGAAGGTCAACGACGTCTCGTCGGCCGCGAGCTTCACCAATTGGACGCACGACGCGACGAATTTGCTCGCACACCTCAAGAACGATTGTAACGACATCTCGACGACGTCGATTGATTTGAACCCCGCGGGCGGCGATTGTCAGTTCAAGTACACGCTGATCGCGACGCATGCGCGCAGCGGGCTCAACGCCGTCTCGGCGGATGCCTACATCGTTTTCGTTCCCACGCAGGGCTTCACGCTGGCCAACAACTCCGAAACGGAAAACCCGAACTACTTCCAACCGGGGATGGTCGACATCGTGACCTGTGCCAAGGTACCGCCCTTGATCCCGACGTTCGGGCCGATCAGCGCGAACCCGCACTACGTGATCGGCCGCGCGGGTGCCACCGCGGTGTTGACCGAGGAAGACTGGCTGCAACCCGGGTACCTCGACGACCCCGTGCGCGGGACCGGCAGCAACATCCCCTTCCAGCCCTACGAGAACTACGTGCCCGCCGATCAGTCGTCGGCCTACGACTGGTATGGGGTGTATTTCGGCGGCAACGCCTGGCAGACCAGCGGCTTCACGTACAACGGCCAGCAAAAGTACGGGTACATTTCGAATCCGACGATCAACGACTTGAGCGCGTACGACGGCTGGTGGAACGCGATCCCCTACGACCCCAAGAACGTCGATAGCGGCGCGACGATCAGCCAGGCCAACGATTGCTAGTGCCGAAGTTCACAATGTGCTCGCGGGGCCAGGCGGTTTACGAAACGGCGATCGCGATGCCGCTGTTTTTGCTGGGGTTGTGGGGAGTCATTTGGGCGATGAAAGAAGCCTCGCTGTCCGCACGCGTTCAGCTCGCCGTCCGTCACGGCGGGATGGTTTCGTCGCTGAGCCAGCCCTACGAATCGTTCTCCCTCTACTCGATGTACGCGACGATCGACAACGCGGCCCCGTCGGCCGTGAGCGCTTGTTACGCGGGCGACCCATCGCAGTTGACGAGCGGCTACGCGCCGTTCTATCAGCCGGCGCCGAGCCCGGCTCCGGCGCCGGTCGTCACGCCGTGCGCGAGCTCGATCAGCCTGATCACGGGGCCCGAAACATACTCGGCGCCGATCATACTGCGCAACGACTACGCGTCGATCACGGCGGCCGCGCCGGTCAACGGGTATCTTTCCGACACCGCGCTGAGCGGTCTGAGCGCGACCACCGTCCGTGCCGCCCAGAACTTCTTCCGCTCGCCCGACGTCGGTACGATTTTGTCGTGCTCTGAGCTCGGACCCGCGATCAAGGCCAGCCTCGAGGGCGCCACCGACTCGACGACCAGCGCGACGGCCGTGGCGTCGCCGCTGCCGACGACCGTGATGACGAGCGCGGTCATTCCCCCGACGACGACCGCGGCCTGCGCGTCGACGGCTTACGCGGCGCCGACGGCTCCGTATTGATCGCGGCCCCGGCCCTGGGGGCGGTGCTCTTCGGGGCGATCGTTTGGCTCTCGATCGCCGTCTGCGAGCGGGTCGCGCCGCTGGGCGAGCGCTCCGGAACCGTCGCCTCGGAAGGTCTGCGGGTCTTCCTTTGCGCCTTGGCGGCGATCGTCGGCGGCACCCTGTTCGCGCACGCAGCGCCGCCGCAAACCCTGGTGGCACTGGTGATTCTGTGCGCCGCACTCGGCGCAACGTGCTTCCTGACGACGCTCGACGTCGCCGTTCCCGCGGTCGTGCCGGGCACGGCGCTAGCGATCCTGATCGGCTCCGCGCTGGTCGACGGTAATTTCGGGCCGCTCGTCTCGGCGCTCGCCACCGGCTCGCCCTTCGCGGTAACGGCTATCTTCGCGCGCCGCAGCGGCTCGGATTGGCGCGATGGGCTGGTCGCCGCCCTCGGCGGAGCGGCCTTCGGCTTGGAGCTGGGTTTGTTCCTCGTCGGTTTTGCCTGCCTCACGATCGTGATCGCACGTCCGTACATCGCACGCCATCGCACGAGGCCTCAGCCGCCGCCGCGCTTTTCATCCGCGCTCGCCGGCTACTTCATGCTCTTCCTGGTCGGCAAACTCGCGATCTCATAACCGCGCGTTCGCAGCGCGCCGTGGGATGACCGAGACTCGAACTCGGATGCTCTTTCGAGCGGCAAATTTTAAGTCTGCTGTGTCTACCGATTCCACCATCATCCCGCTTCCCGGCCCGTTCGACGCACCGGCCGCGCGTTCCATCGCCGTCCGTTACGTCGGAGCCGGTTACGTCGGCGCCCGTTTCATCGCTGGGCGCTCCATCAACAGGAAACCCAGCAGCAGATCGTTGACCTCGAGAAGCCCGGCGGTCGCGCCCAGCAGCCGAAGCGCCTCGGAGACGATGAGGCCGCCGCCGGCCACGACGTCCGCGCGCTGGGCGAGCATGCCGGGTAGCGCGCGCCGCTGCTCCAGCGTCAGATCCAGGAGGCGGTCGATCGTCGCATCCAAGTCCGCGCGCGAGAGCAGCATGCCGCTGACGCGGTCGACGTGGGACCCCGCCAGCACCGCCCCCAGCGTCAGCGGCGTGCCCGCCACGCAGCGCACTTCGTCGACCGGCGCGAACGCCGCGAACGGCGCGAGCGCGGCGGCGATCTCGGCGCGGGCTTCGACGGCCGCCGCGCGAGCCGCGGCGCCGGGTGAGCCGCCCATCAGCGCCGGCCGGCGTTCCGAAACGCGGACCGAGCCGATCTCGACCGACGCCGCGCCTTCGAGCTCGCCGTCGCGGCCGACCGCGCACTCGGTGCTGCCCCCGCCGACATCGAGCACCGCAACCCGACGGCCCGCGGCGGCGCCGCGCGCCGCGCCCCTGCCGATCGCCGCGCCGCTACCGAAGGTCGCGCCGCGAAAGCTGGCCTGCGCCTCCGTCTTCCCGTCGAGGACGCGGAGCGGCACGCCGGTCTCGGCCCGCATCCGTTCGCCAAAGGCGGCGGCATCGTCGGCTCGGCGCACGGCGCTGGTCGCGATGCTCGCGAGTTCAGCGCCGTGCGCACGAGCTCGGGACGTGAAGTCGCGCACGGCCGCGAGCGTCCGGTCCACGGCGGCGGGCAGCAGCGAGCCGCCGTCACGCAAGCCCTCACCGAGTCGCGTCCCGGTCTGCGCGTGTTCGATCTGCTCGATGCCCCCGCCGGGCAGATCGCGCACGACGAGCAGGCGCGTCGTATTCGTCCCGAGCGAAATGACCGCGCGGATCAGGTCAGTAGCGCTTGCCGGCCGACGCTTCGCGCGTCTTCTGAATGCGCTGGAGCGCGTGATCGTAATCTTGGTTCGCGATGCTCGCGAAGAGCGTATCGATGATCGTCAACTGCGCGATCCGGCTCGAGGTCGCGTCCGATCCGAACGCCGTTTCCTTGGCGGCCGTGAAGAGCTTGATGTTGGAGACCTTCGTGATCGGCGAGGTCGCGCGGTGGGTGATGCAGATCGTCGTGGCGCCCGCGTTTTGCGCGTTCTCCATCGCGTCGCACACGTCGCGCGACGCGCCGGTGTGCGAGATGCCCAGGGCAACGTCGCCCGGCAGCAGCAGCGACGAGGACATCGCCATCAAGTCGCTGTCGTTGAGCCAGACCGCGCAGAGTCCGAGCTTCATGAACTTGTGATACGCGTCGAGCGCGAGCGGCGCGCTGCCGCCGATGCCGTAGATCTCGACCTTGCGCGCGC
>Ga0116227_10013087_pt1 | contig 13223 bp, 14 predicted proteins | sample S1TSphgellanicum_FD_89693 | JGI IMG/M metagenome (GOLD analysis project Ga0116227, IMG submission 89693) | Host-associated microbial communities from peat moss isolated from Minnesota, USA - S1T2_Fb - Sphagnum magellanicum MG | ecosystem: Host-associated > Plants > Peat moss > Unclassified...
AAAATGTTTGAATTCACTTAATCAAGTTATTGGTAGTCTTGCAATTTATTTTTGTAAAGTTTGTGTGGGTGACATGGCTTCAGAATCCTTCAAATCTTGAAGGAAACTCAAAAATAAGGATCCATAGGAAGTAGATGATGGTAGTTTTGATTTCAATTATAAGAATCCAACCATGAAATTGCCTGCATTTGGAATTGATTCGAAGAAATTGGTCAAGGAAGGCCATGTCATTCTTGAAGAGGTTACAGTTGTGTTTGGCCACAATAAGGCCAATGGTTACATATCAAATGGGGTATTTGCAAACTATAGTGGACCACTTTTGACCAATTTTTTGAGTCCTTAGAAGTGTGTTTCGTAGTGTATTTTTTACAAGCTAAAAATTATGAAGTTATAAACTTGTAAAATTGTTCATCTTTTTTTTACAAAAATAGCACATGACCATGTAATACCTCATAGGCTATAATGTTTGTGAAAAAAATACAATAATCCATAAAAATGTAATATTGATGGACTTTACCATTTTCATCAATATTTGGCCCAAGGAAGCTTCTTAAGAAGCTTCCTTACTAATACTGAAATAAAAGTGAACTAAAACTTAACTAAGGGTTAACTCAAATTATACCCTATTAGGGACCTAAATCAAATAAGCTTCCATAAAGGCTTACATATGTGCACCAACTAAGGAAACTTTTTAAGAAACTTTCTAATTAATAGTGAACTAGGAGTTAACTGAAAGTTAACAATGATGCAAATGATGATGTAGGTGACTATGTTGGTGTAAATAATGATGTAAGTGATGATGTAGGTGACTATGTTGGTGCAAACAATGATGTAAGTAATGATGCAGGGGATTATGTTGGTGCAAGCGATGATGCAAGTGATGGGTGATGGTGGTGTTCGTGACACTTGTTTTGAAAATAGTGGTGAGGAAAACATTTATTGTTTTAGGGTAAATAATTAACTAATTTCAATAAGCATTCATTCGTAAACATCTACACATTCGACGATTTGTTGTTGTATGTTTCGCAATTGCATATAGATCTTTTCATCATTCTTCATAGTTCTGAATCACTTGCAAAATGTTTGTTCCAACTCTTCAAAAATGCAATTTGGATGGTTTTGAACAAAATTTTCACCCCATTCAAAGATATTATTTCTAAGAGTAAAACCAAATAGGTTGATGATGTCAATTCCATTATTTCACCATCAACTTTAATGGCCTTCTTGAACACTTTGTTGTGAGCATTTGGATTAGTGTCTCTGACATAGGTTAGATATTATAATTTCCTGTATGGTAATTTTGTTGGTGGTTTTGGTACATGTTGTACAATAAGTGGTATAAACATATGTGGGTCAAGTGTTGATCATTCAAATATTTTAATAGGTGGATTAAAGGGTGGTCCTCCAAGCGAATTTCCTCTAGGTGAATTTCCAAGTTGTCCTCCATTCAGTGGTTGGTGAGTAGAACCTTTGGGTACATAAATTGGTAAACTAGTATTAACATATATAATGGTTGGTACTAGTGTAATAATAGGTTGTTGGACAAGTTATCTATCCATGTTGATCATCAGTTGAACCATTGTAGGAAATTGATTTCCAATAGAATGTGGTGTATGTGTTGGTGGACAATAGGTTGTTCAAGTACTGGGTACACATACCTAGGTACATAACTTGTATAATTTTTAAAGATCAAAGGATCAAATCCTTTTGTTCCAATTGGGTATGCTGGATGTAAACTAGGATCTAAATGCACATTATACCACATTGGGTATGTTGAAATAAGTAACATGTTAGTTTTACTTGATACAATTGGTGTAACAGGTTGTGACCAAGTTGTTTAATAATTAATAGGTACTATTGTATAACCTATACTAAGATTCATGGCTTGAGTTTTTACTACAAACACATTTGGTACTACCGTTGTAGTGTTTGGAAAAATAGGTTGATGAACATTCAGCATCTCCTCCTTCAATAATTGCCTTAGTCTATCATCAACAAACGGGCAACAATTGAACAATTGTCCCACCTATTAACAGTATGAACATGTTATAGTTCCAACACCTTAGTTTCCTCTTGAAATCGATCTATGGTGTGGTACTTGTGATCTTTCACCTTAACCAAGTGTGGATCTCACTAGCCAAATGCCTTGTTGGTATGTGGTTTTTTGCCGAACAATCGTTGGTCTTGCTTAGGGTTCAACAAGTTCTAGATTTGGTATGGAAACTAATTGAATAGAGGGTCTTCAAGCAATGTGATGAAACTGCTCCAACCTATTGAGTAGTTGAAATCATTCCACCTCTTAATTGATGGGTACCAAATTGATGTTGGTAATTAATGGTTGGTTTTGAAAACCATCAGATGTTGCAATTGGTGTAAGTGGCACTGGTTATGGGTAAATAATAACCTAGGGTTGTAGATCGCCATGGTTGTCTTACGTAGACAACTTCATCAAACAACTGAACAAGTTCATGATTATAATCATGATGTACATTCATTGCCGTGGTTGGGTTGATGTGTGTGGTGTTACTTGATGAGTGATTGGGAACACGATTGGGAACATGATTGGGAACGCGATTGGGTCTTTTTACACAACCGATTTGGCTGCATTTTGATGTTGCTCATTGGCTTCCCCCTTATTTGTTGTATCCATATTTAGTGCATTCATAGGTTCATTTCCTATAGGTTGCATTTTTTATTCATCTTACTTTGTGTAGGTTTTGGAAAAAGTTGATGTCCGACTTGTTCTAATTGTTTTCTAAGACTTCTAGTAACTACTTTTAACATTGTCTAAAATCAACAAGTTTTAGGAAGGCCTTTGCATCAATCTTGAAAATAAATTAAAACAACCCTTCCTAGCAATCAAAAATTTGTAGAATTTTCTTTTTATAGTTTGGGTGCTATTTTCCTTCAAAAAAATTACATTAACCTCACCCTATCTCCTAATCTTTCAAACTAAATCAAGAAATAGAAACTCTAATCTTGAAATTGACACAAAACAAGCAAACTTAATACAAACCAGGATTTCAAGCAAATTTGTTATTCAAATATGATCTACTAAAATCACTAATTCTAACCAAAAATTCTAAGCATGATGGCTTCTAAAGTTTGATCCATCGCATGATTGCCAAATCTTAACAAGTTTTTTTATTCCCATTAAATTTTCAACTTCTAAGTTTTCTAGTAACAAGTTCCTAAAATAGTAACAAATACATTAATACTAAAATTCTAAATCTATTTACAACTCCTATACTTAACATGTACTCAAATTGCATAAGCTTTAAAAAAATCTTGCTAAAACAAAATTGCTTTCATGTTTCCAAGTGAAGAAGAAACACAAAATCAAAAAGTTTCTCTGAAAAAGTCTATCTTCTTAGTCTTTATACTAACTAATTCAAAATTCAAACAATCATATTAGACCATTTAAACAATCATTAATCAATACTAAACTAATAGTCCCAAAATTTTAAAAACTACACCTTATCTAACCACCTGTTCTACCACTACAACTTCTGCCAACTACAAGTTGAGTATCTACTTGTCAACTTGTCTACTCACCCAATGTAATGTTCCTTATCTCTTTTTATCACCAATTATATCAATGCCAAAGGTTAGGTTAATATAATAGGTTGGTTAAACCACTTGTTAAGTATAACAACCTATCCTAACCTATAACCTATAAGGTCATATGTTACTAAATTTGGGTAACAAGGGACAAAAACTGTAACATGTTTTGATTGATTAACCTCAATGAGTAGGATGGGAGAGCGAACGAGAGAGAGAACCAACCCCATGAAGAGCATGCACCAACTAAGTTCAACAACTTGCAAAAGTTCTTCACATGTTTGCTTGCCAATCACATCTCCTTTACCTACTACCTCATCCTTAGTCCTTGTGGTGGCAGCTTTTATGTCCTTCCATTCTCTTGCATTGCTGTGAATTACTCATGCCCTGCAAGAAGAAGAAGAAGAAGAAGAAGAAGTCTTTGGACATGAAATTCGAAGACTCTAAAAATTGTATTGTACCTACAACTGATAATCAACACTTCTTTGTTGAATGGTAATTCATTTTAGAGGAAGAGGTTTGGCAATCTCACATTCCATTTAGAATTTCAATAACTAAGGAATAAGTATGTAAAGTCCACCTTGTGTTGTGTGTTTGTAATAGCAACCCAGTGGTTGGGACAAGAGTTCAATTCTCAACAATTTCAGCAAATACCAATAAAATCTTCTTTTTTTTTTGGCTACACCTTTTGTGAATTATTTGGTGCTGAACATCAGTCATAGGTATGGTATCCTTTGTTTTGGGTTTCAATAAACAAAGAAATCAATAAATAAATCCATTTCCAAAATAACCAATTCCTACAATAATACATATAACACTTGATTCTTGCTGATGAGACAATCTTGTCTTCTATGTCACTTCATTTATTTGTTTACACCCAAGTGGCGTGCCAATTCCAGGCCCAACTGCTCAGATTGTGCAGCTAATTTTGATGGTACATATTTCAACACTGCAGCCTCCTCTTCTTTTTCTTCTTCCTATTCCATTGTTGCAGTCTTTGTGGTAGAAAAAAGTGCAAAGTACAAACCCCACCAGAGTTGACAGTCACCTGAAATCAAACAGGACTAGCTGAATTCTCATTGTCAAAACTTGTTCATTATGGCATGGTTTGTCAATCACTCAACTAGGAATTGGGATTTAAATTTTTATTTTTTTGGGGTTGATCTTTTGCAGAATTATGCAAAGTTAATGATCATTAGTACTTACCTCCAAATTCCTCGGATCTTCAGAGGCATTCAATTGCTTGTCATAATTATCTTCAGATGCATGTTCTGTGCAGTGAATGGAGACAAGCTTGTCCTATCAAATGCAATTTTTTAAGCCCACATCCAATTCTCCAGCCTTCGCTAACCTCTCTTTCAAACTTGCTTGAGGAGGCACATGAAGAAGGTCATGTTGCTGTTTGCATAATTCTTCTGAACTTCTAGGAGCTGCGATATCCTCCAAACTGCAGCAACAACAAAAAACTCTCAACTATTTACTTGGGATGAAGGAACCATGAATTTACATTTTTTATGCAAAATCTTCGTGCATGTGTCAGCAAAAGTCTTTTTACCTTTCAGGCCCAAGTTCTAGATCTGAAGTTGAATGCTTTTTTCCAGGAATGGGTGTTGTTGGCAGTGTCTGAAATCTGTCAGGAGGAAGAGAAAAAATGGGTTGGTTCTGTTGCAAGGATTGGCGGTGGTGGCGAGTGAGAGAGAGCCACTTAGCAAAGGAACTTACTCCAGCCCACTCATGATTGATCTCCTCAAGGAAACTCCATGCCTGACATAACGAAATGCAACATCCAACAATTGAGGTCCCTGAAAGCAACAAAGAATCCACAGACGTGGAATTCTTCTGAAGTTGTGGATCAACAACAACCAGCCAGCAGGGTCTCTCCTAGAAGGGAAAAAAATGGTAGAATTCAGCGGAGAAAGAAAAATCTAGATGGCTCTTGTGTCAATACTAAACCTGGATTTGATTGCAGTTCTTCTACAGCCCAAAATTTTTTATAAAAAAATTTCTGTAGCTAAATTGAACAACAATTATTTGCTCCTGCTGCACACAGTAGTAACACAATCAAGAAACACAGCAGATTGCAGAGCTGATGTGATCAAACCATAGGAGGAATGGAAGGCTCATGTGTAACATCTGCTGCCGCCTCAAGAAAAGCTTTCTCCAATACTAATTTGAGTTCCTCTGGAGCCTCGTATCTCTGGGAGAAAAAAAAAACTGGTCATAAAAACTCTTCACTATGGCCAACAGCCCCAAAAGACAAATCACCAAGAAAGAAGCTCTAAAAGATTTCCTGAGCCTCCTGCACTGCTGCCACATGAAAAAAAGGGAGGGAGGAGAGAGTGAGGCCTGGGTGGTTTGCAGTGGTGGTGTTGCTATGATCATCATGGCTTGCAAAAGTCATAAAACTAGTAGACCTGTTATGTCATAAACTCTTGAAACCAGTAGTAGCTCACAATTTAGGAATTGTGAGCGAGCTCCACATGTTTGTTATGCCAATTCCATGAACACCCACCACTTGGAGAATTCAAGTCTGATCTTAGAATTAAGAAGGTTCAAACTTCAAACACAAAATGTGGGTTGATGGTCACACACATTGTCAACAGTCACAAAGTTTAACTGACTGCAGTCACCATGTTTGGTTGTTCCTTAAGCTTTTCATAGATCACCATAGACTTGAGTGAGCAAGTGAGCTGAGCTGAGTGAGTGATCAGCAAGTCCTTTCTACCCTGTAATGTAATACTGACTGAAAAGCTTGCAACAATGTGAAAAAGATGATTAGCAACAACTAGAGTTTCTAGTAAACTCAAATCACCCACCGAAGCAAATATTAATAATAATCTTTTTCCTTTTTCCCAACTAGACCCTTTGCAAATTATTTTGTGCCAAACATGAGTCGTAGGTGCGATAGTATACAGACTTCCTAGAAACACAGAAATCAGCATGAGTCATAGGTACAGTAATATGCAGAGTCCCAAGAAACACTGAGATCACCTTGACACCGCTTTTCATGCAGACTATGGCATTCTATTGTTTTGTTTTGGTTTTGTTGGCCTTGCTTACCAAGGCAAGGATATTGTGTTTAGATTCATTATAGAGTATAGTAGCTTAAGGGCTTTTGGCCCCTAGGTAATATAATAGGTCTATTTTTATATGAGGCATTTTGAAAGATGATATTTTGGCTTGTGTTGAAAGTTGAGATTAGTTATAGAGTTATAATATCTTGAAGGATTTTGGTTTCTTTTAGAGGATTTTTTTTTTTTGAAGATTATATTTTTGCATGGTGAAATATTTGAGTTTCCATAATTCTTCTTTTTCCTTAAGATACTTTTAAATGTAAATGGCAAGGCCACAGTGTGACACACCCCTTGTTTTGTGTGTTGTGTTAGTGTGCCCACTAGAATTTGTCTGGTATTGTATCTAGACTTGCACCTAGAATCAAACACTGGTCGCAAGGACCCTACCAGGCTAGTATAGTATGACCCTATAAGGCAATACCAGCCTTGTACTAGTACCAGCTTGGTAGGGACTAGGGACCTGAGGTAATACCAACCTTGTACCAGTGTCATAGGGACTAGGGACCTGAGGGAATATCAGCCTTGTACCAATTTTATATGAGTTTGAGTATTAGGTTGGTGTATACCTGCCTTATACCACCTCTCCTTTACTGGAGACACGTTCTTCACATGTGTCCTTGGGAGCAATAATGGAAGCTGTTGATTTGGGTCCATTGGGTGTCCTGTTGTCTTTCTTCTTTTTTTCACCCATTTTGAAAGTTTCCACAGTACATGTTTGCAAGGTGTGATTATATGTTATTATTGCCCCAAGCTAATGGACAAGTATTTGTAGATTTTGGGTGCACCCATCCAATTGATGGGTTGTTTTGAAGTCTACCCATCTACTTGTTGGGTTTCTTCTCAAAATATGAATGTTGGGTAACTGATTTAATGATGTGTCTATATCATTTTATTGTTTTGGGTTGCAACTTGCCTTTTTGTATCACAAAGTTTCATATCACTATGAAATGTAAATAACAATTCATATGATTAATTTTTTAAATGAAATTTGTTTGATAAACATACAAGTAATTATCTTCAATTCTTTTAAATCTTATTAAAATGAGATTGTTAAAAAAATGATTTGAAAGATTATGCAAGAATTGATTAAAATAAAATGTGTGTGTGTGTGTGTGTGTGTGTGTGTATATATATATATATATATATCAGGTATAGACGTTGTTAGTTAATTTGATGTTAGTTTAAAACTTCAATAAGAATTTGATGAAGATTTAATAACAAAAATATAATGAAATTAAATTTTAATTGATTAGTTTGTTTGTATTTTTGTTGCCTTTTATGTTATAAAAATTAGTATTTCCCTAAGATAGTAGACATGCATGTATGATTTTAAGTTTTACCAAGCATTTATGGGGCAAATGCAACTAGTTTACTTTTGTTTTGGGGGGCTAGGTAAACTTCTTCTTCTTTTTGGCAAAATGCGTAAAAAGAAAATTTGAATCTATTTAATGTGATAATAATTGGGTTTTTTAAAAAAGAAATTAACTTGGGCTTCACATTGATGTGAATATTATTAATGATCAATTGACTGAAAAAAAATGAGTTGATTTTGTGAAAATTAAGTTCCATTCAAATGAAAATATTGAATGACATTACATACAATTTGAATTGAATTGATAAATTTCAAATTGAATTGAATTCTAATTTTATTGAAAAAAAAGAAATGCAAATTTGTGAGAAAGATATTCAAAATATGCACATGAATATGGTGTTGAAAAATAAAATAAAAAAGACATAGATCCCAAAAGACACCTTTTCATGCTTCTTTACCTTGGAATGGAGTAAACAAATTCAAATTTTGAAATTGTCCAAATAATGACTTATGACTTATAGAACTTAATGTTATACTACATAAATCAACTCTGATGAATCATTGTCATTGGAATAAAATTTCCAAAATTTTAGCAAAATTAGTCAAAACTAGGGGGGAAAATTTCCCACATATCCCCTTTTTCTTTTTGAAAAAATGAAAAAATTTGTTAGGAGAAAAAAACCTAGTCACATTTGTGAAAATGATCCAATCAACTAGTTCAATACAAAATTGGTTATTTTTTTCTTCCATACACATGCAAAACTCCTTGCAAAGACTTACACTTCAATAACATATGGTTTTAAGTGCTAGCTTATGACATATGTGTGAATATAATATTGTGGTTTCATGTATTTCAATGTGGCACATATTACATTAATTTCAAACCATGGCACCACATATATTTTACACAAGAATGGATGAAACCACATAGTTTACCTCGCATGTGTCATAAAATAATGATATCCACATGCAAAACCATTGGTTTTTTCTTGTTTCTTCATGAAAATTATTGATCTTTTGAGGTTTTTGAAGCAACAAGACATAAGGAAATGTGGGTTTGACTTAAGTGCCTCCTAGTAAGTAATTGGGAAAACTTGCAAAATGAAATCTTTTTGTGAACCCAAACTTTGGTGGTAAGTTTGAACCTAGTGCCTTTTCCTTAACAGTATCCTCCAACTCATAAATGCATTATCCGCAATTTAGTTCTTGGACATGTAGGGGAATATTCTTATGCATCTTGAGCTTTGGCACCATTATCCCTTACACCCATGTCCTCTGCCACCACATCAGTTATCACCACATTACATCTGAAATCAGATGGCTTTTCTTAAAAAATTATGAACCAGATTAAGACCTTGAATTTTCTTCTAATTCCTTCAAATTGGCATTCCAACGCATGCCACATTTACCGGTGAATGGTCCTTTTGGGATGGTTTTTGAACCCTTTCGGGACTATTTTCACCTAGAAGACTCAGTGAGTGGATTCTCTCAATTGTTTCAACTTTGTTTTCACATCGCATATGGTCACATTTCACCTCGAATTACATGTGTCCTTGGCACAACTTGTTCCTTAACCATGACTAAACCTTCAAATGGAGTTTGTTCCATTATAGTGGGGGAAGCATTGTATCGACTCACAAGCCACACTTTATGTTTTCAATTATGTAATGCCTTTGCTACACATTTCCCCACACCAATTTGGAGTTGCAACTGAGGGTGGTTGTGAATCAATAATCCAAGGCATTAGGTGCACCTTAGACCTTTACCTTGAGTGGGTTGTTCTCCAGCTAGATGTGGAAAATGCTTTCAATTTGGTGTCAAGAGGGGTCATATTTCAACAACTTCGTGTAGCAGGTGAAAACATCATACAACTCATTCCTTTTGTTTGTGCATTCTATGCATTTGAATATCACTTGTTTTATAGTCATCATAATTGTGAAGGTGATGTCACAGTGATCCCATTTGTCATGGGAACCCGTCAAGGTGATCATTTAGGAAGGGCACTATTTGCTTTAGCCCAATTTAGGGCTTTACATTTTACACCTTTTTGTTTCATTTCTTGTTTGTTTCCATCCATTACAGATGGCACGCACATCATAAGTCCCTTTTAATTGTATCTTCTACATATGATCATTTTCAGACCAAACTTTGTGTGGCAAATTTTTCTATCCAACCTTAGAATTGTGTAGCATGGTCACCCTCTAGCCTTTTGCTTGACTTCAACACCCCATCCTAATTTACCACCTTATAAAAAGGAATTAGAATCTTGGGGGTTCCATTAGGCACCCCATCATTCACATCATCCTTCATCAAAGATGTTTTGTTAGATGATGTTTGACATGTGGACCTTTTCTTTAGAATGGGTGATCATGTAATCTTTGGAATTTAACTCATTTCTTTGTGAAATGGCCATCATATCTTTTACAATGCATACCTCTTTCCTCCACTTTCATAGAGTCCCTTTTTTTTTTTGACTCATCCGTCTTTTAAATGTTTGGGCACCTTTTGGGTCCAAGATCCTTTGATAACCCAAAAAGACTTTTAGCCCATAAACAAACCTCTTTCCTAATCACATTCAATGGCATTGTGTTTATATTGACAACCACCATCACCCCAACAATTTATTTAAAGAGTTGGGCCGTTGTAGCCTCGATCATAGTTGCAAAGTTTATGGTCGATCATCATCCTTTCCTTTTTGAATCTTTGGCTTGAGTTGACAACAACATTTTTCATTTCCAACAACACCTCAAAGTGACATGTGATCTTCCATTGCCCCCAATTCGCACATGTATTTCTCTATTTGATTAATTTATTGAATGACAAATGGTTCAACTTCAAGATTCCATCTTGAAATGTCTACACCATCATACCCTTTCTAGCATGCTCTCCAATAAGATATTTGAAGCCCATCGTGCCCAAATTTTATCATGTTCTAACCTAGGGACAGGCATTTGGCTTACATTTCAACTAATTTTCCTAGCCTTTTGATTATTTTCCCTAGTTTTTTCCACATCATTTTGAACATGAATTGGACCACCCCATCCTTCAATTGTAGGTATCCTTTAGTGCATGTGCACACATCCCATCAACTCTATGGGTATTCATCTTTTACATTGTGTTCATGGCAATGAACGCATGGATATTCATGATGTAGTTCATGACACCTTTGTTGCCATCATGTGAGATGTTGGCTTCCATGTGGGACAAAAACAACTACATGCATTTTTTCATCCGCGTTCAACTCCTTTCATTGACGAGTTGACATTGTGCTCACCAAAAATGACATTCGCACCCTAGCCAACATTGTCATTGCCAACCCAACATGAGTGGATTTTCTTCCCCAATCTTGCGCAATTCAAAGATCTGTTGCCTCCGATGCGGTTCAAGCCAAAGAAAGGAGTTATCGTGATTGACACCCCATTGATCAATTCTTCCCATTAGCAATTGAGGTATTTGGATGTCTACATAAATAAGTCAACGTGTTTTTACATGATTGTGTCAATGCCATTTGGAGCTTGAAAGGGCCAAAGGGTCCCTCCTCTTTCTGTTTTGGTTACTTTTCTTCGACAAATTTTTTCAATCACATTACAAAGGATGCAAAAATCTTCCATCCTAAGTCGAACAATAGTCATAGGCCTACCTATTTCTTGACTTCCATCCCTTCAAAACACACCTCCCACCACCACGGCCAACCTATTGCAAGCGGTTGGTTTCTAACATGGAGAAATATGGCTGAGCTATTACATGCAATCAATTTTTGACATGGAAAGATTTTGACATCTAGTTTTGGTGTCTTGTAAATCCTCCCTTTTCGTTTTTCTTATTCCCTTGTACATTTTCCAAATCTATGGCATCTTTATGAATCAAGTTTTGCAATGTTGCAACAACAAATCAATGGTTGATTAATCCTGGTTTTCCCCCTCCCCATTGTAACTGGAACCAATGATCTTCTAATTCTGAAATATTTATTTAATAAATCAAAACTGGTGGTTATTAACAAAATCAAATACCCATGCCAACACTTGGGAAAAACCCAATTAAAACACAAGGGCCATTCATGTACTAAAACATTTTGTACCAAAGTTGTTGGTTCAGGATCTTCAACAACATCCTATTTCTATACACCCAACTCATGGGTTAACTCAAGTCGTAACCCTCGAGTTGGTTGGATGCATGGTTTGGTTTTGGGCATGATCTCTAGAGGATGCACTAGAAGCCTGTTATGAGTTATGAGCCAATTTTTTATGAACCCTAACTCAGTTGATGCAAGTTTTCACCTTGCTAATTCTAGTGATGAGAATTTCATGGAACTGGTAAGTGTGTGGTTTTTTAAATTTATTTTTTAAGCTCCTCATTAATTTTGCATAATTCTTGGTATGGTTATCCTTGAACAATTCTAGAAACATTTTCAAATATAACTATTTCATTTTCAAGACTATTTATCTCACTTCTTTCCTAATAACTATCTTTTATTCCTATAATTATTTCACTCCTTTCTTTACCCACCAACATGAATATGAAAAAGCAAATTAACATGTGTTTTTTCATGTTCATGATATTTATATAAATTGAAATTAAATTTGACATTGACATAAATAATGATGAATTATTAATAATCATGTGGGAACATAATAAGAAAGAAAATAATCATCGGTAGTGCATAGCAACACAAACCCTAAGATTATGCTATGAAACAAAGATTAAATAAATAGGTAGGAAGGAAACTAGGGCTATGAGGTGAGGAGATGCATGTGGATGGCTTGTAGTTAATAAGCAAGTGGGGGTTAAGTGAGTTGTTTGTATGTAAGTAATAAGAAAACAATAATTGAGCCAATCATCATGGTTAGTTAAGGAACTAGAACTGACTGGAGAGGTGTTTCATGTCCAGCCACCCCTCTTGATGCTCAAGTGACTGTTGCTTCAAGTAGGCTGAGGATGCCTAAAAATCAATATGAATTGAAAATGGGGGCCTCAAGGAAAATGAAGGCTATTAAGAAAACCCTAATAGTTATAAGTTTTGGAAGAGAACAAGTTATTTATTAAGCATGACAATTTGATTCAAACCCAAATTGTAAACTAGTTGTTCATAACAAAGTTGTTGCTATTCAAAATTTTATTATTGAAATTCAATTGGCCATCTATTTGAAAAAATAGAAAGAAGTTAAGGATCCCACATGGACAATTTGAGTGCGATTGAATGATTATCCATGCTTATAAGACGTTCAATAAATTTGTGTCTCATCAAGAAAGGTTTCATTTTCTAATCATAGATTAGC
>Ga0116227_10013088_pt1 | contig 13222 bp, 10 predicted proteins | sample S1TSphgellanicum_FD_89693 | JGI IMG/M metagenome (GOLD analysis project Ga0116227, IMG submission 89693) | Host-associated microbial communities from peat moss isolated from Minnesota, USA - S1T2_Fb - Sphagnum magellanicum MG | ecosystem: Host-associated > Plants > Peat moss > Unclassified...
CTATGGATTCCGCTCAGCGGAGACTTCAGGTCATGTGAGGCGATGTAAGCAAAATCCTCAAGATCGCGATTGGAACGCTCCAACTGCTGGTTTTTGTCTCGGAGTTCGCCAGCCACCGCATCCCGGGCGAGCTGACGCTGAATTTCGCGAGCCGCGGCATCTCGGGCGAGCTGCCAATGAAGCCTTTCCGTGATATCCCGGGCGATCTTCGATATGGCGACGATTTTACCGCTCGCATCGCGCACCGGCGATAACGCCACCGATACGTCGATGGACGCACCGTTCTTGTGGACCCGCTGGGTCTCGAAATGCGAGATCTTGTTGCCAAGCTGCAATTGCGCGATGAGATCGGTCTCTTCGTGCAAACGATCCGGTGGAAAAAGGCGCGTGATGGGGCGGCCCGTCATTTCCGCCGCGGTGTAACCAAACATTTTCTCCGCACCCGAATTCCAGCTGATGACCCTTCCGTCAACGGTCTTGGCGATGATCGCATCATCGCTGTGTTCTACTATGGCGGCGGAAAGGGCCGAGTCGAGTCGCCGTTGCTGCGCCTCCGTGATATCCCTGGCAATCTTCGACACTGCCACGATGTTGCCGCTCGCATCGCGCACCGGGGAGAGAGTCACGGACACGTCGATGCAGACTCCGTCTTTCCTGATTCTATGAGTGGCAAAATGCGAGATTGTCGTCCCCGATTCCAGTCGCGCAATGAGTTCGCCTTCCTCATGCAATCGATCGGGCGGAAACAGCCGGGTAATGGGTCCGCCGATCATTTCCGCCGCGCTGTAGCCGAAAACCCGCTCGGCGCCGGCATTCCACGTAATGATCGTGCCGTCGAGCATCTTCGCAATGATGGCGTCATCGGCGTGTTCGATGATCGCACTGGACAATGCCGACTCGATCAGCAAGTGCAGGTCCTGTGCCTGCTTTGGGTGGTCTTGGGAATCAGTCACGCTCGCTCCGGTTTGGCCGCTATACGGGCACGTGCGGTGTGCGTGAAGTCGGCCCCAACGGGAATACCGCTCGATCGCTCAAATTATCGACGATCGGCAAGATGCTGTTGCTGCGGTGTCCCGCAGTTTCCATAAATAAGGTGAAAGCGGTCGCGCGTTCCTTGCTGGCCCGACGCGGGGCCCTACTCCTGGGCGTTCCACGATTCCATGGCCGTCGTGGTGGAGGCGGGCGCCACACTGCCCGCATTCCACAGATAGCCGTTGTTCCACAAATAACCGTTGTTCCACAGATAGCCGCTGTTCCATAGGTAACTGCTGTTCCACAGATAACCGCTGTTCCACAGATAACCGTTGTTCCACAGGTAACCCTGGCTCTTGGCAAACGATTGATTCCAGTTGAAGAGACTGCCTGAGATCGCTTTGCCGTCGGCAGCGACGATGTAAAAATTTCCCGTGGACTTGTCCTGGCGCGCAGGCCCGCCAAAGTGCTCGGTGCCCGCAATGTCGGCTGCGATATTGAGCCCAAGGTTGGCGCAATTGCTCGCGGTGCTGTAGACGGCCGCTTCGGCGTTGATTCGGCCGGCGCCCTCCTGAAAGACGGTGTACGCCGCCGATCCCCCGGCGTTGAACGCCGCTTCCGCGCTCGCCATCAGCCGGCATTTCACCTGATCGGGCGTCAGCGCCGGATTGACCTGCAGCATCAGCGCCACCACACCGGTGGTCACCGCGGCGGCCTGCGACGTGCCCGACATGATGAACAGGTTTTCATCGTAGGAAGAGAACTGCCGGTAGGTTGCCGCCAACAGCGTGGCGGGCAACGTGGGTCCTTGACCATCTGCCATGAATGCGGCCAGGTGGCCGCCCGGCGCCACGACATCGGGCTTGATGAAGCCCTCATAGGTCGGGCCGGCCGAGGAGAACGACGTCACGCCGTCATCCGACGGATCGTCGGGCGTGAAGTTGTCGGTCATGGCGCCGACCGTGATCACGTACGGCGTGTTGCCCGGGACGGCAATGGTCTGGGCCTTGGGGCCGAAGTTTCCGGCCGACGCGACGACGACGATGCCCGCCTGCCAGAGTTTCATGACCGCCTGGTCGATGGGATCGTTCCAATAAAAAGACCGCGGCGTGGCGCCGAAGGACAGGTTGACCACGCGAATCGCACCATACGTCGTGCGGTTCTCCAGAATCCAGTTCAGGCCATTGAGCACGTTGGCGTAGGTACCGCTGCCGCTGCCGTTGAAGGCCTTGACGTTGATGAAATGCACCATCGGCGCGATGCCTTCGGGTTCGCCATTCAGGAACCCGTCGCTGGTGGTCGAACTCGCGATCAAGCCGGCGATGTGGGTGCCATGGCCATAGGTGTCGACGACACACGGATTGTTGGCGCACGGATGCTTGGCATCGACCAGCACATTCTCGATGGCGTCGTATTGCGCGACCATGCGGCTCTTGCCATTCAGATCGTAGAACAGCGATTGATCCGCTTGCGATACACCGCTGTCGACCATGGCTACGGTCACACCGGCACCATTGATGCCGTGCGCAGCGAGTGCATTGACCCCGGTCATGTTGCGCTGGTAAATATCGGGCATCACGGAGGGGTTATTTTGCGTGGCGAGCGGCTGGTCGGCGAACAACGTGACCCCGGGAACATCGCCAAGAGAGGCGACCTGCGCCGGTGTCAGCGCTGCGGACACGCCGTCGACGATGGGGAGTTCGTTGGTCACCGCTCCTCCGATGCCGCGCACCGCCTCGCCCGCCTTCGCGGCGCTTTGCGCCTCGACGATAAACCCACGCGATTCCACGGATGACAGGCACTGGGTCGTGGCCAGCGTACATCCGAGCATGGCCGACAGGGACAGCGATAATGCGATCGTCTTCATCATGGTATCCATCAACGCGAAGACAGGCCGTTGGGCTGCCGATGGGGCGCATTAAAGCTTTTCTACCCATTGGCAAATGTGTCGACCGGTAGCCATGGGGGGCGACGGAATTGGCAGCGCGTCACATAATCGGTTTGTTAAACGGGGGGCGATTCGGCGCCAAGTCCTGCCGGATCTGAAAATTTGCAATCGGACCTGCGTCGCAGGTTTTCCAGCCGCGTCTGTTACGAGTGTCCGGCTTGGGTATATCATCCTTCCGACCACCGCTGGCGCCGAACTTCCACCATGTCATTCGTCTGCCGAGTGACGGCCAACCACATGCTCAGTGTTCTAGACCTGGAAAATTTCCCGAACTCGGCTTATGCGCGAGAGTTGCGACGCGGCGCCAAGGACGGGCCCTTCGAGCCGGAGCTCGAATCCCAGTACAGAGCGTCACATTTAGCGCGCGTGCGTCTACGGGTTCGCGCATGGCTCAGCATGACGTTCATCGTGGCGGTCGCCCTGTCGGTTGTCGCGCTGCTCCGTTCTGGACCCACATCACTCTCTCAAATCCAGCCAGTCGTTCTTTTCCCGTGCAGCGCCGCGCTACTCTGGCTGGCATGGAGTCGTCATTACGATTCGCTGTACCTGCGAATCGCGCCTCCCCTGATTATGCTGAGGAATGCAGCGCTAGGAGTTCTCTTCGCCGGCGCTCTTCGCGACGGGAATAGTGAAATACTTGCCCCTCTGATTCTCAACATGATCGCCGTTTTCTTTTTTACTGGCCTCCTGTTTCGTGAGGCACTGTTGAGCGGCGTGATCATGCTTTGTGCATTCGCCTGCACGGCCGGACTCCTCGAGGTGGATTTCTTGTTGGTAGTCAGGGGCGTTGCGATCTCCCTCATGGCGGGCACCATTGCCGCCGTCGTCAACTACGACGTAGGGCGCTCGTACCGCGCACGTTTTTTGGAACACGCCCTCCTGGGCGAACTTGTCGCCCGTGACCCTCTTTCGGGACTGATGAACCGTCGCGCCTTTGACGAACATTTAATGCGCATCTGGCAACATGCTTTGCGCGACCAACGTTCCATTGCCCTGATCATGATCGACATTGATCATTTCAAGCGATACAACGATACATTCGGACATCAAGCCGGCGATCTTGCCCTGCGCAACGTCGCGCAGGTTGCCCAAAGCTTCGCCCGCCGGCCGCTCGATATGGCGGCCCGATACGGTGGCGAAGAATTCGTACTGATTCTCTATGATCTGGCGCTGGTTCACGTGCTGGACATCGCCGAGCGCTTGCGCCAGAGCGTGGAGAATATACAGCTGAGCGCGCTCAACGGAACCGACATGGCAGGCTCGCAACTCACCGTGAGCCTGGGAGTGGGCCTTGCTGTCCCAACCATGGGCCGAACCCACGAAGGTGTAGTGCAGTTGGCCGACGAGGCGTTGTACGATGCGAAAACGGCGGGCCGTAATCGGGTCAACGTCAAGGGAACCGACGCCTATCTCCTTCTCGATACCGGGGCATTCCAGCGCAAGAAATCCGCGCGCCAGAGTTGAACTCTATGGTGACATCACCGGCTGTGCCGAGGCCAGTAATTCGGCACGCAATCGGTCCACCGCCGGCTGATTGACCGCGAACGGTAGCGGTTCCGTGCGATATTGAGCTATGCGGAGAACCAACCGCTCACCCTCGTCGACGATGTCAACGTCTACCGAAGATCGTTCTCCTGAATGGAACCGGGCGATCGACAAAATCTCCCCCGGATGATCATAGTCCAGTGCCACGAGTCGCTCGATGCGCGCGATTGAATGAGGAATCATCATGCGCCCGCTGACGGCCAGTTCCAGCAAACCGGCGCATTGCAGCCCGAACTCAATAAGGCGCGGCGCCGTTTCGCTGTCGGCGGTTCGGTTGCGATGACTTGGCGGCAGTCGTCGCCGCAGCCGGCACACCATCTGGTCGTCCTGGAATTCGAAACCATCGACGACCTGAAAAGAGGGGCCGTGAAAAAACAAATCGTAAACGGCAACTCCGGCAGGCACGTGCGTACGCATAGGCATGCATGACGAACCGGCAGGTGTCGGTGTAACGGTAGGCCTCGCCTGCGTCGGGAAGCTGACCCGCGCCCGGAGGTGAACAGTTACCGTGCCGTCGGGGTGTCTGCTGAACAGCGTGCACTCGAGCCCTTCGTCGGGGGCGACTGAGTGAGTAACCCCCAACTCCACCACGTGCGGGCCGTCGCCACGGGCGATATAGGGTTTGAACGTCCGAATGTCTTCGAGCACCGCCGGCGCATTCGACGACGCGCGGACGCGCCGAGCTGCCGCGACAATGGCTTCGAGGCCCATGACCGTCGAGAACAGGGGTTGCCCACCCGGTTGATGGTCGCGAAGATAGGGCTCGTCAACCACAAGCGGCAGCGTGAAACGAGTTTCCCCCGCAGACGATGTGAGGGGAGCGAGGTCGAACAGAGACACGCCGGCTCGCGATACGCTAGCTCGCGCTCGCCGGGCGCTGCAGGAATTCGACCAAGTTGCCGTCGGGATCGGCGATGAAGGCGAACAAGGCCCGGCCATCGGGCGCCACGCGCGGCGATAGTACGGGCGTGGCGCCAGCTGCCACCACGCGGGCGAAGGTGGCGTTGATATCAGCGACACTCAATGCAAATTGGAAATAGCCGTGCGTCAATGCACCGTCCGTGGGGTGGCCGACTCGCCCGGGAGTTGATCCTTTGCGTTCGAATAATTCGATTCGAACTCCCTGCGCGTTCAGCAAGATCAATCCCTTGATGTCGTGCGCGGGGAGCACGAAGGAATCCTCCAGGGTCCGAAACCCGAGAACGTCGCCATAGAATCGGCGCGAGACTTCGAGGCTGACGACGGAGAGGCCGACGTGATCGAATCGCATCGGCTCGATCGGGGCGAGTTCATTCATGGGATGTTGATGATCGTTTCTGTGACGAGGGCGCGCGTGAACGCAGGATCGAGAAGCTCCGCCTCCAGACGTTGCACCTCGGCCGTTGAACCGAAGTCGTCGCGCAGCCGCGCGAGGTCATCCGGCTTGCGCAGCCACAGTTCATCGATGACGTCGAAGAATTTGGTGTTGCCGCCGTCCGGATGTTCGGCCTCCGACAGAGTATGATTTTGGATGTATTTTCGCGCAATTCCCGGCAATGCTCGATTGGCGGAGAACGCGTCGAAGAAGCGCGTGCGCCATGCCGCTTGAAATTCCCCACGTGACAGGCCGGTGCGGCGCCGGCGGAAGTGGAAAATCTTGATTCCGGGCACGGACGCATCGTTATCCCATACCCGCGCCTCGTGCGTGTAGTGCATCACCGCCCCCGGTCCGGCAAAACGATGTTCATCCGGGCGCACGATCTCGAGGTATCGAGGTTCGGCCATGTTTGCGAGCTGCGCCTCGCGGCTGTCGAACCACCCCTGGGTCACGATATCGAGGTGGTCGGCGAGCGGATGTCCGAATGCCCGGTCGGAGGCACCCTGGATCGGAAAATTGTAGTGATAATGCCGGATAGCGCGCGCCACTTCCGGCACGCTCTTCACGAGCGGTCCGTGGACTTCGGTGACATAGCGGCGGAATTCGGCATGCGCCATTTCGCTGCGGCGCGGGGCCAGAATCATCATTTTCATCATGGCCGGGCCCCGGCTTTCTCCGGCAAGTCCGGTCGATAGGCCCGATAAAAAGTATCCACACCGCTGCGAATGACTTCGTCCTGGTGCCGCTTCGAGAGCGTATTCTCGAGCGCGAGCAATGCGCGCAATTGCAGGTCGCCGCGGATCAGACCGATGAATTGCTCGGCGGCGCGGCGTGGATGCGCGGCGCGCAGTTTCCCGGTCTTCATGGCGTTTGCAAAGAATTCCTCGAGACGCCCCAGCAATCGCGCCGGGCCATTGTCGTAGAAGACCGCGCTGATTTCCGGGAAGCGATGAGCCTCTGCGGTGACCATCCGGTAGGCGCCCACGGTTTCCGGCGCGAGCAGCAACGACAGAATGGCCCGGCCAAAGCGCAGCAGCCGCGCCTCCATTTCTTCCTGGCCGGCCTCGCCCGCGATCAGCGCACGCGAATTGTGGTCGCCTTCCGATTCGATGACCGCGGCGAACAATTCACGCTTGCCTGAGAAGTAGACGTAAAGGGTGGCTTTGCTGACATCCGCCTCGCGCGCGACCGCTTCCATGCTGGTCGCCCCATAGCCCAAGGAGCGGAACAAGCGGCTGGCTGCCGCGAGGATCAGGGTGAACTTCGAGCGCTGGCGGCCGGTCGCCGGCGACTCGACGATGGGGTCTGGGGTCATGTGCTGATCTTACGAATGGATGGCATGAAAAGATAGCATAATTGAACTGAACGGTTCAGACTAGTTCAGTAGAGCGCGGGCGCAAGAGGGTCTATGAGCGAGCATTGTGTCCGTTATTTGAACTAAACGGTTCGTTTGCTCATTCATCTGAGGTAACTCCTGCCATGTCTTCCCTCACATTCCCCGACCTCCTCATCTACCGCGGCTATGCGGCCCCGGTGCGCATCGAGGGGGACGTCTATGACCTCGAAGTCAGCGGTAGGATTCCGCCCGAACTCGAGGGAACCTTCTATCGCAACAGCGCGGATCCGCGATATCCGCCGCGTCTGGGCACCGATATCTTTCTGAACGGCGACGGCATGATCCATATGGTGCGGATCGAAGGCGGCCACGCGGACCTCAAGACCCGCTATGTGCGTACCGAGAAATGGAAGGCGGAACGCGCCGCCCGGCGGGCTTTGTTCGGCGCCTATCGGAATCCGTTTACGGACGATCCGTCCGTCGCCGGCGTCGATCGGGGCACCGGCAACACCTCGGTGTGGTGGAATCGCGGGCGACTTTTCGCCCTCAAGGAGGATTCGCGCCCGATCGAACTGGATCCCCATACGCTGTCAACGATCGGCAGCCATGACTTCGACGGACGCCTGACCAGCAAGACATTTACCGCCCATCCAAAAATTGATCCGATTACGGGTGACGTGGTTGCCTATGGCTATAACACTCGAGGAGTGGCGAGTCCGACCATCGAACTCTTTTTCATCGACCGCGACGGAACGCTCACGCGGACGGAGAGTTTCGATGCGCCGTATGCCTCGATGGTGCATGACTTCATGTTGTCGGAGCGTTACGTCGTTTTCACGATTTGTCCCATGATCTGCGACTGGGAGCGCGTCAAGGCGGGAAAGCAGTTCTTCCACTGGGATGGCCGATTGCCCACGAAGATCGCGGTCATCCCGCGCGCGCCCGGCGGCGCCCGGCACATCCGCTGGTTCACAGCCCCCAAGCCCTGTATGGAAACCCACACTTTCAATGCCTGGGAGGAGGGGGAGATGCTGCATCTCGAACACTTTGTCACGGGTACCGGGTGGCTTTCCCAGTTTCCCGACATCAATGACCCCAATGCCCATGAGCAACCACCGTTTGCTTATCGCTGGTCGCTCGACCTCGCCTCGCCCGACGATACCTACCGCTCGGAGCGGCTCTTCCCCCAAATTGGGGAGATGCCGATGATCGATCTACGCTTTCTGACCAAGAGGACCCATCACTTCTGGTTCGGCACGACCAACACGGAATTGGGGCCGATGCTTCCGATGGGACCGAAGGGACCGCCTTTCACGTGTTTGGGTCATTGGGACGCACAATCCGGCGAACTCGATTTTTTTTACGCGGGTCCGAACTCCGCGCCAGAGGAACCGGTGTTCGTGCCGCGACATCCGGCTGCTGCGCAAGGCGACGGATGGTTGTTGTCGATCGTCGGCCGGCGTAGCGAGAATCGCACCGACCTCGTGATCTTGGATGCGCAGCGGTTGAGCGCAGGTCCGGTCGCGACCATTCGATTTCCGGCGCGTGTGCACGAGGGATTCCACGGGATCTGGGTGCCCGCGTCGCAGTACTCTCGGCCTTGAAGCCGATACGCCGTCCCGGGTTGACTCAGGCGTGCATCCTGCTCGTCAGCGCCGGCCTGTCGAGTCTCGCGACCGCCGTTCTCGGCCCGAGCCTGCCGAAGATGCAGGAGTATTTTAGATTCGCGGCCGACGCCGAGTACCTCGTGCCGTTCACCCTGACGGCGCCGATGCTCGTCATGGCGTGCTTGAGTGTGTTTGTCGGCCTTGCGGCGGACAAGTACGGTCGCAAGCGCATTCTCGTAGCTGCCACGGTGTTCTATGCCGTGTGCGGCACGGCTCCGCTATGGCTCGATTCCCTGCGAGCCGTCTTGGGGAGCCGCGTGTTGCTCGGAGTCGCCGAGGCGTGCCTGATGACGGTCAGCACGACCATGATCGGCGACTATTTCACGGGTGCGAAGCGGGTCAAGCTGATGTCTCTGCATACCACCGTCGCGGCGGTGTCCGCTTTCCTGCTTAACATCGTGGGTGGGGTGCTCGGAGAGCACGGGTGGCGTGCGCCCTATACGGTATACGCGATCAGCCTGCCGCTCGCAGCGCTGATGGCACTGTACCTCTGGGAACCGGACTTCGATCGTGAGCGGCAGCACACCTCGGTCGCCACAGGCGACGTCGGGCCGCTGCAGATTCGCCGGCTGCTCGGCATCTGTGCGCTGACGGTGGGCGTGGGCCTCGCGTTCATGACAGTGCCCGTGCATCTCGGCTATCTGTTCAATGAACTCGGAGTCAATTCCTCCGCGCAAATCGGATTGGCCTATGCGCTCAACAGCGTAGGGGTGATCCTCGGGACATTGACATTTGGTTGGGTCGTCGCGCCTCGGGTGCCGCGCGTCGTGGTCCAACTCGGCCTTGCCGCCGCGGCGCTCGGATTGAGCTTCGTCGCAATGTCGATGACCACGACGTATCTGGGCTTGACGCTCGCGGCCATGGTCAACGGGATCGGAGCGGGTCTCATTCTGCCCGCCGTGGTCTCTTGGAACATGCGGGAGCTGCCGTTCTCCCATCGCGGTATCGGTGTAGGGGCATTTCAATCAAGCCTGTTCTTGGGCATGTCGGTCAACCCGCTGTGTGTTGTTTACCTGGCGAAATCACAAGGTAGCCGCGGTGCGGCCGTCGCTGTGTTGGGCGCAGTGGTGCTCGTCGCGGCGTTGATTGCAGCGATCGTTGCCGCCAAGGTGCGAGCCGTTTCGCAGCGTCTGGATGGGAAGCCTCATGCTGATGGAACATTTCCGTGAGCGACGCCCGAGTCATCATCTATGAAGTTCCACTACTCCGCTTGATCCTTCTGAAGACCATGAACAGGGCAGTCAAGACCGCCATCGCGGCTAGCGCAACACCCGCGCGCGCAAGCGCAACGAGGGAGGATGATGGACCCCCGCGGCGCACCTCGGCGACTTGCTGCGCCGTGACGGCGCCGCCCGGGCGTCCATAGTGCTCGAGCAGATAATTGGCCAATAGAACGACGTCATGATCGGAGAGCGCCGCGAGATCATTCGGACCGCCCGCAAATCCCGGCATAAAGGCTTGCCCCTGGCGAGTGGTGCGATCGACGCCGTAGAGGATCGCCGCGACGAGATTGTTGGGATTGCCCGACCCCAGCACCGAGTTGCTGAAAAGGCTTGGATAGTAGCCATCTTTGCTGCCTTGTCCGAACGGAGCATGGCAGGAGGCACAGTTGCCTTGAAACAATTGGGCGCCGGTTGGAGCACTCTCTTGGTCACGAATTCCGTACTTGCCGCGCAATCGGCCGAGGTCGGATGAGGCCGTGCCAAAGGCGAAGCGCGAGCGATGATCGGAGGCAGCGTGGATGGCGGGAATTGTCTTTACATAGGTCGCGATCGCATTGAGATCCGCGTCGGACAAATACTGAAAGCTGTGCTCGACCGCTTCTCCCATGCTTCCCGCGGCCTGCGCCTTGTGATGAGCATCTCCCGCGCTCAAGTAGTGAACCAGCTCGTCCTGGCTCCAGCTGCCAATACCGCTATTCAGGTCGGAAGTAATGTTGGGCGCATACCACGGGCCCACCGGGCCGCCGGAGAACTCCTCCCCGGCCTTTTCCTGCATGAGGAACCCACGCGGTGTGTGGCAGGCACTGCAATGCGCAGCTCCCTTGACCAGATACCGTCCGCGGTTCCACATCTCCGATTCCCTCGAGTCCGGTCGAAGCGGCTTTGTATTCAGAAACAGGAGATTCCATCCCATCATCGAGACGCGCAGGTTCATCGGAAACGGCAGATCGGTCCGCGGCGTCGGCGCATCGATGGGTGCGACTCCGTGCATGAAATAGCCGTAGAGCGCCTGCACGTCCGCGTCGGTGAGGACCGAGTACGATGTATAAGGCATCGCAGGGTACAGATTCGCCCCATCCGCGCGGATTCCGCGGCGCACGGCTCGCGCGAACTGCGCCTCGGTATAGCGGCCGATGCCGTAGCCCACCGACGGCGTGATGTTGGTCGAATAAATGGTTCCGACCGGCGAGCCGATCGCAAGACCGCCGGCAAAGGGTTTGCCGTGCGGCGCCGTGTGACATGCGCCGCAATCGGCTGCCTTGGCGAGATACGCACCACGCTCGACCTCGGCGGGTGCTGCCTCGGCCCACGAGCCGCTTGCGACGGCGAGAGCCAGGCAACCGATCAGGCACGGCAAGTTTGGCACCTTAAGCCCGCTTGGCCTGACCCGCGATCGCATCGGCGGCCTTGAGCGCCAATGCCGCCATCGTCAATGTGCTGTTGCCGCAACCGGCCGTGGTCATCGCACCGCCGCCGGGGAGAAACAGATTCGGGTGATCATGCGTGCGGCAATCCAGGTCGACCACCGAGGCCGCCGAATTGGCGCCCATGATGGTGCCGCCCATGATGTGATCGCTGTGGGTGAACTCGGTCGACACCTGGACGTCGGTCGCGCCCAGCTCGGCGGCGAGCTTGCGTACGAGCGGCACCGAGTATTCCTTGGCGCTGCGCCGGACGTACTCGCCCACGTCGTAGTAGATGTTGGGTTTGTTGATGCCCAACCAGTCTTTTTTGTTCGACAAGGTCAACCGATTGTCGGGATCGGGCAGCAATTCGTGTTCTATCGCGATTTCTGCCGTGCAGGCGGAAAGACGACGAATCTCCGCATCCAGCGCCCGGCCCACCAGCCCCTTGCGCACCGCCGCGACCCCGCCGAACGCACTGCGCGCCAGATTGTTAAAGCGAAACAGGGCGCCCCCGTGACGGCTTCTGAAGTCTCCTTGGGACGTCTGCATGATGCTGCTCCCCTGCACCGGCCCGACACCGGTCCACAGCGGTTCGGCCAGCGTGAGCTCGGCCACGAGTTTGGGCTGGTCCATCATGTTGCGCCCGACCTGATCGGAGCTATTGGCCACGCCATTCGGATTGCGCTCGTCTTTTGACAGCAGCAGAAGCTTCGGCGTCTCGATACCGTTACAGGCGAGCACAAAGATCCTGCCGGTGACGCGATGCGAGCGCTTGTCCGGATCGAAGTAGTGCACGGCCGCGATCGTGTTCTTCTGATCCGTTTCCACTCGATACGCAACTGCGTTCGCGAGAATACGGCCGCCCCTGGCCTCGATTTTCGGCAGTGCCGTCGCGGCGTCGTACTTGGCCGCGATCGGACAGACCGGAATGCAGTTGTTGTTGCCGCAACAAGGCGGACGGCCGTCGTAGGCGACACGGCTGTTGCGCGCTTGTGCCGACGGCAGATTCTTGAGCCCGATCCGCGCTGCCGCCTCGGTAAAGCGCTGCTCTCCGGGGCCGAAGGGCAGTGGCCCCATCGGATAGGGTTTGGACCGCATGGGCGGCCATTGCAAGGAAGAGTCGGAGGGTCCACACACGCCAATCGCGTACTCCGCGCGGGTGTAGTACGGCTCGAGGGTGTCGTAGTCGAAATCCCAGTCGCGCGCCACGCCGTACAGCGTCTTCAGGCGCATGTCCTGCGGCGTCAGGCGCCAGCAGATGCCCGCCCAGTGCCAGGTGGCCCCGCCGGCGTAGCGGACGTAGCCCTGGCGATAAGCCAGTGCATTAGGTCCCTCCAGTTGCAGATACTCGGCGGCGGCCGCATCCGTATACGACTCCATGTGCGGCGCCCACGGCTTCGGGGGGTAGGGCGCATCGTAATGCAGGCGCAGTGTCGGCGGCAGGTTGCGAAAATTCTCTACGATCTGCCAGCGCTCGACGCGCGGGCCGGCTTCGAGCATCAGAACGGACAGTCCGGCATCGAGCATCTGCCGAGCGATCAGACAACCTACGATGCCCGTTCCCACAATGACCACGTCGGCGCCGTCTTCGTTTGCCATGGCGAATTCCTTGCTCCGAATCCCAATCGAATCAGAACGTCGGCATCGAGCTGAGCGGCGGCGCCTCCGACGTCCATCCATTCGGGCCGGAAATGGCGTAAGTTGGAATGGTCATCACGTCGATCGTCGGCTGATACATGAGCGCCAACTCGTAGGCAAAAACCTCGGC
>Ga0116227_10013089_pt1 | contig 13221 bp, 11 predicted proteins | sample S1TSphgellanicum_FD_89693 | JGI IMG/M metagenome (GOLD analysis project Ga0116227, IMG submission 89693) | Host-associated microbial communities from peat moss isolated from Minnesota, USA - S1T2_Fb - Sphagnum magellanicum MG | ecosystem: Host-associated > Plants > Peat moss > Unclassified...
AAAACTACCAAGACCTTCTCCGCATCTTCCACCATTTAAATATACCCTATAAAGTTACACTTTGTTTAAATGCCTTAACATAATCATTAGAAGTTGCAATGAAAAGGCATCTGACACTTTTCCCAAATTACTGCACCTAAATATTAAAGGATTATTTCAAATAGGTCACATATTGGCATGTCAACAAGTTCCTTAAAGTTGAACTTCTGCAAGCATTTTCAAAGGAAGACAAATCATATATTGGAATCATGAAAATGATTATTTACAATTTCATGCAAAAAACCAAGATGGCTCACATGTAGCATGAAGCCCTCCCCCATTGTCTCACATGGAAGTGCTAGAAACCCAACCAATTATTGAGTTCATGAATTGCACTTTTGGGAGTAGCCCTTGAAGACTACCACCAAGATTGAATTGCAACATATTGAACATCCATTTCTTCCAAAGATGTTGCATTCTTATATTTGAAACACAAGGCCTTGTGTTGTTCTTGTAACTTTGGTGCAATCAATTGTTTTGAGTGTCTATCAAGCAACTGAGTCCAATGGAACAAGCAATTTTGTTCCTTGTCAACCATTTTCATAGAGCATCTCTAAAACCGTACACGATATGGATAACATTCTAATTTGCATGTGCATTATTCACCATGAACCCTTTGAAATTGGGGTTTGCAAAACCAAACCTGAGCATCATGTGGTTCATTTTTGTCCACATGATACAATAGCTTCTATGGATTCAGATGTCACAAATTGTAATGGTGAGCACTTTATAATACATTGGGTCGTAAACATGACAAGCCATGGTGGTCCATTATTAAACACATTTGACAAGATCAAACATCAACCAACAATTTTGTAAATCACCACTAGGTTACATGCACCTCACCAAATCAACCCCACTTACTAGCCCATAAAATGACATTTTAAACATAAACATTTTTTGCCCAACCATTTATCCATGGAAACAACTATCTTGGATGTAGTCATAAGGATTCTTTGACTTAAGAAATATGTTATCCATGGGGTCTCGAGTACTAACATTGTGCTTAAAGGATGCAATGAGGTTCCAAATGTTGGGAGAACACAGGGGTTGGAACTTGTCTGTCATCTTGTTAAGTTTTTCACCTTGAAGAATTTCCATAGGTCCTTCACCATTTTCATTGAACAAATGATGTGCTAAGAAGGCTTTACTTTCATTCAAGGCAATTGCAAAAAAATTGGCATCAAGGGTACGAGAAACTTGACCTTCTACCAAAACCTTGATTTCTTCCAAAGACTCCCTACACATACCTTGTGCAATGAGGTGCTCATGCGTGCTAAGGTGAATTACAACTCTTAAAGGGATTGAAGTTTTTGGATAACATAGTACATTCAACAAGGACAAATATTCACACATAAAGGACTTAAAACACAAAACCTGCACACAACTGTATAAACATGAGGTCTTGGTGTAAATTGGCCAGCCAGGGGAATTTGGGCAAAATCATTAGTTCAACTTACTTCATTTCGGACAATAGAACAAAAAAATGTTTATAGGAATTGTTGTCGCAATGCAAGTGCCCCAAGCACCTAGTGCTTCTAAATCCCAAACCAAAACTGTTCTTGATGTTGGAAGTTTTCACCTTGCACCAAGCATGACCATCGTACTTGCATGCGGTCCATGCTTTACATTTGTCGAAAATGGCTAGTTGGAAGACAGATGGGTGGTAGTTAAAAAATGATGTCATTGTTAAATGTGATGGGTAGAAAGGAAACATATTGGACTTTAATCTTGTTGTAGTCCAGTGACAACTCATTTGATGAATGTGGTGCAACAAAAAATGCTTTTAAACAATTTATTACAGTTTCAAAGCTTCGACCCTTAACCCGTTTTAGATTTGAAGGCACGTCATCCACAATGTACACATTTGAAACCGGGGGTGGAAATGAACCAAAAACATTCACGTCAAAACTCACAAGCATGGAGACATCATCATCAGAAGAGTCAGTAAGATCAATAAAGGTTGATGAAGGGAAATGCAAAGATGAAACTAGAGTTATTTGTTTCACACTTCATGTTTCACAACAAAAGTTTCAAGAACTATATTTGCCACATATGCAACTATCATTAGGGTGAAGATTATGCCTTGAAAACATTGTATAAAGTTGTCACCAACAATCCTATACCTGCCTACATTGACATCCCAATGGAACCCATTAGGATTTGAGACAAACTTTTAGTATATTGAATTTTTGACAACACTATTGTCATTGTAAACATCATCTCTAAAGACATGAATATAACCATGTTGAAAACCAAACATATACAACAACAAAAAAATTTGTGACTTTTGCATTCCCAACATCATGAATAAGATCGTAAGATCAACCTTGCCTTCAACATAAAATGTTGCCATTTTTAATCATAGATTACAATTCGTCAAAAAGAACAATAAAAGAATACATAACCAATAAGATGACAATGAAATTTTTTAAACTACACAACCACAATTTAGTTCACCACCACAAACACTAAACATGTTGAAGAATGTCACAAGAAAAAACAAACATCAAGGAAGAAGGTGAAAGAGTAAATTCCAATGACGATTAATCAAAATAGCTATGTGTGGGATTTTTTGGAATCCTTCATAAGGTTGTCCATAGACCATTCCAAAAATAATTCTATAAATAATTACCTCATTTTCAAACTTAATTATGACATTTCTTTCTTAATAACAACTTCCCTCTCTTTTAAAAAATTTCAACAACTATTTCTTACCTTTTTTAATAACTACCTCCATTTTATTGTTATCTCATTTTTTCCCCTATCCATCAACATGTGTCTTTTCATCTACATGATATGAAGTCACTAGTAGTGTGTATTGACACGGGGCTAAAAAAAAAAAGGATGTTTTGTCACATCATAGAGTTTATAAGTGTAGATCATCCTTGTTTTGTGAACAATTTCAGCAAAACAAAAAAAAGAAGAAAAAGTTATCAATAATCAACGAATAAGACCGATGGAAAGGTTGGAATGAAACAACTCATAAATACACATTTAACTAATTATGTTAAGTGAAAAAGGTAGGACAATGCACAATACCCAATAAGATGTCACTATGAGTACTGCGAATTAAAACCTTTAAAATTACAATGTTATGTAAATGGTAAGTCCCTATTGTCACTATGTGAGCACTAAAGGCAAAGCCCCACATTTACATAATAATTCCATGACTGCAAGGACTTACACTATGTAATAACCAAGGTAATCAATGCCTTATGAAATAATTCTCTCCTTTATGAAATCCCTTCACTTTTAGAGATTTGATGGGTTACATCTTCCACCCTTGGGATCTTAAAACCTTACGATATCTACCCCAGGGAACATTCTGAAAGCCTAATTATAAAAAACAATCCACCCTCCAAATACACTAGTGATTTTCTTGGAAGTTGTTACATAAGTGTGTAGCAACCGGACAAACCATGATAGAATTTATAGAACAAATGATCATACATATAAATATGGAAGTATCTAGTGGATTTTGGGACAATTGAACAAAAAGAAATAGTTATTATCATTATGAGTACAATCCAAGAATGTTATAACAATCTTTTTTTTTCATGCTCAGCCCAATCTAATCCATCAAATAAAATAGAATATGTTCGATGGCAGTGAAAACCTCCAAGAGTAGGATTAGCAGTCGATATATTTTCTAGCCTCATTATTTTGTAAAAGATTTTAAGAAACAAAAAGGGGTACATTGAAGTTAATCTAAAAATAAAGGAGAATGAAGGGCACATTCAAGACGATAAGGGTAGGGACAAAACATGGATATAATTTCAATGGAACTTCATTTAAAGAAGAATAATTATTTTAAAAGTCCAATAAGAATTATTAGTCAAGGGAAACCAAATAATTCTCTACATGAAACAAACTTTAAAGGAGGACATTTAAATCAAGAAAAACATTTTTAAAAAATGAAACAGGTTAAACAGTCAAGAAAATGATTTATGATGTAAAATTGTTGTAATGCATTTGAAGAAATAGAGGCAACAAACCTAGGCATGATGTAGAATGATTTGGCCTGGAAGGAAAGGAAAGCCCAAGAAGGATTAAATTCATTTTTTATGCCAAATGTGAAGATATCAGAATTTTTCAATATGTGTCCATCATACAATTGCATTCCAATTTTCAAACCCATGGTTATATAAAAAGGAAATTACTAAATATTACTTTTAATTTAAGTAGGAAAAAAAATGTTTTTCAATAAATGGGTATTTATACAAATATTTATAATGAAAAAAAAATGAAATAATAGCATATGGATAGAAAATGCCACCAAAGACATTTTTACTACAATGATAGATATAAGAAAAAAAACAATAACGACTGATTATGACCAATCAAGACTTCACAAGTACTTAGGAGTATGTTCATAAATTTCTAGGGGTTATTGTCACTACTAAACAATTTGGGTGCAGTTCATTAGTCCTCGTTCATTAAACTAGTGAATTCATTGCTTTTTCATTAGTCCCCGTGCACTACAACTAGTGAATTCACTCAAAATTTAGTGAAATCACTTGGCATACAAGGACACCTTTTATTGTAGTGTGTAAACATGAAACAAATAAGGTGAAGGTATGTGTAAAAATTTGTTAAACATTTTTACAGAAACATTTTTTAGGTCAATAATTAAAACATTCGATCATCTTAACAGTGTAATCTAACAAGTAGTAATTTTTCACAATTGTTATCTTAATGAGTTGGATGGAAATGTAGTTGATTGATTTTTGGAATTTCGTCTTTATTGTCTGAAGCATCCATTATCAAGTGTCTGTAATGTAACTAAATGGTGGCGAAATAATATTAAATTGTCAGAATTGCAACAAGGGACAAAATTTGCTATAAGTAAGGTCGATAACAAACTATCAATAGCTATTACATCATCCATTTAATGATTGGCATTAAACCCAATAGAGACATTGAATAATGACTTGTCTTGACACACAAAAAACCAATTTAAATGGGTAATCATTAGGTATACATTAATTGAATGGTCACAAAAAAATGACGACATCTTTCATAAAAGAAAGTATAAAAGCACAGAGTGGACACAAATGAAACATTTTTCAAATGCAGAGGGTTAGCGAGCTTTTGACCATAACCCAACATAAGAGTAGAAGAAGGCGCAATAACAAGCAGACTCATATCAAAGTGAAACAACAAAAGCTAACAGTGGCGCCAAGGAAAACCAAGAAATACACCTTGTGAATTCCTAAACAAAAGGTGTTAAATCTTTTCTTATAATGGAACGGAGATGTGTTGTGTTGTATTTTAACAAACTCTCATATCCTCTAATACATTTTCTATGTAATTGTGAAGGAAATAGAAGTATCAGGAAGAAGAAAGGAGCTTGATTTCTGTCAAAGGAAGGAGGAATCATTGAAGGTAAGATTTTTTGTATTATAGGCCCAAATGCATTACAATGTGAATGAGAGTACATTAACTGAAAAGATTTTACCAGTTCGAACCTGTGGATTATTATCATCAAAGAAGGAGGTAGAAACGGGCTACAGTGAAGACTCAAGGGATGACGACAACAACACACAAGACAGAAATCCTCATACTTTGGTAAATGCTAATGCAACTAGGTTTTAAAAGGGAACTTTTGTTTAATGGAAATTGTGTTCAAAATTTAAGGTTTAGGGTTTCTTCGTAAATCAGTCTAGTAATGTTTATACATCAATTAATGATTGCATTTGTGCATGTTTGATAATTCCAAGCAACTTAGTATTTGTAAAACTTAACTAAATCAATTCAGAGTGCAACTAAGAAATTTTCCAATTTTTCAAGTAACGTTTCTATTGGTTCTTCAATTTCTTGCATAATTCAGCTTTGATTTAAATAATTAGTCAAAACATAAAATGTTTAAAAAATATTGCTTTGATAAAAACCATTTGTTGAATGTTTGAAAACCCCACTTTAGTTTTTAATTTAAAGTTTAGTAAAATATAACTTTCTATAAACAAATTGTTCGCCTTTTATTAGGGTTTCACCAAGTAGAGAGTTAGGGCTTAAGTCCACATATGTATATAAATGTTCATTATTAGAAGTATCATTTTCGTTGATTTCTTTGTGTAGGAAGAAGGAAAAGGCTTGAAGACCCTAGGATATCTCAACACACCTCAAGAGGAAAACAACAAGTTCAAGGTAAGAACTTAGAATTCCAACCTTGCTTTGTTTCTAAGTTTTTATGTTTAGATAAATCCAAGCTTGAACTTGAATCTAGGGCAATGGCAAATTGGCCCAAAAAAAAAAAACCCCGAACTTGGGCTAAGTTCCATCTTAGGAACCAACCTTGGGCCTAGTTCCAAAGATGAAGCCCGGCCCAAGCTTAGTTCCACTTTTAGAAGAAAAAAAACCAAACTTTAGCTCGACTCCATTTTTAGAAAAAAAAAAAAAGCTGAGCTTTAATTTTGGAGCCAAGCTAAATTTTGGCTCCGTTTTCAAAAAAAAAAATCTAAGCTAAAACTTGGCTCTTTTTTTTTTGCTCGATCTGAATTTTTCTTAGTGCCAAAAGAAGTTTGGATCAAGCAAAAAAAAAGGTTGAGCTTGGGCCCAACATCGAATTGGGAGCCAAGTTCAACCTCTTTTGTTTTTGTCATCCGAGCTTTTCTCAACATTTAGAGAAGCATAGATCAAGCAAAAGAAAGCCAAGTTGTAGCTTGGCTCCAATTTTGAAATCGAACTAGAGCTTTATTTATTTATTCCATATGAGCTTCTTTTGGTGCTAAAAGAAGTTTAAATTGAGTAATCATAATGTGTTGAGCTTGGGCCGGGCTCCAAATTCGGAATCTTGTCCAATCTTGGTGTTTTTTTTTCATCCGAACTTTTTCTAGTGTCAAGAAAGCTTGGATGGAACAAAAAAAAAGTCAAGTTAGGGCTCGGGTTTTTTTTCATGTAGAGCGTCTCTCAATGAGGAGAAAAGTTTGGAAGGGGCTCAAAGAGCCAAGCTAAAGCCCAAAAAGGAACCTTGGATGCATAGTTCTTTTTTTTCTTCAATTTGACCTTTTAAGTTTAGTTCTTTCTTAAAGAAAGAATGTTGAACTTTCTTGTGTCTACTTTTGCAGGACATATTTTGCAGAAATATCTACGTCACAAGGATTATGGAAACACATGAGGTATTGTGTGCATTGAGTACCTTTTCACTTGCAAAATTTTGGATTGATTTCATAATTTTCTTTGTACATTTGTAACATTCTGAATTTTTTTCCAAACTTCTCAAGTGTTGCCATATGTAGACTCCTTATCCTTTGATAGGACTATTAAAGTTGTTTAGAGCTAGACCAAGTTCAACAACTTTGAAGTCCTTAACAAACACAAGATGGTGTTGATGAATAAAACCTAGATGGTTATCCCCTTATGTCGAATGATATCCATGCCGGTTGTTCGTCTTGCACTCAAGATCGACATCCTCAAGATGGAGTAGGTGTTTTGAACTAGCTATCGAGGATGTCTGCAATCACCATTGAGGTTCCTAGAGTGGATGGAAAGAGCTATGGAGCAAGTGAAGAAGGATCACTACTCAACCTTTCGAAAACATATACCAGTATGTGATCCTTCTTTGGGTGCAGATTTCTTAAGGGAAATATAGGTTCATTATGATATGAACTCGAAGCTAGAAATGTTAACAAAAAAGCTCTAGATGCTCGCCCACTCTTGTGTTTCAATTAAGTAGAAGTTTTTGTGGCTCAAGATGTGGAATGAGTTTGTTATTCTATGGGAGGCCAAAAAATTCCCCATGCTCGGGTTTTTTAACTCCCAATTCAACAAATGGTTGCACAAGGCAACCTTTTGGCATCAAGTATTCTATTTTTAGATGACCTTTTTTTTCATTTTTTCTTTAACTCGCTCCTCTTGTTTTTGTAGCTTGAGATCGAGGTGCTAAAACTTTTTGATGCAACAATCTCCGATTTTTCCTTGGTTGTGAAAGACATCCCGGATATGATTTCTTTCTCTTCATATATATAATAATGGAGGTTGGCAATATGGGAGACTTGTTTTTTTCAAGAGTTCAAGCCTAAGAATGGCATTCAAAGAAACAATTATTGGGAGCAACAACTCAAGAACAAGGAGGCTATCAAGCGGGTTTTAACTAGTGTTCCAATAATACAATTTCATTCCATTTTCAAGCTACTTCAAATTGATTTCTAAGTGTTTATTGGTAGGCATACTTATATCTACATCACCACAAAACTTCCCCTTATCTTAGCGCCAAAAGTAGGAAAGTTCATAGCCATTCATCAAATTTCTATATAAAGGTGTTGTTTATTATGCTACATGTATTTCTATCATGTCTTGTTATTCCATCATGCCATTGATCAGCTCCCTAATCTCCTGGACATTTAGCGTGACCCCAAGGCCAATAGCACTATGTTTTGGAGGGACCTACTCAAGGATTAGCCTGTTCCCCATCTTTTCCAATGTCAACTATCTGAAAAACAACACCCCCACCTTGGAAATTCCCTTGAGGGAAAGTATTGAAGTTTATTTTAAGGAGACTCTTGCAAGTTGTACAAAAACACAAGTTGAAGGTGGGAGGCAGAAAATGGTCTCCAAGGGAAAGGGAAAGATGAAGGAGAAAGTAACCAAACCTCCCTCCTCTAATGCCTTTGTTCCCTTTGAAATAAATTTTGTAGACAATCTATGATGTGAGGAGAGAAATAAGCGCCAATACCCCACCTGTTTTTCCCACCTTTCCCCCTAGTGGAATTTGGAGCACTAAACAAATATCATTCCTATTTTTCCATCTCGCCCAAACCTAATTATTGTTACCTTTACATGGCTACTAGCTTTCACCACATGGTCTTCCCATTCTCTTAGCATTCCATTGTGGTAACTGAAATCTCATCTCGGACCTAGCCCCCGGAGCATGAAACAATCTTTATGTCCATTCACAAGGTATGTTTACATTACATTCTTTTCCCTTTACAACATAGTTTTAGTAGATTGTCTTGGATGCACTAACTTTTTTATTTTTTCTATGCAAATGAATCCTAGTGGCAAAGTTCAACTTGTTTTTGCAGACAAACTTAAAAACCTCCTTGTTCCTCTCGTGTCTAGGAACCTAGATGATATTCTTGTGTGGAACAAAAATGTTGATGAATACATTGTTGGAGTCTTTGATTTTGCCCAAATTTTTTTAGCCTTTTATGGGGTTGTCTTGTTATTTCACCCAGATGACCTCAAAGTTTTGAAAGATGTCAAGTCTTATTTGAAAGCTATGGCTTCCAAATACAAATGAAGTGAGTTGTGGTGAACTCATGGCCACTTACGAACAACGACAACCCATTTCTTAAGGTTCCATATTAATCTAGTAAGCTCTATTCCTATTTTTCTTCTTTTCAATTTTAATTGAAATATGTTTTTTAATGTTGCAAACTCTCCTTAACTGTGCAATTCTTCTCACTAAGGTCCTTGATGTAAACTCCTCATGCATTGGGAGATTCATTTTTTCCTCACCATTCGATGAACTTGTGAACAATTCTATTGATGTTTGGAATGAGGACGTGTTATATAATTGGACAAATAGGGCGTTTATGTCTATATCCAAGGCCAACAAACCTTTCAAGGTTGCAAAGGAAATGCATCCTTCTATTGTTTAAACCTTGATCAAAATTTGTTCCAAGATAGGATCCCTTATTGTGAATTTATTTGCATCCACAAGAAAGGTTCATTCACAATCTTTGCATCAAAAAAATTGTCTAACCATCTTTCACTTTACAAGTCACATAGTCAAGGTGTCACAACCCTAGCCTTGGGCTCGCGACCAAAGCACAAGCTTGCAAAGGTGTGAGCCAAAAGTTAAGCCTGGAAGTCAAATTTCATGCTCCCGCGAATGTAAGAAAGTGTGAAGGAATGAACCCACACACTCCCAAATGGGCTCCCACTTTGGGAGTTAGAGTCCCGATGGATTCCAAATGGATTCCCAAATTTTCAGAAGGCAATTTTAGGGGTCAAAACTCATTGGATTGAAAATTTCATTACACCATTAAAAAACCCTTGAGAAGTAGATGTCTAAAATGGGCTCGCATAACCCATTTGAATACTTAAAACATAAGTTATGGCCAAAGGAGGGTCGAGAGTCAAATTGCCAATTTGACTCCCGACCATTAAAAGTCAAGAATATCCCTGATTTACTTGCGTGTAGGTAGCATGCTACATATTTTTGGAAAGATTTGGACGAGGGCTATAACTTTGTTTTGGACTTCACCTCAATAAGAGGTCTGCACAAGAAGTTATGGGCCTTCAAAGTCGTGGAAGACCCAATTTCGGGAATTTTGGGACTCCCAATTTTGGAATCTTGGGACAAAATGACATTTGGATGCAAGCCCCGTGGCCAAGCATAGAGAATAATATAAGGGGGAAGGTAGTGGTTTTCCCCAAGTCCAGGTCGTGGTGAATTTTGTGAGTTCGTGTTTGCCCATGGCTTGTCCATGCACCAAAAATGTTCCAACTATGCACTAACCAACTTGTTGTTTAGTTTGTGTAAGTCCGTGTGAATAATTGACCCACTTGTTACTCGTCTTAGTCCCCATCCCGGAGCTCCAACATGGCCTTCTACCCCTGAAATGTTACAAATCATGGAACGTACCCCAACTCCTTATCCTTTTGTTGTTTTCACATTTGGACTCGTAATTGAGTCTATCACAAAGTTTGGGGGTGCGTCATAGGGCCTGCCAAAGCCTTGGGTGCCACGTAGCTTTGGAGTTGGATATGGAAGTTTTTATGGAAGTGTTGGGCTTTTCATTGAACTGGCCATGCCCTAGCCTGACGCCAAACATGGTCATAGCTATGATATTGACTTTCATGTCAAAAAACTCTCCATGAGGTTGCTTCGATTATGAGTAAATTATCCACTTACATCAATATTATGCATTCCTTGACAAAAAAAAAGTGTATGCCTCACACTTTCCTCTTTCTTTATTTGCAAAATGTCATTTCCACTGAAAAATTACCCTTCATTTGAAGAGGGTGAGATGTTATGGGATCCTACCATTTTTTTTTTGCTACCATCATATGCCAAGGCTCAAACCTTGGCTCTAGAATCCTTCGCTTCACCTCCTTCACGGATAGTTTCTTGAAGTTACCGTTTAAGAGTTAAAATTTTCATTGACGATGAAACATTAAAAGATGTTTAGGATATTTAGGATGGTTTTAAGTTCAAGGGTTTTTTAACTTGTTGGGTGGCCCTAAGGTTGGGTGGAAAGCTTTAATGATGTTTTATGTTTTGCCTTGGACTTTATTTTTATATCAGTTTTCACGCAAAGCTCCTTTGAAATCATCTTCTTGGAACACTTGTAGTGTATGTGTCGAAGCTTGTACATACCATAATGTTGGAAAAAACTTTGTCAAACAAGATTGATTATATAATGTTTTTTGTTGGAATGCACTTTCCAATTTAAATCCTAGGTCTAGGATTAGTTGTATATTTTATCCATGTAATTCCATGTTCCCTGGGTGTTCTTTGTTTTTGCATCACAAACTTAATGGGTCATGATTTGGTAGTAATAATCTTGCAAAATTTGTTTTTCATAGGTTCATATGGAATAACACGGATGTCATTCATCTACTTGTTTTGTTTGAACATTGATATTATGCGCATTGTTTAGACATGAATATCATATGCCTATTTCTATCGTTTAAACATAGATTTGTATGTCTATTTATGTTGTTTACACACAAAAATCGTACACATGACTTTCATGTTTAAATAATGCACGACATTCGTGTTTAACTAATATGAACCTATGAAATAACAATTTTGCATGAATTTGGAATGAACCCATGAAGTTTATAAATTGTGATGAGTCCACATTAAATAATCTAGGTTGTAAGAATGACCTCTACCTTGTAATGATTGAAACACACATTAAGGAAAATCTAAAGTTTCATAAATTGTCCCCATAGAAAACAATTTCTTTTTTGAGAAAAAATTTAAAACTTGTTACTTCTTTGGAAGATAATTTAATTGCTTGCAAAATGATATCAAGTTTTATATGATTCTTGGGAATGTTCAATCAAACCATCATTTTCATATGTGAAATTTTGCAAGAGAATTGGGTTATTTACGGTTGGAATTCCAAATTGGCTTGTACACATTATATGGATGCCAAATAAAGACCATATGTTTTTTTCCTTTTTTCAATGTTGCATTTTTGTTTGAGAATATTTCTATCCAAAGTTCCAATGTCCATGTTTTTTGGAAACATATTTCAAATTATAAAATTGGAGATTTTCATAAATAATTTATATTGATGTTGTTTATATCAAAATAGTTCTATTGGGATCTAATCAATCCTTTCAATTTTACCAGTTTAGCAACTTGACACACAAATGCATCTAATTTATCAAATTGTCAATATTTTTAACAATTGTTGTGCCCTACAATCGGGAATTACACCTAACAATACCTAAACAATATATAAAAATTTCCAATAAAGTTTTTGGCAACTTGATAATGAATTTCAAATGTAAATAGTGAATAACCACATTACGAAATGGAATTTTATAAATTATTTATTTATTGTAATTGAAATCACTCTTGTGTGGAGTGTGTTTTCCATTTATGAATGTAATTTTCATTATATTTGAGGCCATTTCCCAATTGTCTTGTTTCTAAATGGCCATACATATTCCATCGCTCCTTCTATATCCTACATTATGTCGGTGTTCAACATATCTTTGTGGAATCTGGTGTTAATTGTTTTATCTAAATTATGTTTCATACATGAATATAATTTCCATCCTAGTTCAATCCAAATATAAATTTCCAAGATTGTAGTGGGCAAAAGAAATTCAATTTCCAGTTGGATTTGTTAGTTCGTTTGATGTTCTTGCAAATTACTTTCCTATGGTTATCTTTTGGTTGTAGTTGTTCAAACAAACACAACTTTCATTTGTCAACTCCTATAAAGGAATTTAAAATGCACTACTCGTCAAGTAGCCATGATCAAAGAGCTAAACACACATAAACAAATACACATCTTGCACTAGCTTGTCTCTTTCATTTCAATAATGTTGGCTAATTTCAAGGTCTTGCAAACGACACTCCTATAGTTTTTTTTTTTTTTTTTTTTTTTTTTTTTTTTTTTGTTTTTTTTTTTCAAGCTTTTTTTTTTTTGGCTTTTTGGTGTCTCCTTTGCCCTTTTAATTTTTTCACTCTACCTTTCCCATAATTTA
>Ga0116227_10013090_pt1 | contig 13220 bp, 9 predicted proteins | sample S1TSphgellanicum_FD_89693 | JGI IMG/M metagenome (GOLD analysis project Ga0116227, IMG submission 89693) | Host-associated microbial communities from peat moss isolated from Minnesota, USA - S1T2_Fb - Sphagnum magellanicum MG | ecosystem: Host-associated > Plants > Peat moss > Unclassified...
TGACATTTGTAAAAGCAAAATGTTTGTAGAAGCTTTGTTTTCTTGTGTTTACAGGTGTTTTTTTGTTGGGTCACACGTTAGATTACTTCCTGCCCACTCCTTCCCTTCACCAACCTTCTTTTCCTTGACACCCTTCTCAAGTCCCAACTATAAATCACAATTTAATCAAGTGATGAGTAATTTTAAAATTATTTTCTTATATTTATTTCAAAAAATATATATTTTTTAAATATTTTTTTTGACATATTACTTTAACGTCAAGTATGCACCCAATTGAGAACAATTAATAAAAATTAATATTTAACTTTGAAGTTGAGCCTAATTCTCAACTTAAAAAAAAATCAGCTTGGCTATTTAAAGAATTTACCTATGTTTTCTAAATAGTTTTTTCACAATTCCAGTTTCACATCCAAATCTTGAAAAATACTAGTTTTAGTGTTCAGTTTTTGTGTCGATTCTAACAAAAAGATGTGAACTTGTGTCCAAGTGACAACAACCTAACCTTAATGTCTAAGTTTTAACACTAGAAATTAGATGCCTTCACAACACTAATCCAAACATGTAATTAAGACCCACAAAACATTTAACAACTAACTAATCTTTCATGTTTGGAAGTGGTAAATTAAGTTGCATGTTGAGATTTTTTTAATATAATTTTACAATGATTCTTGAAATAGTTTATGGGAACATTTTATAAATTTGAAATAAATTTAATGGATATAAAATGTCCCAAAGCATTTAAAAAAAATTGTAACCAATGTTTTCATTGCTTAATCTTTTTTTAAAAAGTGATTTTGGATCCTTTATATTCATCTTATTTGCATTCATTTTATATACTCATTTACAATTAATAATATAATGTGACATTTTTTAATCATAAAATATTTATGTTAACTTATAAATAATGATTTCAAATTTATTCTCTTTGAATAACTAATTTAGTTGTACCACATCATCTTGATTAGGTAACACATCATTTTTTAAGCAAAACACCAAGGAATTGGGATTGGTGTTAAGCTCATTGAATAAATCTAGTGAGTGCCAAGAGTTTAAATGTTGAATTGCTTGTAAATTGCCAAATTTTCTAGAAATATCAAAATATGGTCTTATTATAAGACGTTTCAAAGTGAAGTGTTTACATAAAGAGTTTTGTAAAAATCAAAAACAAAAAACTCAAATGGTTTCTTCTACCAAATGGTGAAGTGATTTTTTCCAACTACAATTTTTTTTCTACATAGATTCTAAAGACAACAACCCTATGTAAAAATACACCAAATGTGGGTAAATCAATAGTATTGCTGAAAAAAATCTTTTGGTAATGCCTTATTTTGTCCAAGAGCAAGAACAATAACATAAAAATGATCTTCCTCTTTGTCACAAAAACTATCACAAGTAAAAAGTAATAGAATTGACATAAGGCAAAGATTTATCTTACTACGATAAATAAATCATGGTTTTATCTTAGATAAGTCTTTCAATTTTATCTTTATTGTGGGATTTTAAATGAAGACCTCATTTTGAGGTAAATACCTCACTCTTGTTGTTGAGGTGCATCATATCTTTCATTGAGCCTTCAGCATCACAAAAGGAGGAAAGTTCTGTGTATGTGTGTTTGTTCAAGAAGGTCAAAACGTGTAATTAGGAGTCAAACAGATTATTTTGAAAAAGGATTGCAAGTTCTTTTTCTCATAAGTAACTTTTACATGCAAATGAATTTTTGAATAAAACTTTTTGTAACTTTTTTTAAAAAATATTTAAATTTTTCAAATGCATCACATTTTTTTTGTTACACATTATTATAATGAATAAATATGATTTCTTAAAAAATTGTAAGTTCCTTACATATTTAATGTTTCATTTTGAAAAATGATTTAAATTTTAAGTTAGCACCAAAAATTAAATTTTCATATTCTTTGGTTTTATTATGCTCTAAGCTATAATTTTTTTTAACACATCATGTATATTATAACCCATTTTTATGTGGTCAAAAACTCTTGAAGCTTTGAAAATTTGAAGCGATTTTGAAACATTCTTTGAATGTTTAAAGTTTTAGAATTTTACATTTTAAAAATACGAATGTTTTTTTGGTGTGGTTAATATGTTTTTATCATTTATATTTCTTTCAATGAAATTTCTTCTATTATATGAGTCCTTTTGATGATCCTTTACAAAATTGACTCCTTTTAATGTAATAGATGTACATTTTCAAACATCCTAAACTAAAACGAAAACTTAAAATTGGATAAAATGATCTTCATTATAAATTTTTTAACATCTATATGAGAAAAAAAGGACTAACTTGTCATGATTACTATGGTTTCAAATGATAATAAAAAAAATAAAGTGTGATTTTGATTGATTATGTCTAACATTTTACGCCCTTTTTGGCTCCTTGCAACGACAATTGTTGATTTGCTTGCTCAACAACCCCTACTATACCATCCCCACAACATAAAGACAAACAAGGCTAACAAGACTATTCTCTTTGGCCTTTGATTCATGTTGGGATACCATGCCCTACTTGACAACCTTCAAAGGTTTTTGGTGACATTTTTGGGTATGTCAATGTGCTTGATCATGAAAATCAATGCTCATAACAAGGAGAGGTAATTGAATAATGTTACTAAAATTCCTTTGTGACATAAACACATAAATGCATGATAGCAAAATAGACACACAAATCCAAGAAACCTTAAACAACACCACCAAAAATTCAACAAGTTTTAAACTAGGAAAATTATCAAGGGCTATGCTCATGTTTATTGACTGCATGATCATTGGTTGTTGCACTAGGAGCCTAGAGGTGACGCCTCAAATCATTCCTCAATGCATAATAACCACTTAAGTTTTCTATTTCATTTGTCTTATCTTTCTACTCAACAAAAATGAATCCCCAACATATGTGAATGTTTTATTCATCAAAACATGTTCAAGGGACAAGATGCCTTCATCTTTTATGGTCATATTGTGAATGATCACACAAGCATGAAAGATGTCAATCACAATGCCCCTATCCCATTGTTTACACAATTTTTGGATTATGCCAAAAAGTGATTGCAACATGCCAAATCATCATTCAACATCTTTTTGAATTGTTTCTTGTTGAGTTGCAAACTATTTTTTTTTCTTCTTCTCAGCTCATGAAGAGTTTGCATAAAGATTGACTACATTAGATGATACTATTGACTAGCAATTAGTAATCAAAGTAGTTCATGTAATGATGTCCATTCACTTCAAAGCTCATGTTATTTCTTGCACCTTGTAACCAAAAGGAACTTGTGTAACACACTTATGTCAATGTTGTCACTAGGCGTACCAAAAGAGCAATGCCAAATTCAAAAACTTTGATCTCAAATGACTTCTGAAATTGTGGCACAATTCTTATTTCTATTAGTTTCTTGCCAAAAAACTAGGCAAAATTTTCAACAATTATGCATGTGATCTAAAGAAGTGAACATGCCTAGCTCAACCTAAAATTGCATGAATTGCAATTGGTGTTCCACATTCACTTGTCTCAAGTACACATGCTTAAGCAACTCTCAAATGGCATGGAAAATTTTCTTTAAACTCTCCATGATTTTGTTCTCTCATAAAGAATATTCATCTATGGCATTAGTTAAAACTACATATGCAAACATCTTAATGAAGTCCATGCATTTTTGAAAAGGTAGGTCCATGTTGCCAAATGAATCCTTGCTTTGTGCAAAACACACATCATGGGTGATAACAAGTTTAAGAAACTTCAAGACTAACAAATACCTCATTTGATAATGACATTGGAATACCTTGTCATTGTACACATTTTGTGCTTCAACAACTTGTCCATCCCTTTGCACATTGTCTCTTTGGCTTGATCTACTCATTATGTGTTGGATTTGATTTTCAACATCAATGCCAAACATAAACAAGAAGTTATGAGCAATGTGATCGTCTTCATCATCAACAAAAAAATGCTCTAACAAGCCTTGATGCTAAGCATCCATGATGTTCATTGTTATAAATAAGATAGAGTAGAGAACTTACATGGATAACAATGGTGAATTGAATGCACAAACTTGAGAAAATGCAATGTTATGTAAGGAAGGACATGCACATATACATATGAAATGCACTTATATTTCATTCTACTTACATGTGCATCACATGTGTTTTAGACACATGACATTCCTGTGCAAAAGACATGAACTCATAAAAAAAACAATTTTCACATGATTTCCATTATCAAACTGTGGGATGGGAAGCCTCTGATGTTCCAAATGGGTTCCCTTATTTTTTAAAATCCTTTTTCACAAGCTTACAAATAGCCTTCATTCAGGCCATTTGACTCCAATCCTTTTTTTGGATTGGTGGTTGGTAACCAGTTCACAAATTAAACCATGCAATCTTGTTCAGTCTTGTGAAAAGATATGTCTCCAAACAACATATCTCCATTGCAAGCATCCACAAACAAGAAGCTTACAAATATGACAATTAGGTCAAAAAGCCTACCCTTCACAGCCAGTCCTCTCAGGCAACCACACCAGTTCTTTGAATTTCAAAATTTTCAAAAACCAAGAGGCGGATGTTATAAAAATATCAAAGAACCCCGAAGACTGGATTAAACCCATTGGTTATCTATCATGGGAAAAAAACCAAGAAATTTGAGCAGGTCCTTGTTTAGGGAACACCCTGCTCCTCGAGTGTTATTACCCTACACTAACCATCTGTGTGTATATTCCTACCTAGTAGCCACCAATTGCAATACCTTCTCACCTACCTACATAGTAACCACCTACAAGATAGGTCACCAAGGCAGAACCTGAGATCAGGGTTCCCCATCACCCAAGACCGGCCAACACCATGTTCTGACCCGAGACAAAAGAAAAAGAAAAGAAGGAATGACTTCACATTGGTGTATATCACAGTGGTCTAAGAAGCTACAGATAACCTTGTTACCTTGTATCAAGTGACACGGTTCAGTGTACCTGGTAGTTTTAGGTCCTTCTGGGTGAATCGGAGATCTAACCAGCAAACCTGCCCTTCTGCCACAGTTTGGAGATTATGATAATCGTACATGCAAAGATCATGGTACTAAGACATTTTTCTGATCTCCTAGTCTGATTTAGACCTCCTCATCATCTATTTGCTTCCACTAGAGAGACTGAGAGACCATGTTGGGATTTGGATCTGTATCACATTGATCTAACTCCCACCCTGATCACGAATTCTTTTTCCTTCTGTGTGATTTAGTATCTTCTAGGGGCTGCTACTGTTTTTAGCAATGACTGTTGAATCCAATCATGGAAAAATACATCTTTGAAGGACCAAACTCTTCAGTAGCTGTGCTTTGTTTCTCCCACTAAGATCAAACCAAATTAAAAGTCTGCTGATCCAGGAGTCCTTGGAAAGGGTATAACATCACGAATATTTTCAATACCTGTGGCAAATTGCACAAGTCTCTCAAAGCCTAAGCCAAAGCCTGCATGTGGTACTGCAAACAGGTCAAGCACACAGATCTGCATAAATAATCAAACCACCAACCTTCAACAAACCATCCTAAATTTCCAATAGGATCATTCAGCAATCTGAATGAGCTCTCTGCTCTCTATGATTCTTCTAATACTGTTTGATCCCCATTGTAGCTGCAATAGATGGTCTATTTTTCTCTAATTAATTACCTCTTCATGATATTAATTTCATCAACTGAACAAATGTAATCTTTGCAAGGTGAGGACAAGTACTTACCAGATCCATAACGTCGAAGATCAAGATACCACCAGTAGCTCTCCTTGTTAAGCCCAAGCTCTTCAATTCGCCTCTCCAGAACATCAAGACGTTCCTCACGCTGGCTTCCACCTATCAGCTCCCCTACCTATAAGCACAGAGTTAGAAGATTAAGTTCAGATCTCCTCATACTTTGAATGAAAGCAACCTTCAATGATCACCTAATTGACAATAACTGAAACTCACTTTTCCACACAATGCAAAAGGAAGAAAAGAATGGTGATGTATTTATTACCCTAGGCACCAGTAGATCCATTGCTGCCACTGTCTTCCCATCTGCATTCTCCCTCATGTAGAATGCCTTTATCTCCTGTATTCACAGTGGAGATCACAGAACAATGTCAGTGCCTGATTGATCCCTGTCACTGATAAGCAGAACTGCATTTCACCACAAAAGCAAGCAGACACTAATCTCTCCCCAATTGACACAGAAATGAAATGAACATCTCTCTCATCTGCATTTTGAACAGTCTAGTGATAGAGGCCTTTCACCTTTGGATAGTCTGTAACAATTACTGGGTTTCCACTGAACGCCTCCTCTGTTAGATACCGCTCATGCTCACTCTGCAAGTCACAGCCCCATTCTACCTGGCAAATACCACTCACAAACAACTCTTGTCTCAGATTCCTAGCGAGACAAATATGCACAAATATCCTGAGAATATTATTTATTCCAACCTACATCAAAGGACCTTTAAAATATCTTTCTAAGACTCTACCTACAATTGGTTAGTGCTAATTTTAAGTTTCTGAAATCATTACTCATCTTAAAGTGATAGGAGGAGACAGAGTTACAAGAGCACTCACTGGAAATTCAAACGTTTTCTTTGCCTTTTGGAGGAGTGCAACTGCACTGGTATATGTAATATGCATGAACTCCTTCTCCACAACATTCTGAAAACCAACAAAGTTTGGCATGGTCAGAACCCAAGGATATTTGCAAGGTCCCTGGGAGTTCCTTGACATAAAAGAAGAAAGTAAATAAAAAATACTTTGTAACACTGTAAGATCATGTGTCAAGTCCTACTTTTGTTGACCAGCAAACATCCAGCTCTTGCAATCACAGTAATGTTGCAAGAGGCACACAAATATTTCAAGCAAAGGGTATTGTAGTATGGCTTACAGTAAGGCGGGTGATAATACCCTTTTCTATCCACTGGTCAAAAAACTCCATATCCTCCTTGCAGTTCACCAAGATATACTTTATCTGCAGCCAAGAAGCCTCTGTTACAACAAAAGAATGAAACCACTACAACAGAGAGGGTTGGCAATCAAATCATCTCCAGAATTGGACCATCTGTTGCTATTTCTAGTACTTATCTTGTCATGTAGGTGCAGACATCATGACAAGCTTCTACTACTGTATGGTCAACTCCCACACAGAGTCTATTGCAGATTAGGACTGAAACCAAAACTTTACTTTCTCCAGTCAAGCACCAAAGAGCCTTGGGGAGTGTAACATACAACATACTGGAGATAGGCAGTAGCACATGCCATGTCATCCCTTAAATCAGCAAATGCCAGCTCTGGTTCTATCATCTGCACTCACAATGACATTACTTCAAAACTCACGAGAAAGAAATTGTATTCAACACTTTGTCAGAAAGGCACAGAGAACCTGAAACGAGGAAAATTAGGGGATTTATAATTTTGATATAAGTGCAGGATTCACACAGTGAGGGTGACTTCCAGTCATACCCAAAATTCTGCAAGATGTCGACTTGTGTTTGAGTTTTCAGCACGGAATGTAGGTCCAAATGTATATACCTGCAATACATGAGATAGATGTCTGCTCAATAACATCCACATTATCATGTTTCAGACCACTGCACACATAAAACAGCAAACAAGTTATGACAAATGAGAAAGTGCCCATACATCACACAATGCAGTGGCGTAGATCTCGGCATTTAGCTGTCCTGATACCGTAAGGAATGCAGGCCTCCCAAAAAAGTCCTGAACATGGCCATGAGAAGAAGGGTGTCATATACTGGACATCTCATAAAGGCAGTTTTCAACCATTCTCAAGTTCCAACAGCTGAAGCTTCAGATGGATGTAAAGGGATGGCAAACCTGTGACCAATCAAGTAGCCCATCTTTTGTGCTTGGAATCTTGGACAATGGAGTACTTGGATCTTCATGAGAATTTGGGATCTATGCACATGCATTCATACATATCTCTTAGCCAGTCTGTCTTATCTAAGAGTCCTCCAACAGATCTCACAGAGACCAGTAAACTTAAAAAAGCAGGAAAGAAGATAAGAAATGGAGAAAAATAGAAAAAAGTGGAACTGAGCAATAGTAACAAGAAGCAAGTGGAGTACCAAGGTGGTGACACAGAATTGTTCACCAGCACCTTCACAGTCAGAGGCAGTAATTATGGGACTTGCTACCCACACAAATCCCTTTTCTTTGAAAAACTGGTGTGTAGCGAATGCCAGTGCATTCCGCACCCTTGCCACCTGCAATGTTGACAGCTCCAAACTTAGTATTTTTTGGAGTTGTTACCATATCCATCACTGGTCACTGCCTCAAATGGATGTTGTGGACTACAAAGTCAGACTCTCAGTACCGCACATAGCTTCTTCTCTGAGAAACCCTAACTACAAATCATTACTACAGTTAAAAAAGTTTAGAGGCAAGTACATACAGCACCAAATGTGTTAGTCCTAGGTCGTAAGTGAGCTATGGACCGTAAATACTCTCGGCTCAGCCTCTTCTTCTGTACAGGAAAAGTTGCAGCATCACTTCCTCCAATCTGCACAATGTCATCAAGCCACTCACCCAAGAAAATTAACTCCACATGGTAACACAGATCTTGTGAAAAGGCTTAAAGCCAGCAAAGAAAATTTCTGTACCAAGCAAGGAACCAAGAATACATGAAGGCTTTTCGTACCAAAAGTAGCTTGGAGGCTTGTAGCTCCACTTTCTGCTTGGAGCCTTGGCTTTCTACCAGCACACCTTCTATTGACACTGAAGCCCCTGTAGTTACACGACCTGCTTCTACCTGCCACAACCTGTCAAACTCGCTTTACTCAGACAGCAAATGAGGAGTAACATCCAGAAACTCATAGTTGGCACAGAAACATAGCATAGGACTGGAGCTTTCCAATTGCAAACCAATATTACATTACACATCCATTTTCAAGTTTTATTCATAATAATGCAGATACCCAGATCACAGAGCAGATAAGAAGACAATGGAGTTACCATACCTCATTGTACCCTTCAACATCGGTGTTCACTACTGCCTGGAGGTTGGAGACTGCTGAGCCATCATTCACCTACACAGAAAGAGTTCAATATCAGTCACGACAATTCTGATACATGTCACATTCATTTTGCAAGAGTTATATGGTCTGCAGGACTCCACACCATCATATATTATTGGTTAGCATTTTCCAGCATTTCCTCTTCTAGACTGAAACCAGAAATGCTGGCATTATTATGTTCATAGAATGTCGAGAATAACTAAGACCAAAGATGGATTGGCATTGAGCATGAATGCACCTAAACACAAACAGCATGCAATCATGAGTTTTCACTGGAGTGTTTTCGGACATTGAGCTATTTGACCACTTGACCACATGCAAGGTGATTACTGGCTTCATGTTCATTGAGAAAGAAGAAAATGGAAAATCTACTCTATGATGCCACATCATGAGAAGCCATTTTCTGGAAATCCTGACAGTGAAGAATCTCTGAGTTCAGGGTTTCAATTGATCTGTTCAGAGCACGCAAACTGATTCCCGGAGCTTCACTTGAATAACTTCTGAGAATTATCAGCTCACGGCAAGACGGTAAATCCGTAAGAAACCGCATTGTAATTGCTCTGTTCTGTAGTAGTAACGACTAGAAACGGCAAAACAACCTCACATCTTTTCAAACTTCATAGTAATTTTCTGGGTGAGTTTACTACAAAATAGACCAGGCCAGGTGCTCAATTGTGAGTAAGCGTAAGCGCACAATGATAATTTCTACACTGAAACAGTTTTACAAAAGTACAGAAGACTTCAACATCCGCATCAGCACGTATTCACGGCGCGCAGGCAGATTTTAGTTTCGGGGGGAAAAAAAGACAAGGAAGAAGAGAGAGATAAACGAACCTCAATAAAAGCAAACGTCTTCTGCGAGCGGCAAGTGCGTACCCAGCCTCGCACAAGCATATACTCCCCGACGCGTTCCAACCCGCCCTGGGGTCCGCCTTTGATATCGGCAATCCTTAACCGCTTTTGAAACGCAGGCACAGAACCTCGGAAGCCGTCGTCGTCGTCGTCGTCGTCGTCATTTTTTTCATCGTCCTCTTTTTTCTCTTCTACCACAACACCCTCGGCTTCCACTACACCGGCAGTGGTCGAAAGATCGGCCCTACACCACCAAGATGAGACGCTACGAAGAGAAGGACAGAAGCGACGAACACCGAGAGCACCAGAAAAAGCAAAAGATGAAAGGAAATGGCAATAATGCGGCTGGTTGTGAAGATGAGGGGAACGAAACGCAAGAGAAGGAGCAATTGAGCGCAGGGAAACAGAAGAATTGCAGACGAGGAGGGAGGAGGAACGCGCACAAAGCAGCGTGGTCGCCATCGCTGGAGCTTTGCTGCAACGCGTCCACAGCCACTCCTCTCCCTCTCGTCCTCTCAGCTCTGTTTGTGCGCGCTTAGAAGCAGCAGCATCTGGATGCCACCAATATGGATGAATGTTTTCAATTACTTAAAATTTTTGGCCAGGTTTCCAAGATGGATGAATGTTTTCAATTACATTTGGTAGGTACCTAATAACCTGTCAGTAGTTTTTTTGGGGACAAATTTTGTGGTTTTTTTGACAAAAAAAAAAATGGGACTTTTTGTGTGTGTGTGTGTGTGTGTGGATAACTGTGTTTTTCTAGAGTAAATTAGAGAAAATTTAATGATATTTTTTCTTGGAAAAGTTTGTCACATTTTCAATTTGGAAAATTTGGAAAAAAAAAACACCAAAAAAACAAAAAAACAAAAAAACCAAACATTAGTAAGTATCACCATGGTTTTTTATTATTATTTTTTTATAATTTAAAAAATTTATATAAAATTTAAAATTTAAAATTTTCATTTTTTTGATATTCTCAATGGCATTTCTAAAATTTTGCCAACAACAATTTGGACAAAACCAAATTTTCATCATTTAATTTATGCCTCATAATGCACTTTGATCGAGAAATGCATTTCTAGTGTATTTGTAGGACACCTTATAGCCATGAATATCCCTCCTCTTGGAAAATGCCTACTACATTTATAGGGTACCTTATATCCATGAATTTTCCTAGTAGAAAAGCAAAGGGATACTAGTATGCTGAGTGAGTGGGAAGGAAATTTATGCCTACTTATAGGTGTAAGGTACCTCACACTCTTAAGGAGTAGGTGTAAGACCTAAGAACTCTTCCCCTCGGGCACCTCATGATTTACGAATGTTTAGTTTTGTGATAACCTTCACCCATGATAACCTTCATTTTAGTATGGGTTCAAGCCCATGGGGGAGGCCATTTTCAAAATGTGGGGTTGGGTTCAACAACCACCTTGTCCTAGGCCCCTTATTTTGAGGATGCCCCTTACCCTACCTACACATTACATTAAGGCCCAAGAACCAAATGGAGCATTCATTACTCACTCATCTTGGTCGAAAGGTCAAACTCGGGCTTGTTAATTTTTTCCCCAAAATAATGCCAAGTACATAGTGTTTTTCTTTCTCAATTTTTTGATTTCACAAAATTGACTAATTTTTATTGAAAATACACCTTTTGCATTGAAAAGGTACTTCAAAGCATAAATACCAAATTAAGGAAATTCCTTGATATTCAAGTTTTCACAATTTTGATAATTGATTGTTTTTGGGATGTACTCCCTCTAGTTCATCTAATCACCCAAATTTCATCTCCGAACCTTCACCTTAACTTTCCATGATCCAACATCCATATTCATTTGGCAAGCATTTGTCCCGTATCAATAGGCTATCTCAAATCTCACAAAACATATTTCAAATCCAATACTTTGGACATGTGTATTCTCTTACATGAAATAATCAATATATTTTTTTTCTTTGTATTTTTAGGTTGATTACTTGCTAAAAGATTGTATGGGGTTTAGGGTTGCAAACCCTACCCCCCCCCAACAACCTAAAAAACTGGCACATATTTACTTGCTTTGCAACCCCCTTGTCGACATTATCTATTTTTTTCTAAGCAATGTCAAAAAGTTAACAACTTTGGACATACTTCATTAAGGGGAAATTTCACAATTAGTCACATAAAGAACAGCACATTTAATTACAATAATATCAAAATTCTCAACATTCAATGGAATTGAAAGGTTGAATTTTTTTGCAAACAATTTGGCAATTGTTTCAACATAAAACTAAGGAAATTAGAAACAAATTAGGTGATTGCAAATAAATGTCAAACCCACCATTAGACCATAAAACATCAACATTAGTATTATAAATGGTATAGATGGCATGGCATGATATAGAAGCTTACAAATTGGAATTTTAATTAGGTATTATTATTGTAATCAATCCAAGCAAAAACATTGATCAATGTTTCACCAACTCATGATTTGCTAAAACCTTGTTACAAAGTTTTTTTTGAAGTTGATTCATCGACTCGTGACATTGTACAAACAAAACAATTGACATAGAAACACAAAGGAAAAAAATATGATACTCATAACTTGATTCAAAAATGAAATATGATGTGAACATTCATGTTTAGAAAACAAAAACCAACTACACCATGAATGTAATAACCACTTTTAAAGATACATTAGCAAATGGCTTAGTAAAAGGAACAAATGGAATGATTTTGTAGAGGGAGGAGGGTGAATGACTTTCACAATGTAGGCATTCACCCAAAAGAATTGAAAAAACAACATGACCTTGTAATAGTAGATGTAAAACATTCTAGATTTTTTTTCAATGTATTTTAGGTTCTCTTACTCACCCCAAGATTTGAAGAATATCTTCAAAAAATGGAAGATACTGGTCAGCTTGTCCATGTATCTTTGGGCCATCAACAGGCTAACTAGGTATTTTCAGTCCCCAAAGCAAAATTTGAAAATTTTATCTTTTTGTCAAATGTTTTAGGAAAAAAATTAATATCTTATTATTTTTATTTTTATTTACCCAATATAATTTTAAAAAATATATATTCTCTTAAATTTGCATGTGCATGATAAATTTTAATTTCAAGAAATTACTTTAAAAAAAGATAAAATTTCCAAAAAAACACAAACGAAACAAGCAAGCCGAGAGATACATGCAGTGTTGAAAGGAAAAAACAATTTCAAAAAAACAAAAACAAAAAACAAAGAAAACAAAAACAAGAAAAGCAAAAAAAAAAAAATATAAAAAAAAAAAAAACAAAAAAAAAAAAAAAAAAAAAAAAAAAAAAAAAAAAAAAAAAAAAAAAAAAAAAAAAAAAAAAAAAAA
>Ga0116227_10013091_pt1 | contig 13220 bp, 8 predicted proteins | sample S1TSphgellanicum_FD_89693 | JGI IMG/M metagenome (GOLD analysis project Ga0116227, IMG submission 89693) | Host-associated microbial communities from peat moss isolated from Minnesota, USA - S1T2_Fb - Sphagnum magellanicum MG | ecosystem: Host-associated > Plants > Peat moss > Unclassified...
CACTTTCTTGCTGCAGCTGAGAATCCCAGAAGCGACCATATAATTCAAGAGGCGTTGCAGGTTAGACTTATTCACAGGAGTCGACCCTGCTGCTGATCCGTCGACATTGTTGTTGCTCCTCGTTGTATTCAGCTCAGCAGCTATTTGCTTCAGGGTGAGACTCTTTCCTGGTCCTGCTCCAGCAATGATGTCCGGAAGCCCAAGCAATACTGCAGACCTCATCACGAATGGTGTTACAAAGGGTGTCCCTGAGGCCTCCTTGAATGCTAGCAGCTCAGGAAAACTTCAGTCTAGATCTGCAAAGCAAAATTTTGATCAAAGTCACGAAACAAAAGTATTAACGATTTAGATCTATATCCAGAGCTTTACCTGCAAGACTTAATAGGGTGCTGCAAATTGGAAAAGAGAGCATGAAAGATTATTTTTTATGTTGATGGAGGACCTCCTGTCCAAGGGCAATGCAATAGCAGCACAAGTTTGAAAGCAAAAATAGTTCTGGTATTCTGACCAGAGTTTGGTCATACACAGCGTGAGATTCCAAAAAAACCTGCAAAACAGTACATTAGCATTCAACGGGGGATGAAACTCAGAAAACCATTAATTTTCGTGGTAAACTGAGTTTCATCCTGTCTTTCCTTTTTCCTGAGCACCTCCACTGTTGCTACATATATTTTCACTGCTCCTAACTGTACAATTACTATAACTAGTCTCGAACTTTGCGCATTAAATGCTGAGTTTCAGCAAATTTTCATACTGAGATTTAATAAAATGTCTTTACTTTGCGCATAACACTGAAAGTGGGGATAGGGAATGACAGGGGCCCCAAGACAGGGTGAAGATAGGGGGTTGGAGTGAACCAGCAGCCACCAATGCACCAGTTCAGGATGAGGCCCTTCAAGCTGTTTTGTGGATGAACCAAAAACACATCCTCTTCCCCTGCCCAGGGATTTTTGAGCCCCCTTCTCTGCCTCAAAATTTTCCTCTCCTACCTACTTCCGCCCCCCTCCTACCTATGTCCCCCCTTCTTCCCTCACCTCATTTTTCGCTCACTCTATCTCTAGAGCTCAGGAGAGCTCCCGAACTTGAGTAGCACAGAGCTTCGAGAAGATGTGAAACACAAGGCTTGAGGAAGGTGAAAAGCTCAACGTTGAAGGAATGTGGAGAAAAGAAAGCAAAATGAGCGCTTCATCCCAAATGCAGAAACAAGAGAATAAATGTAAGCTTCTCCCTTCTCTGCATTTTTTTTCTTTTCTATGGTGTTTTTTTTCTTTGTGTTTTTTTTCTTTTCTTTTGCTTGAAAAGAAGCAGATGCCAAGGAGAAAGCACTTGAAACAATAGGGCAGAAACAAGAGGCCAAAAGCAGGAGCCAAAGTGAGAGGGTAGAGTGAAAGCTTGAAGGTAAGCTCCCTCCCTTCTTTGCATTTTTTTTCTTCTATTTGTTTTTTCTTTGTTTGTTTTCTTTTTTTTCTTCTACTTGAAAACAAAAAGATGCCAAAAAAAACGTTTGAAACAAAAGGGCAGAAATGGGAAGGCAAAAGTGGGAGCCAAAAGTGGAAAGGCAGAAGGAAAGCTCCCTCACTTCTTTGCATTTTTTTTTCTTTATGTTTTTATTTTATTTTTTTCTTTTTTTGTGCTTGAAAAAAAGAAGATGCGAGGAGAAAATGTTTGAAATAGAAGGACAACAGTGGGAGGGCAGAAGCGGGAGCCAAAAATGAAAGGGTAGAATGGGAGCTTGAAGGAAAGCTCCCTCCCTTCTTTGCATTTCTTTTCTTTTCTATGGTTTTTTTTTTCTTTTTTTTTTCTTTTCTTTTGTTTGAAAAGAAGAAGATGCCAGGAGAAAGCATTTGAAACAAAAGGGTAGAAGCGAGAACCAAAAATGAGGGGGCAAAGCTGGAACTTGAAGGTAGGCTCCTTCTTTTTTCTTGGTTTTTTTTTGTGTGTTTTGTTTTCTTTTTGTTTGAAAAGAGGAAGATGATGGCAATGTGTCATTGTCTTTTTTCTATGGTGCTATTACAGAGAGGAAAAAATTGATGGCAATGTACCGTCGTCTTCTTTTGTGGTGTTGTTGCAGCGAAAAAAACGATGGCAGCTTGTTGCCATCACTTTATTTTCTGGTGGTTTTTAAGCGAAGAAGGCAAAGATAACTTACTACCGTTGCCTTCTTTTTTATGTTAAAGAAAAAAAAGACAATGGCAATGCGCCATCATCTTCTTCTGCAGTGTTGTTGGAACAAAGAAGGCAACGACAACAAGCTATTGTCACCTTCTTCTCTATGTTTAAGAAGAAGATAAAGAAGAAGACAACATGGCAATGTGTCGTCATCTTCTTCTATGGTGATGTTCTAGCGAAAAAAGTGATGGTAGTTTTTTGCCATCACCTTTTTCTTTCATGGTGTTAAGATTTAATTTGGTGGTTTTTGGGTGTTTATAGGGTTCAAGACACAATAAAAGAAAAGTTTGTTACAAATGTAATTCAGGCTGAGATGCAACGTTGCCATTTATACACTATTCATCATGCAACAAAGGCTACAAATGTAGCAACTTCTTACCGAACTAAACACAAGATTGTAAATAATGATATGGTTTAAGGTTTCCATTTTATATAATTAGTTAGGTTTTTTCAACCCTTTCATTTTTTGGACTACCCAATTTTTGAATTTTGGTCCTTTGATATAATATAGAAAACCTTTTTTTTCATTGTGTTCTTTAACATTTTTTGATCCACCCATATTTGTACATCTTTTATCAATATAATATTTTCTTCTAATCACATTTGTTTGATGGGTATATCGCTAATTATATATGTTGTTTTTTTTATAATCTTCTTAATACTTTAGATGTAAGAATCAAAACTTAAATAGGCCCATATAAATAGGTAACATTAATTTACCTAGGGTTTACAAAGATCAAAATGAACATTGTGTAATACCTACAACCTTTTTATTATAATTTCCATAATGCCATTTCAAATATGCAATACCTGCATATAAGTCTCTAATAGTGGTTAGTTTCTTATAACCATTGGAATACTTGCATATACGTCTCATAATAGATGTTGGTTTTTAACCACTTCAATACCCGCATATAGATCTTGTAATAGTTGTTGGTTTTTTTTAGAACCATTGCAATACTTGCATATAGGTCTCATAATAATTGCTAGTTTTTTTATAACCATTATAATATAGGTCTCATAATAATTGCTGGTTTTTTTACATCCATTGCAATACCCGCATGTAAGTCCATAAATAATTGTTGATTTTTAATGCCTTTTGCATTACTTGCTTATAAGTTTCCATTATAATATTTATGGGACTCATATGACATAATAACCTAGTTTAAGTATTGTGTCATGTTAGTATAAGGCTAGTTTAAATCAACTTAAGGTTAACCTAGGTCAAAATGAAGTTGGGTTGCTAAAAAAACAATTAAGGGCAATCGAAAATCAAATCATTCGGTCACCATAATCTTATAGCAATCAAAGAAAAATTCAGGTGGCCACTAAATGTTTTTTAAATAATGACCATTTTTTTTGTGTGGGAATTAAAAAATTTAAGTTATTATATTACACTTTGGTCCATTAGGTGGCTATTCTTTAACATTACCCGAAAAATTCAATCACCAATTTTTTATTGTTTTAAACATTGACCAAAACTTTTTTGTTTGCCCTAAAAACAATTTGGACCTCCCTGAAATTTTTAGTCATTCGATTGAATGTTTTTTTATTACTACCCAAAACATTCAGTTGCCAACTTTTAATTGCCATACTCAATGATTGAAATTTTTCGATTGCATAATTCAATGACCAAAAACAATTAAAAACAGTTAGTCATTTAGGTTAGCGATCGAAAATTTTTGGGCAACAAAAAAAATTTCAATTGTTGGATCAATGGCCATTATTGACCAGATAATTAAAATTATTAAAATACCTGCCAAATTGTTTTTGAGCATATCAAAAAAATTGTTATTCTCCTTGAAACCTGTGGTTTGTTGACCAAAAAAACCAATGCCATATGATCTACATAAAAAATGAACTTATTGCCCAACAAACAATGTTTGAATTTGTGCAAAGAAAAAACCATTACTAAAACCTCTCTTTTTGTTGTATTATAATTTTGTTTTGCTCTATTTAGAAACCGAGAAGCATACACTATTGGTTTATCATTCTTTTGTGTTATGTTTAGAGACAACATATCCCCCATAGCTAACAAAGACACATATGTATGAACATGATATTCCACCTACCAATTTGGTGATATTAATATCAGTGTTTCAATATACTTTTGTTTAATCACTTCCTAGGCCTTATGACATTCCTTTATCCAAAGAAAAGATTTTTTTTGGTTAATTTAATGATAGGTGCCATAATTGCAACAAAGTTTTTTTATAAAACATCTGTAAAATTGTGCCATCCCATTGAATACTTGAATCTACTAGGGATTCTTAAGTGGTGGCATGTTTACGATTACTTGTATTTTTTTTGGATATGGTAGTTTCCCTTCCTTGGAAACAATAAAACCCAAGATCATCCCTAAAAATACCATAAATGCATATTTGTCTGGATTCAAAATAATGTCATATTCTCTATACTTTTGAAAACATAGTCTGAGCTTTTACACATGACTTTCCATGTCATTATACACTGTAAAATCATCCAAAAATATCTTCATAAAATTGTCCAAATACTTTCTAAATGTTTTGGTCATGGCTCTATGATATGTTGGAGGTCCATTTTTTAACTCCAAATGGCATCACCTTCCGTATAAAAGCCCCCCAATTTGTAACAAATGCAATCTTTTATTTGTCCTCTAGAGCTATAACTATTTGACGATATCACAAATATCCATCTAAGAAGGAATATGTCTCATACCCTGCTATTGTGTTCAACACTTCATTTTTGGTTACCTAATTCAGTGACATGACAATTGAAAATTTGGTCACCAATCTTATGGTGACCAAATCTATTTTTGGTCATCATACATAATGGGGGTAGCTCAAATGTAATGAAAGTTTTTTGTGCATTAGTTGTGACAAATGTGACTAACACATTAGGACGAATGTTGAAGTGGTGCCCAATGCAAAATGGTTGCATCATTTCAGTTTTAACAACCTTGCTGAAAAGAGATAAAGGTTTTATTAAAAGGTAAAAATTTAACCAAAAAAATATAAAGGTTTTATTGAAAGGTAAAAATTTAACTAGGAAAAAGTAAAGGTTTTGCGAAAAGGCAAAGGTTTAATAAGAATTATATAAAACTTTTGCCAACATGTAGCAGTTTAGCCATGAAGAGATGGAGGTTTTGTTTAAAAGTATAGGTTTAGCCAAGAAAAGTTGAAATTTTCGTTAAAAGGTAAAGGTTTAACTAAGAAGATATATAGGTTTTATTGAGAGGTAAAGGTTTTACCATGAAAAGATAAAAATTCTACTAAGAAAATATAAATATTTTTCCAACATGAAAAGGTTTAACCATAAAATGATGGAGGTTTAAGCAATAGGTATAAGTTGTGCCAAAGGCAAAGGTTTAGCCAAGAAAAGTTGAAATTTTCGTTAAAAGGTAAAGGTTTAACTAAAAAGATATATAGGTTTTATTGAGAGGTAAAAGTTTTACCATGAAAAGATAAAAGTTCTACTAAGAAAACATAAATATTTTTCCAACATGAAAAGGTTTAACCATAAAATGATGGAGGTTTAAGCAATAGGTATAAGTTGTGCCAAAAGGCAAAGGTTTAGCCAAGAAATAGGCTTAATCATGAAAAAATAAAAGGTAAGTAGGTAAAGGGTGGGTAGGTAAAGTCAAAATGTATATCAATAATGTAACTAAGTCAATAAGGTAGGTAGGGAATCATAGTAACTAGGTTAGAAGGTAGTATGGTCAATGTCGCAACCCTAGCTTTGGGCTCGTGACCAAAGCAAGGGCTTACGAAGGTGTGGGTCAAGAATGAGCCCGAGAGTCACATTTCATGTTCTTGGGAGTGCAAGAGAGTGTGAGGGAATGAACCCCACATTCCCAAATGAGCTCTCACTTTGGGACTTGGAATCCCAATGGACTCCTGAATCTTTAGAGGGCAATTGTAGGGGTCAAAAATCATTAGATTGAAAAGTTCATTATATCATCAAAAAGCTCTTGGAATGTAAATGTTTAAAATGGGCTCACATGACCCATTTGAATACTTAAAAGACAAGTTATGACCAAAAGGAAGGCCGGGAATTAAATTGCCAATTTGATTCCCAACCACTAAAAGTCGGGAATCATTTCGATTTTCTTGTGTGCAAGTGGCGTGTGACATATTTTTGGAAAGTTCTTAATGAGAACTACAACTTTGCTTTAAACCTCACCTCAATCAAAGGTTTTCACACAATGTTATGGGCCTCCAAAGTTGCGAAAGTCCCAATTTTGGGAATTTCAGGACTCTCATTTGGGAATCCCGAAACAAAATGACATTTGGGTGTTAACCATGTGGCCAAGCACAAAGAATACTATAAGGGGGAAGGTGGTGCCTTCCCCCAAGTTTAGGCCGTGGTGAGTTTTGTGAGTCCATGTTTGCCCATGGCTCGTCCATGCACAAACTATGCATTAACCAACTTATTGTTTGGTTTGTGCAAGTCCATGTGAGTAATTGAATTGCTTGTCAATCTTCCTAGTCCCATCCCAGAACTCCAACACACCCCTCTACTCCGAAGTGCTACGAACCAAGGAGCGCACCCTAATTCCTTCTCCTTATGTTGTTTTCACCTTTGGACTTGCAATTGAGTCCATCAAGGAACTTGGGAGTGCATTAGTCAAGGTTGAGAAAAAAACTCAAAAAATGAAAAAACGGTCAAAAATCACATCCCAAAAAGGTTGATTGTGGTATGATGTTAGGTTAATGTAATGTCATGAATTAGGTGAAGAAACATAGCCTATCTTATGGACATAATGGCCAATTGGTGCATTCGTGGGTGCTGGTTCATTTTGGCCTAAAAAAGGACCAACTATTTTGGTTTATGGGCAAAGGAAAATGAAAGGAGAGATTAGGGGAAGACATCATGGGGTCTTGGTGGAATAATAAAGGTTCATCAAATTTTTTAGTGGGTGTGAAAAATTTAGAATAAAAGCACCTTGGGCATTTAAATGTTTGTAATTGAAGGGAAATTGGCACATTGAAGGTTTATTGTTGGAGTTATTTAAAACTTTTTGCAACTATTCTACTTCAAAGGAAGCTTTGGCCATAATTAATTGTTTTGGCAAGTGCCTAATAATTTTGGTTTTGGTAAGAAAAAAATGTTCAATATTTTTTAACAATTCCAAGTGAAAGTGTCGAACTTGCATAATATCTAATCCTAAAATTAATAATTGGGTCATTATATAACTAGTTTATGTAAAATAAGTAATGCACTTTTCATCTTTTGCCTTCATTAATTAATGAACTTTTGAAAGCAAAATGGACTTGCATGAAACAAAAGCCCAATGTTCCATCCACCATTCTTTTAATGACAAATTTAATTTTCATTTGAAAAAATCCATAATTTTAATTTTTCAATTTTTTTGGGTTGGGGAAAACTAATGTAAATGAACATATCATTGCAATTCTCCTATTATCACACACTAATTCCTCTATTGCAACACCTTGTTGGTCCTTATTTTTGCACATCAAAATGCGAATGTGCATGTTAGTGTTTCTTATCCTTGGATAGAAGCATTTGGGTTCTTTGCACATGAAATAATAGCAAGCATGCTAAAGTAAGCCAATTGGTGATCCTTGCTCAAAAAGTAAAAAAAATGAAAAACAGATTTTATATTTTTAAATTTTAAGCCTTTTACCAATGTTATAAATTTTGGAATATACTTGTCATATATAATATGATCATCCCCAATCTATATTATTATTCAAGCTATTTTATTTATTTATTGCAAGTTTATATCTAATACTTTTTCCCAATCCAACTATTGAAATGACGTGTTATTAATGTTTGAACCATCATGCATATAATAAACATTTTTTGAAATTTGAATATTTCAATTATGACAATGTTAAACACTTTAAAAGAAAGTATTCTTTTTGTGTAGATCTAAAGCTTTTAACTTACTCTTCAATATGAATTATAAATGTATTTTGTGTTTGTAACATGGTAAAATTTGCTTTAAACATTTTTTGAAAGAACCATAAAAATAATTTCAAAAATGAAAAGTTCACGATTATACTTTACATCAACTTTGTGCCAAATGAGATAACAACACCAAATCAAAAAAATTGAGTGAAAAGATATTGAAGAAAAGAGTAAACATCATATCTTACACTTTTAAAAAAAAAATTCATATCATATCACATATGTTCATTCAATTTAAACATTAATTTTCAATGTACGTTACTTTCTAATGTCCAAAATTGACAATTCCATTTTTTTGAATTCGAAAAATACTTTTTTAACATTGGTATGCTTACGCCCAACAATCTTAAAATCTTGAATATAAGGTGTGCAATAGTAGAGTCTTTGTGTCCATGGCAAAGTGCAACAATATAACAATGTGATAATCATGAACACAATGAAGTGTGCAATCATGGGTTAAATGAGAAATGGTAAAATAAAATTCTATTGATTAACTCCCAAAATTGGGTTTCATGGTTGACATAAGATAGGTCTTATATACCAAATTTCAACAAGAAATATTTTGTTATTAGGAAAATAATGTGAAGCATGTTCTTTATAGTGCAATAATGGGGTTATATTTCCTTCATCACACAAGGTTCTTGGCCTACCGCTCTTTCGTCACTAGACCTTCAAACCACGTAGATAAACGGTCTTGGAAGAAACTTTTCCCTAAATAATATAGTTATCCATAAAATAACCCTATCTTTGGCTAGAGTGAACCAACAACCATCAATGCACCAATTGGTTTTTGTCCACTGGGTGGGCTACGTTTTTTCATTTGATGTCAAATGGGGTTCATCTTAGTCCATTTTTTTTCGATGCTAACCAGTGTACTTTTTGTTTTTGGGGTTTATTCTTGGCTATTTTTTCTTTGGACCTGACCTCACACATAATCACCCTATTCACCTTCCTACCCTCATAAGTATTGTACTAACCTTGGTACTTTATTAATTATCCCCTACTAACATAACTACCTTAATAATTAGTTGTCCTATTGACCTAACTACTATACTAACTACCTACCCTACTAACCCAGCTACCCTGTGAACTACATACCTTATTAACTTAACTTCCTTACTGACCTAACCATTGTACTAACTACTTACCCTACTGACCTAGTTACATTACTATTTACCAACCCTATATTCACAACCACCTTATTGATATAAGTACTTTACAAACCTAGTCACCTTGATAAGGTAACTTGTTTCCTACATACTAACTTGCCTATCTACCTAGCTACTTTGCTAGTGTAACTTTCTTCCTACCTACTAACTTGCCTATCTACATGTTTACCTACTCTAACAATTTATTTACCTTGTTCCTTGAATTTCCTTTTTACTTACTAATTTACCTACTAACCCAACTACTGACTTATACACCTAGTTACCTACCTATGCACCCACCTTCCTACCTACCACTATGTTCACCTACCTACCTATGTTTTTTACATAACCAAATACTTAACTAATTACCTATTCACTTTTTCCACCCCCCAAGCCTCGTAATCCTACCTATCAATTTATTAAGGTTCACCCTAATTCATGGATGATGAACATAGGTCCCCATATGTAATTATTACAAACACTTTATAGTGGAAACAATGTCATAATTGCAACCATATTGGTTTAATTAATGCATATTACACTAAATTTTATTTAACTAATTTATTTATGGAATGGACATTATAACACATCTTTTCATGTAATTATTATAAATATGTACTATTGAATTATGGTTTAGGTTTAAAGGTTGGGACACAAAAATTAGTTAGCAAGTTTTTCACAAATCTATAATAATTAACCTAAATTAGGTTAAATTTGAGGGAAAATTTTAGGGTTTAGACATATGTGAAGTAATAATATTTCATTCTATATATTTTTCAAAGAAAATGGAAAAAATTAGTTTGGAAAGATCACAAAAAGGTAAGAGACATCTTTTCTTTTGGTTTTTACAAAATTTATTTGATTGTTTTTAAATATTAAGGTTTTTTTTCGATGAGTAAATCTTTGTAGTTTAAAATCTTTAAAATCTCGTTTCTAAATTTTTTCCTATGTTTTTTTTTTAAAATTGTTTTATATACTTTGTATAGTTTTTTGGGTTTAAAGCATATATCACTAGGATTTTTTTTTGTTAAGGTTCATATAGTTAGGGTTGTAATAGGGCTCATAGAAAAATGTCATTTGGATTTTTAGGGTTATGCCTTATGATTTAATGTTTAAGAATTTGATTCATATTTATCAAGGTTTAAGGTTTATACTCTAGATTTTGCTCATTGTATTGGTTTTTTATTTTCTCACTTGTTTAAATCTATAACATAATTATGAATCTCGTTTCCATATGTTCTATAATTGTTAAAGTTCAATATTTCTTAACCCACTTTTGTTTAAATGTAATACCCATATCATACTGTGATTCATTAACCATGGAACATAAAAAAAAAAATTAAAATATTTGATTCCCCTCCAATACATCATGAATTTCATGTTTTCAAAATTATTTATTCACATTATAGTATGATTTAAAATATAGAAAAATGAACATAATGCAAAATTGGTTCACATTGATGATACAAAGGGTTAGGGTTTAATGTAAAATTTACTAATTAATGTTAGAATTATGGTTTAGGTTTAGAGTTTAGGACATATAAATTAATTAACATTTTTTTTACAAGTATATATTAATTAAAATAAATCTAAGGTGCATTTTGGGCGAAATTTTTAGGGCTTAAACATATGTAAAACAATGCAATGTCATTTTATATTTTTTTAAAGAAAGTGAAAAAACTTAACTTGGAAATATTACCAAATGGTAATAAATATACCTTTTTTTTGTGTTTCCCTAAATGTAATATCCATATTCAAGTTCGTTTTGATATAACCCTTAGGTGATTTAGACAACCTAAAATGTAAACCTAATCTTAAATGTAATACCCACATGTAGGGTCATTTTGAAATAACTAGTATATAGTTTGGGTGGCCTTTCAATGAAAACCAAAGTTTATTTGTTATACCTGCATGCGAGTTCATTTTGAAATAATCATAAGTGCTTTAGACAACCTTAGGTGAATAATCAACCCTAAATGCAATACCCACATTTAAGGTCACTTCAGAATAAGTGGTTTGGGTACCCAAAATATGTTTATTTATATACCTAAATTAATTTTATGACAATCAATTTTTTTAATTTTAATTATTTGATAATTAAGGTTCAGCCAAATAATTAGTCAATTAATATTAAGAAATAAATGATTATTTAAATATGATAATCAATCATTTACATTATCTGAAATAATTTTCTAGTAATTCTTTAATTATGACATTACATCTACATTTAAATGTATCCATTGCTTCATGATGAACACCCATAGAAAACCCTAATTACAAATTGGTATTTCATAGTTACCTAAAGTTTACATCAAAAACATGATACAATTAACATATAAGTTACTGGATTTTCAAAAAAAAGAAAAATTGGGATTCTTTTTTGAAAATGGGAAATAATGAAAATAGAAAAACAAACTTCATCTTTTGGAATTTTAAAGACCAAGAAAAATAGGGGAAAAAAAAAGTTTTAAATTTAAAAATTATATATATATAATATTTATTTATTTAGGACACATAAGAAAAGAAAAAAATTGTTCTAGCATTAAATAAAATTGAAAATTTTGAAAAAAAAGGCAAAAAAACCAAAAAGACCTTCTTATTCTTAAAGAAGTAGAAAAAAGGAAAGCAAAGCAATAAAAAAGAGACAAAACCTAGTTTTTCTTGTTAAATTTTTTTTAAACGAACAAAAATTCTTCAAGAAAAAATTGGAAAAAAATGAGGAAACAAACATTTTTTGGAATTTAAAAAATAGAGAAAAACAAGAAAAAACAAAAGCAGTTTTTTCTTTTCTAATTTTTTAATTTTCGTTTTTCTTTTCAAATTCTTTTGTTTTGTTCTCCATCTTTTTCTTGTTTCTTTTTGCTTTTGCTCTTGTTTCACAAACCAACACAAAACCCAAAAAAAAAGGAAATGAACAAAGGCATACTTAGTATAATGTGCATAACTAAGTGATGGTGCAATAAGTAATGACAATAGGTGCAATGATGTGCTGAAAAGGAGGAAAATGCTTGAAAAAAGAAAAAAAAAAACATAAAGAGAATGAAATGAAAAAATTGTTGCAACAAAGAAAAATGAAGAAAGAAAAAATTTAAATAGCAACAAAAATGAAAGAAAAAATGATCAAGAAGAAGAATCTATAACAACAAAAGAAAAGAGAAAAAAACAATAATAATAGCAGTTTAAAAAAAGAGGGAAAAAAATGTTGAAGAAAAAACTACAACGGCAATGAAAAAGAAGAAGATGATGGTGCAAGAGAAGAAGAACAAAGAAAAAACAAAGGAAGCGGAAAAGAAGAATGAAAGGAGAGAAAAGAAGGGGGGAATCTTTTTTGAAATCTAAGGGAAGCATGAGCCCATGAAAAAATAAAAATAAAAATCACCTCAATGTTTGGCTTGGTTTAGGTTAAATGATTTGGGTTCATCCCAAAACGCTAAAAACAGCCTCATCCACAACTGGTGCATTGGTTGGTGTTGGGTCAAAGCAACCCAGCAGCGGGGGCCAGAGTGAATTAACAGCCACCAATGCACCAGTTGGCCGTTCTGTCCACTGGATGGGTTGTGTTTTTTCATTCGGCGTCGGATGGGGCTCATCATAGTCGATTTCTTTTTGCTGCTGACCAATGTACTTTTTTTTTCTTTTTTTTTTGTTCTTGGCCGTTTTTCCTGGACCTGACCTCACACATAGCTACCCTGCTCACTTTCCTACCCTGATAAGTATTGCACCAACCTACTAACACAGCTACCCTAATAATTAGTTATCCTACTGACCTAGCTATTATACTAACCACCTACCTTACTAACCTAGTTACTCTATTAATTACATACCTTGCTAACTTAACCATTAGGTTTAGGGTTGAGACACAAACTAATTAATAAATTTTTCACAAATGTATAGTAATTAATCTAAAGTAGGCTAAATTTGGGGGGAAAATTTTAAGGTTTACACATATGTGAAGTAATACAATTGCATTTTATATCTTATTCAAGAAGA
>Ga0116227_10013092_pt1 | contig 13219 bp, 7 predicted proteins | sample S1TSphgellanicum_FD_89693 | JGI IMG/M metagenome (GOLD analysis project Ga0116227, IMG submission 89693) | Host-associated microbial communities from peat moss isolated from Minnesota, USA - S1T2_Fb - Sphagnum magellanicum MG | ecosystem: Host-associated > Plants > Peat moss > Unclassified...
ATGCGAGGGCATTTTCGATATTTACGTTTCAAGACCTTTCCAATGACACCAAGAACACCCCAATGCGAGGTGTTTTGCCCCTTGCTGTCGAGCTCTGAACATTCGGGAGTCCCGGAAGACTCCGAACCTTCAACTTTTCCAAGTGTTGGGCTTCACCCCCACACTTGGCCAAAGTGGGGTTGCGACAGCCCCTTTGGACATCTACAAATCAAAACTTATAGTAGTAAAAACACATTCTACAAAAATTTGTAAGACATATGTTTATTTTGTCTTCTCAACCAAGTTTGGTAACACTTATTGACTATAGGTTTTTCTAGGAAGGAAAACAACATCAAGGTATAATTGCATTACCAAACGTTTCAACCAAATACTATCAACAAATTGAATGGGCAAATGGTTTTTGACAATTAATAAACCCAAATTTTCCACAATTTTTTTCTCATGCACATTATCCTTTTTGTAAGAAGCTAAATGCCAAAAAAATTGGAGATTTCATTGACATTTAATATAAACCTTTCTTTTGTAAGTAGTCTTTCTAATGGATTTTTAAAACTAGTGATCATTTTTTTCAACTAAGAACTTAAACTTTATTCATACCTCTCACCTTTAGTTCTTCTTTCCATTTTTATTTCACTTTCATTCATGAACAAATCACATCCCTTGTTAAAAAAAATTGGTTCCATTTTCAAAATATGTTAATATATTAAAGCTAAGGAAACCAAACAATCAAATAATAATAATTTTTCATAATATGAGAGAAGACAAATGCACTTGCAAATCATTCACAAATATGGTTATTTTTCACAAAAAATATAATGCAAAAAAAGAGCCCAAGGTTAATAAAAACATGCAAGTGCAAAACTGTTTCAAAATGTCTTTTAAGAATGCAATGCAAAAGTTCAAGGTTGCAACCAATGTCTTCAATTTGCAAATTATTTTTCCACAAAAAAATCCAAATGCATTTTGAACACACTATTTTCAATATAAGAAAATAAATATCAAAATCAACAAAAAATGCACAATTTGGGTAGAAAATGACCATCCTTGAAATGTAAAGTTTTTGTCAAAGCTATAAAGAACCAACAACCTTCTACTCCAACAAAACTCTAATGAGTAGGACAATGCAAGGGTAAAGGTAATACCAACCACAAAACGAGGAAAACAACATGACATTGAATAATAACAATAACATGATGAACAACAATGGCCATATTAAAAAATGTTGACAAAAACAATGAGCACCAATTACATAATAAGTATTTACAACAACACAAAAAACACCAAAAAACATGACAAACATTAGCAACACAATGAACACCAACAACATGACAAACACTAACAATTTGATAAACACTTACAACAACATGTAATGAATACAAGAAACATGATGAACACCACCAGCATAGGGAAGATTAATAACATAATGAACATTTGTAACAACACAATACACATAATTAACAACACAATGAATATTAACAACATGATTTGCATTACAACAAAATGAACACCAACAACATCATGAACATCTGCAAACATACTTTAAAAACAAGAAATTCAAAGGACAATGTGATGATAAACACACACATAATCCCACTTCCCATGCAACAAAAATAACACCTCCTTAACCTTAAACCTACACCATGTCTCCACCTTAAGACCTTAACTAAACTTAAATTCTTTCCTTTTAGACCCCTAAGAAATAAACCTAAAGGTTATTCATATAACCTATTTAGGTATCAAAAATATTTATTTCACAAAAACATGATATTCTTAATAAACCAAGTATCCCAAATTTGATATCTAGAAATTGAGATAACACCTTACATGCTACCTAACCAATTTTTTGGTTGAAAATCAAGTTAATTTTGAACTAGGGTTTAGTAATTGCCCAACACTAGTTTGAACATCTTCCCCAGTAAAAATATTTTAAATATATAGTAATTCTTTGGAAGATCCTATTCGCAAGTGAATTACTTATTAAACAAGACCAACCCAACTTATCACAATGATTATATTTTGTTTAAAACAAGTAGTTCAAATATTTTAACATCCAAAGAAATGGGCTCAAGGCCAAGGGTTTTTTTTCAATTTTGTGGTACTGAAAATTATGCAAAATATTCCAAAATAAAGAAAAATTAATAAATTTTACCAATTTTTTTGTCAAAAAAACAACAAATCTTGTAACAAAAAGACATTACTCAGAAAATCCTAATTGAATATCTGAAAATTTGACAACTTTTTAAATAAACTAAAGAACTCACAAAACTCCTTCATGATCATGGTCTGTATTTTCAATTTTTTTAATGACACATTCATGGTAGTAATTTAAAAAAAAATTGTGCTAAAATTCATAAATAATTTAAATGTGGCAACTAACTACCCTAGGATAAAAAAAAGTCTAATTATGACCAAATTTTTTTTCATAATTATTTTAAGAAATGACGATTTTTTAATCAAAGGAATAAACAATAAATTATTCCCATAAATTATTTTTTCTCCTTAACTCAAATCACCAAGAAAAAAAGGTTGTTCATAATGTGTTGATGATCCAAGGTAAAAGATGTAATGTATATAAAAAAAGTTGTGAATTCAAATCCCATAATTCCAATGGATAGTACTTTTTTATTTTTCTCCAATCACATCTCTCATGTGTTTTTGTCTATCCATGAACTCGTATTTTTATTTTGTAACCCTCCCTTCCATTAAAAAACCAAAAGACTTATAACATATGATTAGACAATAGAATTTTAGTTTGAATGGGCTTCTAGGATGCCTTGGGCACAAAACATTTTCATTGGATATGAAATCTTGCGTGTTGTGAAGTGCAAAGTGTGTTCTACCGTCAAAACTTGGAAGCCATAAGCTATTGTTGCTAACTTTTTAACTAAATTTTGTTTTAAAGCATGAGGGGAAATATAAATTAAGAAGGATTTGCCCTAGTATAAGGTGAAAAAAAAAATATTACACCAAATATTGTTGGCACAAATAGAATTTAACCCAATACAAAGTTCAATAGCATGTTTACTATAATAAAATAGGTCAATGACAACACTTGAATTAAGAAAATGAAAAAAAGAGTTCAATTTTTCACCATTTTCACATTTTGAAAGTTGGGCATCATGTCCTTGTGTATGAAAATACAAAATCCATAAATGCATTGGTGCCATACATTGAAACTTTATGGCAAATATAATGATATCATCTTTATGTGTTCCTCTTTGAATGTAACTCACATAAACATCAAATTTTAAATGTGTGATTGATCCTAGCCCAAAACATGTAAGTTTCATTTTTTTGTGTTATGCTAATTATGTGACAATTTGGATCATCCAAAGTACATTGTGTAAGAAGGGACTTTCACAAGTCTTGACCCATCTTAAGCTACATACTTTCCCTTCTTATGCATCATGATATTTGTATGTATATAGGCTCATAATAACCCTTGTCCCATGTTTTAAAATGGGCAAAACCCATGGGTGGGGGACACTCTTGACATGCAAGGTCAAACTCAACTAACAGTTCATGTTACACCCTTTATTTTGAAAATGTCCCTATAACACGATGTAATTAAACTATTACCTATGTAATTACTTCATGGTTAAGTTTGGTGATTTACTTGTTAGTTGAATTTCATAATTTAATTATGATTTGGTTATAGTTTTAATTGATGTGCTTGACTCACACATGATAATTCATGTGAAAAGTCGTGTGAAAAGTTTTTTGCACATTAATGTGCATTAATTCACATATAATAATTCATGTGGAAAGTTTTTTCCACATTAATGTGCATGTTGATTCACATGAAGAACCATGTGATGTGTAGACTTTAGGAAATTTCTTATTTAGTTTCTTTTTGGTTAGTACATAAATGAGTGTTTACAACCTTTGAAAACACCTTCACTTGAGGAAAACAAGTTGTTGTATGAAGTGCAAAGCTTCATGAAATAGAATTGTGAAAGGGATTAAGATTTTAGTCTTGAATAATTTTGGCATAATTTATGTGTGTGTGAAATCCATGTTAGGAAAATGGTGTGGCATATTAATTATACATATAAAATAAAAAGGTAAGAGAATATTTATGCAAACAAAAACATAAAGTTCTATAGTTATGTAATAAACATACATAGTTTCGATCCTAAATTCGCTTGTGATTTGCACCTTTGCCACCCCACCTAGAGGACTTACCCTACACAAACAACTTGTGTTTATATGAATATGGGTTCCACTTATTTTTCATTTTTATGGAATATCATTTGCTTAATTAAATTGCCAAGTTGATTTTAATTTAATTTTTTGCCAAGTTCACATCCATTTCATGAGCTCACCAAGTTCATAAGTCCACATCACCAAATTGTTGATTGCACATTGCCAATTTGCTAACTCCATATTGTTTATAAATTACATGGCCAATTCACCAAATTTAGCAGACCACTTGAAAGGCTCTTCAAATTACCTTACAGGCTACCCAATGCCTGAAATCCATTTGTTTGCTACCAAACATTCTACACCAAAAGTGAATACTACCCAATTTTCACCAATTCCCAAATTTTAGAAGAGGGCTCAACCCTTTGTCTTTTTTTTCGTTCTATTTATGGTGGATTTCATAGTTTTTAAAAACTTAGGAAGAACTTTTCAAATAACCTTTAAAATGTTTTTGGAATGGCATTTTGAGAGGAATTTGAAAAGTTTGAAACTCCAATTTTGTGCTTGTGGTCAATCTTTATAATCAATGTGGAATTTAAGCCGCTTTGAATGAGATTTAAGACCATGAAATTCATGAATGATATTTCATAAATGTTCATTTAGAATATGGAATACAATCTGTTTGGTTTTGAAAAGTTCATTTTAGTTGTGTCACAAGTCCACTTCACCAAATCACCAAACCAAATTGATTTTATTATCAAATCACAAAGTCCAATTGTGAAGTGTATGTTGCCAAATCCACCAATCTCGATAGTTCATTTTATATGATTCTGTGATATTATTGGGTCATTGGGTATTTAGTCCAATTTCCAAATAATTAATGAGCTTTTTACATGATCATGCACCATGTTTCATCTCTACAAGACAAAATAACAAATCACGGTTGGGCAAATATTCAAACTTTGTTTTTGTGTTTGGAATGAATACTTCTTTGTGGGGGGAGTTCCAAAGTTTCAAATTTTTTTATGATGGGCCAATCATGGAAACCCATTGCAAAAAAATAAATCTGAACTTGGAAAGTACCCCCAAATAATTAACATGGATCACATTACATTAATTCATAAAGTTCATCCAAGAAATATCATCTATGATTTTATTTTATCCATGAAGTGTAGTTCATTGACCTTTTTATGTTTTGCATGAAAGCTTGGTCAATTTTTTTTGGGGTGGATTTGATAGCTTTTTTATTTTTCATCATTCCTATGTTCATAAGACTAACTTGCCCAACATTATTCTTGGTTACAAATTTTAATAGGTATATAAAAAGTTATAACATATTTACCTACACACCTCCATTTGATGTTTTGCACCATTAATTTCAAGACATCCATATATATAGATAGGTGAAATAAATAAATATTTCTTGTATTATGCAACTCTTCTAATGTTTGCATTAACTTTTTTTTTTAATTCAACTTTTTCTATAGATATCAACAATCTTGTGCCCTACAAATTTGGTATCCTAACAACACAATTCCTTTACCAAGTGTTAGGAATAGATGTTAAAGATATGCGTAAAGTGGAAGCTAGTTGGGCACCACTCTTGCCACCTCTTTTTTATCTTTTTCCTTAAGTTGTGTTATTTGGATGGTGTCCAAATAAAGGGACCAAAATGGGGGAAACTTAGTATAGGATCCCCAAACTAGGCACAACAATTGTTTTTTTTGGTCAACTACAAGTTGCCCACCTATGGGGGCTAGAGGGTATGGGGGCCATAGGCCACATGGCTATGTGGATAGTAGTTATATGGCTATTGGCCATGGGTATTGGTAATTGGCAATTGATTATGGGTATTGGGTATTGGTTATTGACAAGTGACTATAGGTATTGGTTGGTTATTGGTTATGGGTACATGGCTATGGTTATTGACTATATGGATAGGGTTAGTCTAGCATTTTACGGTTTGGGGTTAGGACAAGTTTTATGCAAGTTTGAATGTTTGGTTTTTTAGGTTTTAGGGTTGTGTTTTAAACATTTAGGGTTTAGGGTTAAGGTCTTTAAATATGGTCTGATTTTTAAGGTTTTGAAAATTTGAAACTTAACATGTTTTATGCTTGTGTAGAATATTGGAGTTAAAAATGAAAATTAAAAGACATAACCATAGACTAAAAATAAAGATGAAAAATGTTGTTTTCATCTCATGTTTTTGTGTATGTAAAACAAGGAAATAAAAAATCAATGCCAAAAGGTTCGAACCAGATTTAGGTTAGAACTTGTAGATTTAGATTCTCATGGCAAGTAATAAAGAATAGATAATTTTAATATATCTAGTCTTATTTTCATTTAAGCACTTGAAAGATGTTTTCTTCAACCTCTTAAAGCAATGATGGTTTTACTTTTACTTCAAGTGATGTAGAGATCCTTAAAGATGTAGATCAAAATATCTCATGATCTTCCAAATGATGTCAAGAATGGCTTATAATTCCAATGATTTTTTACTCCACATGAGATGGAGGAAGGGATGGGACAATCCATGGACCTTGTTGTGATGTTTGGGACATATTGATTACAATGTGAACTCAACACAAGGATTATTCAAGAGTTTAACAAATTTTGTGTTCTAAAAGTTCAATGAATGAGCTTCTCTTATGATCTTCTAGCATAAGAACCCACATCAGATTCATAGGTAAAAATCTTATTTCATATGTATTTTTAGTTATAAATGAGGTTTGATTTTCAAGTTTAGGGTTGGGGTCTTAATTTTGTTTTATACGCTTTAGGGTTACCCTTTAGGTTTTCAAGTTTTTATTTTAAGCTTTCAAGTTGATATTAAATGGTTAAAAGTTCTAATTAAAGTTTAGGGTCTAATTTTCAAGGTTTCACATTAGGGTTTAATATTTCAAGTTTAAAATGAAAGTTTAGTGATTTAAAATTACGGTTAGAGTTATTTGAATTATTGTTTACATGGTTGTATTCAAAACCAAAATGTTAATTGTTGAAATGATTTAACAAACAAGGTTTCAAATTGTGAACATTGTTTGAAAGACTCATTAAGAAATCCTTCAACTACAATAATTGTGCAACAATAGAAGATGTTATGATATTTTAGAATGTTTAAAGCATCTCATTCAAGGATTCACCACAATCTTATGCCAACCTTTGTATATTTGACAAAAACACCTCATTATTGATGGCCCAATCCATAAACAATTTTCTTATAAATGTTCAATAATGAATGCATTCTTTTTTTAAAATGTTACAAATGTGTTATTACAAAGCTCAAAATTGGAATTGTTGCACAAACTATTCTTCAAAACACCATGGGTTGTTTCATGCTGTAAATCCATAAATCCATGGCACTCATTCCAAAATTGTTGGTTCCAATGTCATCCATTTCCAATGCACTTTCTCCTCAATGTTGCAAACCTCTTTCACGTCTTTCTTTCCTATACACCTTCATCTTCTCCCTTTACAACTATTTTGGTGTTTCTTGAGTTAATTAAAAAAATAAAAAATCCCTAAGCTCATGCAAGCATGAAGCACTTGAGTTTATGTAAGACACATACTTCATTTGGGTTTGCATGGGTAGAAAATTTGACATAAACTTAATTCATGCCAAGTTGAGGATGATTTCTATAGTTTGAGCCATGTTCGCCTTAAGAGTAGATTTTTGATGTAATACTTCATCCCATCATGTGAACCGAGCAAACATAGACTTCGGTCATTATCCTTGACCAATGTATGGACAACTTTATTATTGGTTTTCAAGTTTTTTAGGTTGTGCTCCATAATGAAATCAAGGCAAATTTGGACAAAAGATGGTGCATGAGATTCAACCTTTTTGGTCCCCAAGAATCTATTTGGTTCATTGGGAACATGATGAGGAACAACATTGAAAATGTAATGAACCAAAAAAGCTCCAATTGATTTTATATATATCTTTTTTTTTTCATACTATTGTCAATTTGGGGGAATTGTGAGGGGTAGTATATCAAACCTAGGTGCCAATGTGCTACATTATGGAACATTTTTGGACATGGTGCACCCTAGAAATGGGCATTGCAACCCTAGGTATTACAAAAAATTTAAGGCATGGGAACAATGAACCAATTTCATCCACCATCTTCTGTCCAAGTAACTTCCCAACCTCATCATCATTTTGCCCTAGCCACAAATTTTCTTTTTTTTTAACTAGAGAAAATAATTTCCACATCCGCAGATTTCTGTAACAAAATAAAAGCCATCATTCATCAGATTTCAAAAGAACAAAAATAAATCAGCATATCTCTACAACAGGTTCCAGAAGGGGTGCAAAAATTATAAAAAATTGTTTTTTTGCTTTAATACCTGGTCCATAGCCAGATTTGGCTAAATCTTCTTGTGGATGATGGCCAGTTCGGCTACACCACACACTTGAAAAAAGAAAACCCCGGTGCTCCTGGCTCCATGAATTTTGGGCCATTGCAAGCGGATTGACGACTGGAATTGTTCCACCAAGAAATGCACAAGCTGTGGTGGTGCAAGAGAGAGAAATTCCTAGGGAAAGGATGTATCATTGACATTATGAGCACCTAGGAAAAGGTCGTTTGTCAGGCAACTCGAGCGAGACACATTTCATGGAGCAGAAATTTCCCAAGGAGTAACCTTGTAAAAGTGGTCCCATTATCCACCTTAGAGGACTGAACTGAACAGAGATGAATGTGGGGAAAGCATGGGTCCTTTTTTCTTTTTCATTTACATTAGTTAGTGCATCTACAATTATGAACCAATCATGCAAATTAATGCCAAGATTTGGCCCTAATTGGAGATGATTCTAAAATATGTTTTCTTAACTAGAACATGCAACTCATCTGTGCCCATTCCGCTACTCATATCTCTTGCAAGAGTTTGTTAGTTTGCTCTAGAGGATGTATTCAATAGAATACGACACTATTGAAGATCTTTCTAATGAGCTAGTTTAAATTTCAGCTGCAAACTAATGTACAGCCAAACCACCATGCCAATTATACTATCCAACATAATGAAACCAAAGAAGAAGACCTTTAACATAAGTCATTCCTAAGCAACTTGGAGTGAAGATTACAGTAGACCTAGAGCTTTTTGAGGTGCTTGAACCACCCAAACAAAAGACTAGAGTTCTCAAGTGGCATCTATGAAATGAGCTTTTGGACAAACAAATGACAGAGAGACATGTGATTTAGCACTAGAAATAATTTATTGTGCACATCCTATTCTGTCTTGCAAAGAGGCCTAGCTGCTGGAACTTCTGGGGCCAATGCACAGTGCTCCAATTCCTTTCCTCTATCCTTCATGCCAAGATTATTTCAGCTGTTGAATTCTGCTTCTTCTTGGCAGAAAGGGGTAATGGAGCTCTTCACAGACATGGCCATATGTCTTAGGGTCCTTAGTTCGCCACAATGATGGACAGGCATTGCTTGCATGAAACAGAATTGTGGATCATGAGACTTGATTGCTGATATATTTTTTCTCAAGTTACAAGAATGGGTACCCAAAATGTTTACAGAAATGATATATAGAGAAGATGAATTCATGACTTTCAGCCAAAAGGATGTATTATAGCTAAAAGTTCAAGAACAAATTTGTTGTTAAGTTGTGGAACCTTTAATTGCCATTTCTAGCAAGCATCAATTGTCTGATGAAACTCTAGAACACATCTGCTTTCCATCTTTGCAATGTGCTTGCCAGCTCCCCTTTTTGCAACTTTGAGCTTTTAAATCTCATGCTTGATATTTTCACAGAAGATGAAAAAGCTTCAATCCTTTATATCAAGCCTGTAAGAATATGTGGGAATTTCTTGCATGCACAGCATATTTCCATAGCTTTCTTCATTACAAAGGAAATCTTGTAATTCTTTCACAAGAGGTTTCAACTCCTTGACATTGATATTCATCCTGCTACAAAAACTGGATGCAACATTTTCATATGAATGGCACAGTGCTAGTGGTAAGAGGGAGTCAGGACACCAACATTGGTTCAACAATGTGCCAATGCTGCATAATATGACAATTAGGAGGGCAAGCTTCAAAACTGGTGGGCAATTCTTCCAAGTCATGTAGTATTGGGGAAGAGGCAAAAATGGGGCAAGGAACCTTGTGTTAAATCACTATGTCCATACTATAGTTGACAAGAAACCAAACCATTTGGTACAATTGGTCATAGGCATAGTCTTGCAGACCAACATCACATGCATATAGTCATGCATACCTTCATCACTACCACATCCATCAAAGGTGGTAAATACTTGTGCAAATAAAGGCTAGAAAAGTAATGACAGAGAAGGACATTGCAATTCTTGTGACAAAAATTCAATGTAAGGTGTGGTGACTCTTCTGTCACCTCTTTCTTTTGTTGTCATTTTTGCAACCTTTTGGAGTCCTTGAAGTGGTGAATGTACATCTCCACTGTTCCCTTTCAAAGATCTAGCCTCAATGTTGTATTGATTTTTTCCCCCGCAACATTGTACAAGACCAAATCACTCCAGCAGCTCTCTCATTTTAGAGCACACAACAGCAATTACTGAGTGCTAGAGGAAGCTCCATCAGAGCCACGACCGCTGGGATCCACACTTAGCTCCATCAATGCATTCTTTGGGTTGCCTTTCCAAAGTGTGTCTGTTCCAAACTCTTGGAGTGTTCCAATGTTTGACATCTTGTGGTTGATGTAGAGTGTCACCTTGTATGTCTGCAACATTTTGTTACAGTTACACAGGAGCTTTTGTTTGCCTCGTCCCCATGTCTTAGGATTTGGAGACCATTGGGACTGGGCAACACAAACCAACTCACATACATGCCTTTCCACTCGGAACTCGTATTCGCATGCTTCATCTTGACTCAACAAGCCCCAAACACCTTTGAAACATGGATAAACTGTACAGCGCATGCCATGATACTTCGCCTGATCAGATCCATCAGGGAACATGTTTGTTGGAAGCTCCGGCTGAAAATTGAAATCATACCTTAAAATTGGTGTTGGACCTCCAAGATCATGACACTCTGGTTGAAATCCAGTGCCACTTATGAACTCAGATGGTGTTTCTGTCACCCTTTGGTTTGACTGCAAAGTTGATGCTAAAGGTTTGGTAAAAGAAGCTGATGCAGAAGCAAAGCCATGGAATCCACCAGTCACTCCGAATGTGGCTTGAGAAGAAGTGGCTTGTGTCTGCTCCATGAAGGTGTCCTTCAAATCTTGCATTCCTACTAAACTGCTTTCATAAAGTGTTGCAGCATCACATCCCAAACATTGGAGCGATACATGTAGATGGTTTTGACACCAACCAAAACGTTTTGAGCAGTGAAGTTGTGTTCATGCCACAGCTCACATTAATTTTGGACTCTATTGTGTTTGATTGCTGCTTTTCTGTTTTTTTAAACAAAAATGTTAAAATTGGGGTTGTGTAGCTTTTCTTTAGCTGTTCAGGTATAGGGTCTATGTCACTATCCTCTAGCTGTTCAGGTACAGGGTTCCTATTCCAGACCCCATGTTGATAACCTGTATGAACTGTCACAAGAACATCCCGTTGGTTATTTTGCTGTATTTCTTTTCCCTTTGCTCCTTGACCTTTGCGATTGTCATCGTCCTCCCCGCCATCACCACCCTGATCCTTGTCTCCTTCACTAGGAGTATCTGTACCTCCAAGATGACTACCCCCCTCTCCACTAGTATCTCTTGTGCCACTGCCAAGCCCCCTCGTGATTTGCAACCTTGATAAGTAATCCCACAAGTTAAATCCCAAGATTCCTGTGCTAGGGTCATTGACACTTTTAGCATGGACCTGCCCAATATCAGACTGATTCTCTTCTATCATTGTAGTTGTTACACCTCTGACTACTTGGTTGTATACCTTTCCAACATCCACATTTTCCAGGAACTTTTGTATCATGAAAAACATTGCAACTTGTGACAATGCATTTACATGTGAACCTTGTGGCTTTTCATGATCAGGTGGAGAGATTACCACCTTCTCCATGAAAATTGGGTTTTCAAACAAACTTTCCCCAAGGAACACTTCTCCCCATAATCTGGTCCACTCCAATTCAGTGATACCCTCTACAACTATCACATTTTGGCGAGTCAAGGAAACTGTTGCAAAATCAAGTCCCACCCCCACAATTTGGGCCATGCTTTTGGCATTTCCAAAGAGAAACTGTATCTTGCCTTCAAGTATCTTCGCAGTAACAATTAGTTTTCCCCCATGTAGAACTTGTGCCATGTGTGCCATCAATTGCTCCTGTACATCTTCTTGTGGCAGATTTTCTCCAGGTCGCATGTTACAAGCCAATTGTTGAAGCTGCTTGACACTCATAATACTTTGTTCCCTGATGCTAGGAAAGTGAATGGGGACAGTATCATTACCATCTCTACGAAAGGCTTCACTGTCTGAATAGTAACTCTCTCTTTCCCTCTCTCTTTCCCTCGTCTCTCTTTCGCTCTCTCTTTCCCTCTCTCTTTCCCTCTCTCTCTGCATTTTCTCATTCACAACATCGTCACTCAATGGGGAAATTCCATGCACAACATCATTTAGACTGCTCTCAACTTTATGTTGCATAGCAGATTCCTTCATTTTAGGAACCATATGCCATTCATCACTTTCACAGAACCTTGCAACAGTGAACTTCAAAATAGCAAGCTTTCTTTCATTCTCAAGCTGTTCACCATCATCAGACTTTTTCGCAACCATGTGCTGCTCAACATCTACACCCACTGTCGCAAGCATACGTTGGACAATCAAGATCTTGGCCCCTTCAATTCCATTGCGTCGCAAGTATGTGAACTCATTCTCAAACATAGAGTCAGAGTAATTTGAAATATCACATGCCGTAGTAATGTTGTCCAACTTTTGTTGAAGGTGTTCTAATATTGCGCGTATAGCCTCAATTGGTACTGAAGCAAGACAAACCAACTTATTACCACTTTTGAAATTTCATGTAAACTCTCAAACAACAAAAATTTGTAGATTTAGATTTGTAGCATACATGGATCTTGTTTTACCACAAAAACGAGGTGTTTGCAATTAGTATTTTCTCCTATACATTAGACAATTAAATGACAGTTAGCC
>Ga0116227_10013094_pt1 | contig 13211 bp, 8 predicted proteins | sample S1TSphgellanicum_FD_89693 | JGI IMG/M metagenome (GOLD analysis project Ga0116227, IMG submission 89693) | Host-associated microbial communities from peat moss isolated from Minnesota, USA - S1T2_Fb - Sphagnum magellanicum MG | ecosystem: Host-associated > Plants > Peat moss > Unclassified...
ACGTCATCCAAAAAAAAAAGATAAAAAAAGAAGCAAATACGTAGCCTTAGATTTTTCCGAAAAAACAAATCCAAAAAAAAAAGATAAAAAAAGAAACAAATACGTAGCCTTAGATTTTTCTGCCCATTTTTTATTTTTTATTTTTTATTTTGTTTCTTCATTTTTGTTAATTTAAGAGAAGGGGAGAAAGATCCAAAAAAACAAATCCAAAAAAAAGATTAAAAAAAGCAAATACGTAGCCTTAGATTTTTCTGCCCATTTCTTTTTCTTATTTTTTAATCCAAAAAAAAAGATAAAAAAAGAAGCAAATACGTAGCCTTAGATTTTTCCGAAAAAACATATCCAAAAAAAAGATAAAAAAAGAAGCAAATACATAGTAGAATCGATCTCTGCGGCTCATTTCTAGGGGGTTGCAAAATCGGCATCGCATAGATCGTTAACGGGTCGGAACGCCCTGTCATAGACGGACGGACGGACGGACAATTGTGTAGAAATCAAATAGGTTTCCCGGGGATGCCAATTCCAGACGAAAATGCTTTTCCCTATGGCCGGTTCCGCAACAGAAACATAAAAAATGATTATGCAACAGAACGTCACGTCACAGACGGGAAGACCAAGTGAATTTATATATAAGATTATTATATTATAATAATTACCTGGAAATATTAATATATAGTTTTAAGTTTTTATATTTTAATTTCTAAATAAATTTTATTAATTATTAATTATTCAATGACTATAATCAATTATTGATATAAAATTTTTATTCTCAGTTTTATTATTTTATTATTTTATAATAATTATTGTAGTAGTTAGAATGGAAATCTAATAAATTATTATACAAATGCAGAAATTATTTTCAAAGGAAAAATATACTTATTAAAATATAAAACATTTATTGTAATATTTCATAAATAATTATAATGAGTGAAATAATAATATGAATAATAAAAATAGAATAGTTAACCTTGGCTACCAACTAGCTACAATAATAATTGAATTAATTATTAATAATTAGCTAATTATTTAAATATTAACCAATTAATAGGAATTAAATTGGTTGGTAGATCATTATAGTTAATATATAATTAAAATTATATAATTTTTATCTAGCTAATAAATTAAAAAATATCTAAATATATAATTAATTCAATAATCATAATATATTGATGATTATTACTGTAAATAATTAGTTAGTTTCTAGTTTAGGTGTTAATTAATGAATTAATTAGCAAGTTTATTAGTTTATTATTCTATATTTTATTCAATAAATAATTATTAATTTTATTAGTTAGCTAATTAATTAGTTAGTTAATTGTCATTTACCTACTTAATTGTATACTTTTTAAGATGAGAATGAAAGCCAAAACATATGGGATGAACTTTCAATCTCATCTTGAAAAGTATATAAATAAGGTGTTTTGTTTTACATTTTCATATTTAAAAACATGGCATATGGGATGAAGCAATAAAAATGACTTAACCCAAAATAAAATATAAATATTCATGTATTTACACCTAACTACTTACTTTTAAAACTTACCTACATACTTTCTACCTACCTACCTACTTACCTAAGTAGGTATTTGGCCTAGTTAGGTAAATAGGTCCTATCTAAATAGGTGTTTTACCTAAATGGGTGGGTGGGTATATAGGTAGGTAAGTATTTAGTTCAATTTACATACCTAAATATTGATTTAAATTGAATTTGGACAAATTCAATTAATATGCCATGTGTCACATTTTAAACCACCTAAACATAAAAAGGAACCTACAAGAAAGATTTTAATAAAAAAACGTGAGTAAAATAACAAAATAAAATAACAAAAAAATAAAATAAAAACATAACAAACAATTACATAATGTTAGATAGCAAATGCCAAGATTAGGCAAGGTTGTAAAAATGTACTTCCACCTACAAACAAATGAAAACAAAATGAAAACATAATTAGAAAACCTTAATGTAAAAGTTATACACAAAATCATACTAAAAATACCAAGCAACAATAACATAAACAAGATAAGTATTGTAACAAATAACATTTAAGCAAGCAAAAATATCTTTGGTAGAGAGCACAAAAATTATAGCAAATGGCACAACCATTGAATTGGGAATGACACAACACATCAATGCAACATGTGTTTAGAAAGAAAATCAAAATAACACATAACAACATGAACTACAAAGATATCAATGTGCAATGACAAAAATTACAAAATTCATGGTTGACAACAAAATGTCAAGCTCAAGAAGAAAACTTCTCAAGACAACATGAAAAAATAAGATCCAAATGTAGAACAATGCAAACACTAAATTGCATTGAAAATCAACGAAAATTTGAATAATATAGGAGGCATGATGAAATTTACAAGCACCATAGTCAAGGAAAGAAACACAAGCAAATGGAGCTTAAATGCAACACAAAATGAAAAATGGAACTAGATCATAACAAAACTTTATTATAGCAACAAAAGCAACAAAACCCTACTACAACCAAACAAAACTTTGTTGTAGCACAAAGAGGATCTAAAACTTGTAAAGCATGCCTTGCTCTCACAAAAGGTGCCATTTCAATGGTCCAATCACAAAGATTTGGATTGTTGAAGCTTCATTGATATAACATTTTCACATTAAACAAAATCACATTAAATGTATGAAATATGCATCTCCATTGTTCCACAATTCCTTCAATCCATTTGTGATCCCCAAACAACATCTCAACTAGTTGTCACTTCAAATTCACACTAAAGAAAACATATCAACCATCCAAATTAAGATTTACATGAAATACATAAGTTCCAAGATTTTATATAATATGTTGATATGGGTTGATCTTGTGCATTCAAATGCATGTTGGGTACATTCATTTGAACTATACATTACAAATATGTAAAAATTGACATTGATCCAATGATAGAGATCTAATTTCACTGGATGTTTTGCTAGTTTTCATGGATACAACAATGAATTTTAATATAATCCTATTAACATTTTCAAGTATCATTGTTAAGGATCCAATGTTAGACTTGAGATATAATGTTAAGGTGGCAAAACTCCATAAGAAAATTTAATCACAAATGAATCATGACAAAATAATCTTAAAAACCTAATACATTATTGGCTACCTAGTTTTAAATGACATAAGCATGCAGTGACATGGCAAGGGGAAGGGGGAGATATCTTGCAACATGTAGCACCAAAAATATGTTTTTTTTCTAGATGTTAGAAAAAATTTCACTTTTAACAAAATTTCGCCAATAAGAAAAAGGTTATTGAAAAGGTGTCAACATTATGATCCAATAGCACAACTTGACACAAGAAGAAATCTTGGGTTTTTCCCTACCCAAATCCACTATGTTTTCAGTGAAATGGGACAAAGTTCATTAATATGCAACTTACATGGTTTTGGTAAAAAGGACTAATTGACTAAAACATATTTAGTGAAATATTTTTTAGTTGCTTTGGGTAATGACATATTGCATTAAGTAATTTTAATTTTAAGAAATTGACATGAATATTATGAGGTCCCAAGGTATTATGATGTGGATTGACATGCCACATCATCATGTAACACGTTTTAAACTTTAATTAATTTATTTTTTGTTTATTTCTGTTTTGTTTTGTTTTGTTTTTTTTTTCCAATTACGGATTATAAAATTTTCATGGCATGCCATGACAAAAATACATGTCGTGATTTAATATTAATAATAATATTATTAAAAAATTTAAACAAAATATTTTGAAAATATTCATTACCATCATACATGTTTCATATATCATATGGGTCAAAATGAAATCAAAGGAACCACGAACATTACTTTACATTAATCCTACATGTCATTTTTCCTCAAAATAATTTTTTCATACGAATGATTTTTTGAATGATTTTCTTGTAACTTCTTATGAAAAATGACAAAAATTTCCCCAAAATTTAAAAAAAAATCTTAATTATTTTTTAATAAATATGAATTTGTAAAAATGTATAGATTCTTTACAAATTCTATGTTTCATCTTGAAAAATGATGATAATTTGAAATCATACCAAAAAATGTTTTTTTTTAATGTTGAATTTAATTTAATATAAACTACAACTTTGTTTAATACATCATGTACATTATACCCCATTTATATGTAGTAAAACACTTTTGAAGTTTTGAGATTTTGAATTTTAAGTGTACATAATTTGAATTTTCAAAGTTTTAAAATTACATGTTTTTGATGTGAATGTTTTTCTAGTGTGTTTCATAGGTTATTATCATCTCATATTTTTTACCATCAACTTATTTATGTTATATGAGTCCTTTGAAAGTCCTTTGTAAAAATGTCCTTTTTTAATGACAAAATTTTTCACTTTCAAAAATCCTGAACTAAACCAAAACTTAAAATTAAATCAAATGGATTTTTTAATTGATTTTTCTTGACATTCATGTGTTATAAAAAGGAATAATGTGCCATGATTACCATGGTTTCAAATGACCCAAAAAAATAAAATCTCTAGTTTTTTATGATAGAATCTAACATCCAACAACCCTTTGTGGCTCCTTTAACTATGTGTTGACCCATATTTATACATGATACATCAATGTATATACACATTACATACATTAACGCACATATTCATCAAGGTTTGAACCCAAAACTTCATGGAGATGCACCAAGGTTTTAACCACCAAACCACTTCAAGTCTTTGATAAAATAAAAAGAAAGTTTAATTTTATTATCTTCGACATGAAAATATTTTTAAAATTCAAATTTTAACATACATTTTCTTTTTCAAATTTTATTCAAATGCTACAAATAAAAACATGATCTTGAAATTTATTCAAGAATATATTCATGAAAATATTTATAATTTATAATTATGCAATTGAAATGCTCAAAAAATAACTTAAAATAACATGTTATGAATAAAAAGAAATCTACAAATCTTTTTTGTGTGAATTTGTTTACAATATTCATAAATGGGATTGAATTCAATGTGAATTCAAAAGTGCTTTCATTAAATTTTAAACAAAGATATTTTTATTGTTCAATTTTTGAAGAATTGTAAGTTTTTTTTTCTTCAATATGATTTTGTATAATTAGAAAAAAATTGCAATGTTATTCAAATTATTATCACCCATAAGTAGTTTTACCCATATTTGCCTATAGAAAAGTTACAGAGTTGCAAAATTGTTTAAATCCTTCAACATTACTTTGAAAAAATATCAATTTTAAATTTGATAAATTTGAATTTTTTTGGAAAAATCCATTATGCCCCCCCCCCGCCCCCGCCCTTTTAAATTGGCACAAATTGGTCATTTGAAGAATAATTAATTAAATAATCAATATAACCATTTTTTCTCAACATCATATTTCTTTAACAACATTAGTTATAAACTTAAAAAAATGATCAATTACACAACTTTGAAGAACATATCACAACATATTATTTATGTTATTTTTTCTAATAATGTAACAATACATTTTACCTTAATAGAAATAAAAGAAACATAATTTGGTGATATTTTGGCATTAAATAGTTGGATTACCCTCCTTTACCCTTTGGTCAACAATATTTTTTGTTTTTATCTTGGGTGGCAAATTTTTGCAAGTTGGTGGTTCTTTTTGGAGAAAAATAAAAAAATAATGAAATTTCAAAGAATGTTTTTGAGGAGGTTCATTCCTTTAAAAAAAAAAAAAAAGTGTGAGTAAAAATATATGGTGTTACATATTAGTTATTGGATAAAATATACTATTTATTCAAATATATATGTATAATTTATATAGATTATGTAATATTTAAAAATTAAAAAGTAAAATTAATATATGTTGGTTTAAGTATGTGTATATTTTAAAAATTAGGTAATAATAGGATGAGAACCAATACGTTAAACAATCATATAATACACTGCAAAAAATGTTTTGTTTGATGCACATCGTTTAAAACTCCAACACTTAGTGACCCCCTATGAGAATAATGCAACTTCAATGAATTTTTGTTAAAACTTTGAGATCACAAATTTGAAAGAACAAAAAGGTTATTCATATCAAATAATGATTAATAATTTCCATGTCAAAACCATAAATTGTTCCTACATAAAACTTACTTTAAACTTATATATAATTAAAATGTTAATAGGTTTAGAACTTGTAGCCAAAATACAGAAGGATTTTAACAACCTAATATTTCCATAGATTATTTATAGCCAAAACATAATTAAATCTTTTTATCAATGATCATCATTTGAACAACACCACAAAATTGAAAATAATAATAATAATAATTCATTTATGTCATTACTATGAAATCACCATTATTAATTGTTTTTTTAAAATTGAAAATTTTCATCTCTAAATACTTAGACATAAACTTGTAACAAAATAAGCCTAAAAACAAATGTTAAATCATGATAAAAATTTTATATATATATATATACCCAATTTTTAAAAAAAAATCTACTAAAATTTATATTTTTCATACATCAAGAGATAAAATGGAGTAATAATTTAAGGATTTTTTTGTTGAAGCTTTTCTTATTTTGGCATCATAAACATTTGTGATAAAAAACTTGTCTAATGATGAACAAATTAGGGGAAAAACATAATTTTAAATTTACGTAAATGTACAAGTTTAAACATTAATTTTAATATAAAGGTCTACATGGACCCTAAACTTTGGATATATGAACATTTTGACTTAATAATTAATTCAAATATTAATGTGAAACATAACAAATTTTTATACATTCATTCAAAAAAATTATGGTGAGTGCAAAATGCACTTAAATAATAATTGATTTAACACATTCAAAATGAATGATTCAATTCATATGCAAATATTAATAGTTCAAAAGATGTGAGGTCTTTACGAGTTATTGCATGTGTTTTATTAAAATATGATAAATGTAAAATGCAACCTATGATCAATGGTTTCAACATGATACAAGTGTACAATTCAATTCATGTACCATGTTGATAATTGAAGAAATGTCAAAAAAATCACTACCCATTATAGTGCATTGTCTAAATAAAATTAAACGCTACCTTAATTTCCACATCAACAATTTAAAATTATTAAAAAATAGAATAAGGTGAATTCTTGTGTATGTGCAAGGTGCAATTTATGAATAAGTTTTTCTACTTATTATCAAACCTTGTTTCAACTTATGCTAGATGTTAATAGTTGAAAAGTTGTTGAAAAGTTGTTGAAAGAATGACTAAAAAATATTACCACTCTTGCAAGGAGTCTAGGGTTGAGATTTTTTCCATGTTAATTTTTTTTCCATTATTATAAAATTCAACATCGAGGAAAAAATTCAATACTAGTGAACAAGGTAGTCATTTTTTTCACTATGGAAATTATGCACAAATGCCTAGTAAACAATTTCAATTGCTATTTGTGCACGATGATAATAAGTCAAATAATGGTCAGATTGGACAAGTAGTTGCAATGGGTGGTAGTGGAAAAACCCAAGATTTCTTCTCGTGTGAAAAGATGTCGACATTATGATCCAATAACACAACTTTTAAGGATGTCAACAGTACAATCAAAATTGAAGCCCCAAAAGTGTTGTCAACATTGTGATTCTAAGGTGGGGATTCTCCAACAATGGTGTCAACATTATGATGCAATAGTGGGCCATGAAACAAGGACAACATTATGATCCAATGATGCATGTCAAAAAATGCACTAATTGGAAAATCCAATGATGGATTTGAAGAACTTGTTGATGCACTTGATTCTAAACATTGGTCCTACCCTAAATTTCCACTCCATTGGATTTTATCTACATCAATGATTCAATACATCTTGATTGTTTGTTTTGTGAAAACATCAAAGACCATTAGATTTTAATGATTTGCTAGATTATCATTATATGTTGAATCTTGTTTGTTTATTTTAGGTCTTCTTTATGCATTCAACACATTATCTAATCTCAACTACCTAGGTTGTTTTGGATTTGAATCATTTGAACTATCCACATGTTCTACATGTTGTCTTCTCTTCTTTATATTATTTTTCTTTTGGTTGAACTTTCGAAGTGATTCACATTGTTGGTTTCATATTGATGTCGTTATTTTTAATTGGGGCTTATAGGTCAATTTCCCTTTCACTTGCATGTCTTGTTTGTACATCTTAAATTTTTTATTTAGATACTTGCAATATGGAATTTTAGATATTTCAAACTAAGTTTTTAGATTTGGGCAAGATCATAATAAGGGAACCAAAAAATATTGTCTAATTGTCAAAGGATTACATCTTGGAATTTCAATCAAAGAAAAATGCATTTTGATGTCAAGTATTGGTCACCATAATTGTATCATCTTAGATTATAACACCCAATCTAACATCTTAAAAAAAATCCAATTTGGAACAATTGATCATGTCCTTAAAAGTCCTACAAAATTTACATATTTGGTGTTTTAAAATAATAATAAGTTGTAAGGAATCAGCATATGAATGGAAACTTTTATGAAAATTGCACCAATTTCATATGTAATGTAGAATCCATGCTATTATGTTTGATGGTATTGTGTGCATAACATCATACATACTAAAATTAATTAATTATTGAAATGTAGAAAATTTTGATTTTGGGGTTGCAAAGAAGAGGAATAGAAAATAACATCTTTTAACAACATTTTTTTTCAAAGCCTCACTAAGATGTTATTAGGACATGCCCAGTTAAAAATACGTACAATTCACTACGCCGAAACATCTTAGATTATTTCAAAATAATAACAAAATATTTTTAATTATTAAGAGTTGGGACATGTGGCAATACATAAATTTTTCCCATTGTTCACCAAAAAAATTACATCTTGGTTGTAAGCGACAATACATATATGACCAGTCAAAGGATGAAGGCGTATTTCATTAATTTTTTCTTTTATCCAAAATTTGTGGTCATTTGCGACTAGTGTCAATGTGACTTGTTCAACATTACTATTAAAATTTTAGTTGCAAATGTCACTTGCAACTAAAAATGAGTCGTAGTGACTAATTACAAAATGGCCATTTTCTACTAATGATACGAATTACACTTGCCATTTGGGTAAGCATTTTGGAAGGAATCTTTTAAAAATATTTATATAAATCATTAAAATTTTATTGTGAATTAAAAAACATGTTTCATTATACTATTATGTATATTACATATGTTTTAAAAAATTCCTTTAAAATATGTCACATTTTAAGAATCTGTCAAAAAAAACAAGTCCTCACAATGTTGAATAACATGCATTACAATGATTAATGAATGTTTTTGATATTCTATCTTTATTAAATTCATTCACAATCATACCACATGTTTCATATTATTTTAATAACATATTTATGCAAATAAATTGACCACTTTTCACATTGAAATTAATTTTTGATTAAAATATGTGAAACATAAACCACTTGTTAGACTTATAATAGTTCTAATTAATTTGTTTGTAGCTTAGTTCCATGTACTTGGAGTTGCAAGGGTGTATGAAAACTTTGGGATGAGATTAAAACAATGGTGATAATGCAAGTTAATGAATAAACTAACAAGTCTACACAAGCTATTTGATCAATATGTTTTTCAATCCTAATATTCATACCAATATTATATACCCACAATGAAACTTATATATTGATACAATAATGGTAAATACATGTAATGCACATTGATACATTGTTGAACAGAAAACATTGTAATTGCCATCTCATTTGTTATAAAGTTTGATGATGTATTATGACATGTTGGTTATGTTTTTATCAAGCCTATAAAGTTTTTTGAACATGTGAATACATAATGGCCAATTATTATCCAATAATATGTTTTCTAGGATTATTTTTTAAGCAAAGGATTGAATCAAATGGTGTTTTTATATTATTGAAATTGGGTGTTATTCTAGTTGGGTAGCTATCCAAAGATTAAAAGACTATAAGTTTTAGGGGCCCCTAATCTTTGCACAATAATTTTCAAAAGTGTATAGGTTGTGTTAAACATAGTAAAGTAGGGAAGATAATGTCCAGAATTATGGCAAAGTTAGGGTTTAACTATCCTTTGAGATAAAACTTGCTTATTTGTGACAATTTTTATATTTTTCCTTTTGATATGCTTCGTTTTGTGCGGTTGGCTTTATAGGTTTAGGATTGCCAAGTTGAAATAAGTAGTATTTAAAAAGTGGGGCCTATTTGTAATTGCATTCCTAATAAACCTCTTTCTTCATGGGCACAAAACATCCCATGTCTTTTAATTCATCATGTTTCAATGAACCTCGTAGTTCACACCCCCCATTTATCCTTTCACACACCACCACAACCCCATTTTCACCCCTTATCCTATGCAAACCATGCATCACCCACCAATTCCCCATACCATTTTAACAAACAATGCATTGTGTCCACTAGCTCCCCTTACCAACCCCCAACCCTTCATGTAAATGTGGAGCCCCAACCCAACATTTTCCCAATCCCCCTAGAGGATGCACATCCACTTTATCAGCCCTTATAGTTGCCCATGACCAAACCCCCAAACCTACCCCCATCTTCCCAACACGTTTACAACCTCCACCTAAAGCCTCTTGCCCCACTTGTGGGTGTCAATTTACCCTTTGAAGGTTAACCTATCACTAGTGTTCTTGTTAATCCATTTAATCTAAACGTACATGATCATTTTGGCCCAATACCTTCCCTTACTCCCAACCCGCCTGCATTAGCCTAAGTTTGGGTTTTGGTGTCATATGTCCTTGGGGTTTTTCCATCCTGGTTTTTGTCGTCCTTGACAATATAACTGTGCCCTTACCATTTTGTGATGTTGATGTACAAGTTGCATTTTGTTTTCCATTTGATAAGTTGGCACAAAACCTTTATGATGTGGTAGCCTGACATTTGTTCATTTTATTACCCCAGTGGTGTTTTGTTTTATCCCCTTGAAGAAGGGCTAATGAACATAGGGAAACATGGATCTAACTCAAATGTTTTCTAGCAAACGATTGGAAAAACTTGTAAAAGGAATTTTTTTTACGAGTCCAAACTTTAACAAGTTTGAATTCAATGCTTCCTACCCAACATGATCCTTAAACTCATAAACACCTTTTTCGCAGCTTAGTCCTTGGATGTGTAAAAGAATATTTTCAAGTAGCACGTGTTTTGGCACCATTTTCTCTTACACCCATGTTTTCCAAGACCACCTCAATTCTCACCACTTTGTATCTTGAATTAGATGATTATTTTTCATTTTTTTTGAAAAATTATGCACTAGACGAGGACCATGAACTTTTATTTGATTCCTTTAAGTTAACATTCCAACACATGCCAATTTTTTTTGCAAGTGGTCTTTCTAGGATGGTTTTTGAACATTTCCAAGACTACTTTCACCCAAAAAATTCTATGAATGGCTTCCCACAATTGTTTTGATTTGCCTCTCATATCACACAAGGTCACATTCCATGTTGAATTGCACATATCCTTGTGGCACCCTGCTTCTTAACCATGACCAAGCCTTTAAGTGGAATTTTCCCCTTTGTAGTAAAAGAAGCGGTGTATTAATTCACAAGTCATGTTTTATGCCTTCAATTTTACGGCACCTTTGCAATACATTTTTCCCCACACCAATTCAAAATAGCAACCAAGGGTAGATATGAAGCAATAGTCCATGGCATCAAATGCACCTTGGATTTTCACCTTCTCCCACCTTCATAGATTCCTTTATTTCCTTTGATTCCCCGTTTCTTCAAATGTTTGGATGCCTTTTGGGTTCAAGGTCCTTTGATAGCCTTGAAGGACATCTAGCCGATAAAGAAGCCTTTTTCCCAATAACTTTAGGTAGCATCGGCTTCATATCAACATCCACCATCGCCCTAACAACCTATTTAAAGAGCTGGGCCCTTGTAGCTTTAATCATAATGGGTAGGTTCATGGTCAATCAATGTCACTTCCTTTTTGCCTTAGTGCGAGTTGACAACAACATCTTCCCTTTTCAACAACACCTCAAAGCAACATATAATCTTTTATCGCCTTTAACATGAACGTGTCTCCTTCCTTTTGAATAACTCATCCGACAATAAATGGTTCATTTTTAAAATTCCATTTTGAAGCATTTGCACCATCATACCTTTTTTAACATGCTTTCTGATGAGATATTTGAGGCCCATTGTGCTCAAATGTTATCATGTTTCGGGCCTGGGGCGGGCACTTGGCTTATAGCTCAACCAATCTTCCCAACCCTTCATTTATCTTCCCTAATTTTTTCCATAACACTTCAAATGTAGCTTGGACTACCACATCCTTCAATTGTAGGCCTCCCTTGATGTGTGCACACCCATCCCATTGACCTTATGGGTATCCACATTTTACATTGTGCTCATGGCAATGAACACACGAGGACCCATGATGCAGTTCAGAACACCTTTGCCATCATTGTGCGAGATGCTAATTTCCATATGGGATGAAAACAACTACATGTGTTTCCTTTAGCCACTTTCAATTCTTCTCGTTAACGAGTCAACATTGTGTTCACCAAAGATGAAATCCACACTTTAATTAATGTTGTCATAACTTACCCAATGCATGCATATTTATGTCCCCAATCTTGAACAACTCAAAGATTTGTTGCCTTCGATGTAGTTTAGGCCAAAGAAAGGAGGTACACGATGACACCTTGTGATCAATCAATTCCTCCTTTTAGCAATTGAAGTATTTGAATGTTTACACAAACATGTTGATGGTTTTTACACAAATGTGCCAATGTTATTTGGAGCTTAAAAAAACCAAAAGGCCCTCCCCTTTTTGTCTTGGTTACTTTTTTCTATCAAAGAATTTCAATTACATTGCAAAAGATACAAGCATCCTCCATCTAAAGTCAAGCAATAGCAATAGGCCTAGCTACTTCATGACTTCCACCCCTTCATGACACAACCCCCATTGCTATGGTTGATCTATTACAAGCCGTTGGTTGTTGAGATGGAGAATTTTTGACATCTAGTTTATATTAACTTGGTGGCCTTTAAATTATCCCTTGTTTTTAATACCTATGTACATTTTTCAAATATGTGGTGTGTTTTATAAATAAAGCTTTACAAGGTTATGATAAAAATACCTCTTCCTTGATTGCATGTTGGGTTTAAAATTAATAATTGGATTTTCATGGTTTCAATCACATGGAGAATAAGATCAAATGGTTCCGATGGAGGATGCTAAACAAAAAAAAAAAAAAAACTTTTTTTTTTTTTTCCCTTGTCCCACCTTTTG
>Ga0116227_10013095_pt1 | contig 13211 bp, 10 predicted proteins | sample S1TSphgellanicum_FD_89693 | JGI IMG/M metagenome (GOLD analysis project Ga0116227, IMG submission 89693) | Host-associated microbial communities from peat moss isolated from Minnesota, USA - S1T2_Fb - Sphagnum magellanicum MG | ecosystem: Host-associated > Plants > Peat moss > Unclassified...
AGAAAAGGATATCTACCGGAATTTGCCAGCGTTGCATTCGGAATTGTCAGGTTCGGCAGTATGTAATTGGTATGGCTTGTCGGGTCGGTCCATTGGAAAACAGTTCCGGGAATATCACTTGCGGTAAGCCTTAGGGTATCCCCAACGCATATAGGTGAGTTATTGGTGATCGTAGTATGCGGCAGGTTAGTGATCTGCAAGACGATGGAATTTGGTAAAGAAGTATCGGTTGGCGAGTTGGAAACTATACGCACCTTATAGGTGACACTTGTAGGCGTATTAGCAGGTATGGTACATGCTATAGTACCGGCAGACGTAGATGTAAGCGTGCCAATGTTCACAGGATTTGCAAAACTTCCTAAAGCATTGGACAACTGAGCGGTGAATACATTACCGGTATTGAACGTACCTCTTATAGTAAATGGCAAACTAAGTGTAGTGCCTGCACACTTGACGGTATCCGTAAAGGGAGTGGAAACTATTATGGTATCATGAAGAACTACATTCCCAAATTTAGTTAAGAAACAAGCCTGCGTCCCTGCTATCGATGATTGATAGGCATTTCCAACGGCAAGGTTAGTACTAGTTGTGTATCCACATATATATATTCCTCCATAATTATCAGCCGTCACATCCATAAGGTCCTCATCACCTGCATAGCCATAATAAGTTGCCCAGTTCCTGTTCCCGCTTGTATCAAAACAAGAGACGAAAGCATCATCATTACCACCTAACGTACTTTGGAATGCACCTGGTGTCGCTAAGCCTGTAGTCAAGTTGCCGGAACCAGCGACATACAGATTACCCGAATTGTCGTGCGCTATTTTATAACCGCCTGCCCCGCAAAAAGTGCCCCATATCCTTGTTCCCGCAGAATTGAATTTCGCTATAAACGCGCCATTACCGTAATAATTCGGCTGAAAACTTCCGGGAGTTGTTACGCTAGAGGTAGTGCCTTCTCCCGTCACATACGTCGTACCATCGCCATTAGCATTCGCAGTAATTCCATTAATGTAATCATCGCCTACACCTCCGTAATAAGTACCCCATTGCACGCTTCCTGCCGAATTGAATTTTACAAGAAAACCATCCAGATGACTATTCCCGGATACTCCATTGATGACGGTCTGGAAAGCACCGGCTGTAGCAATACCAGAAGCGCAATCAGTGGTCCCACCTCCGTAAACGTTACCCGCATTATCTGTAGCAAGTGAGAGGATCAACGTTCCGGTATTTGTTGGGCTGGGATTCCCTCCATAAAAGTAAGTTCCCCATGATCGGTTACCTGTCGAGTCAAATTTGATCAGATAGCCGGCATCTATAAAATATGTCGGCAAGCTTGGTATGTAGGAGCCTGGCGATGCGATACCGGTAGCAGAAGTTGTATTGCCAGATACAAACACATTTTTATTTAAGTCTGTTTTACAGGTATAACTATAGGTTGATGAACCACCAAAATACGTAGCCCACACACGCGATCCTGAAGATGTGAATTTGACAATAAGCCCAAAATCATTAAGCATGCTGGGAGACGGGTTCGTAGGCATAAATGTGCCGGTAGTACCAAGACCTGAACTTTCAGTATAACCAGTTATATATACATTGCCGCTCACGTCAACAGCACAACCATATCCTTCCTGTCCACCATTAAGTCCGCCATAATAAGTTGCCCACAATCTATTACCTGCTGTATCAAATTTTGCAAGTATATAATCTGACCCACTGGCCTGTGATGTCTGAAATGCACCAACAGATGCCAGGTTCAGGGAAGATTCAGTAAATCCTGACGCATATACATGTCCCGCATTATCCGTTTGGCAACCATAAAATACATCAGCAGATGCGCCTCCGTAGTAGGTAGCCCAAACCACCGTTGGATCTATCCTTAATTCTTTTCGGGCAGGAGCGTCAACACTAAAACCGACCGTACCATCCTCATTTTTAACGAACGTCGTTTTCACCTTTTGTCCGTCAACGTAGCTTACGGGAGCTTTTTCCGTCACTTCACCAAGTGTGGTCTTCATTGCCAGTTCCCCGGCCTTTGTAATTTCTACACTTTGCGCGTCGTCTATTTTTATTTTTATCTGTTTAGCATCGCCACCTGCATGCACTAAAAAGTCATATTTGAGCCCTTGCCCACTTGTATATACTACCCAGTCTATATTGGGATAAATATTTTGATACACGACCCTCTCAAAAGTATGCACATCCGTTATTCCATTGGGGCAGGCAGAGTTATAGAAATTTTCTGTGAACGCATTTTTAAGTTCCTTGTGTATAATGGCATGGGGATCTGCTCCCACAAGAGTAAGAGAAAATTTATACTTTTCTTTTTTTATATGTTTTTTGAGTGCTATGCGTTTCTTTATATCTGCCGGTTTTTTTGATCGCATATCATAACCATCAGGGTAAGTGACCTTTACGAATTGATAATTGATACATGTCGCAGTAAGAAAAAGTTGTGTTCCGCCACTATGTGCAGTGAATAAAACATCCGGACGAGGCACTCCTTTATCGTCAGTTACCTGTCCTCTATTTTCTGTAAACAGTAACTTTTGTGGTCGCTGTGCAAGCACATTTACAGGTTTATCTTTTGTGGAATGAGCACCGGCAAAGGCCTGAGACGAACAAAAAATGAGGAGGCTAGTAACAAAAGAAAAGCATAGCCAGGGAAGAAATAGTTTGTTGTGGGTCATAGTATGATATATTTATTGAAACTTCCTCAAAAGTAGCAGATTTTATATTACACTAAAATATTAATAACTAATAAAAATATTCCGGATCGAATGAGATACATATTAAACTGGTCACATTACAAAACGGTTGGTTTGATAGGGATCTTCTATCTTTGAGACCAGTATGCGTAATATAAAGATTATAGAAGTACAGTCGGAAATAGGTGCAGGAACGCGGGGCGCAAGCTTAGGTATAGATGCTATTAAAATAGCTGCGCTCGACTTTATGAGCAGCTTTTTTGTGAATTTCCCTTCTGAGATAGTACAAACAGAGAATAGGCTACTATACGAACCTGTGGCTTCTCCCTATGCGAAACGCATACAAGGAGTTTACACTATGTATGACAGAGTATCAAAAGCAGTTTGCGATACTATTAAGTCAGGCATATTTCCATTAGTACTGGCAGGCGACCACAGCACGGCAGGTGGCACCATAGCCGGCATAAAAATGGCCAAGCCCAAAAGCCGCCTGGGTGTGATATGGATAGACGCGCACGCTGATCTCCACTCCCCTTATACCAGCCCGTCGGGCAATATGCACGGCATGCCACTTTCCACAGCTTTGGGGGAAGACAATACCGACTGCCAAATGCACAATCCTGACCCGCAAACGATAGAGTTTTGGAATAAGCTAAAGAACATAGGAAAGATAAATCCTAAAATTGGCTATGACGACCTGGTATATATAGCATTGAGAGATATAGAAAAGGAAGAAGAATACATTATCAAGAAGAACAATATAAAAGTAATACCTGTTCAGGAAGTACGCCGCAAAGGGGTTGAAAATGTTGTGCGCCAAACATTTATGCACCTCAGTAATTGTGACGACATATATGTCACATTCGACGTAGATAGTCTTGACAGTTCCATATCCAGAGGCACCGGCACTCCAGTAAGCAATGGACTTAAGGAACGTGAGGCGGAGGACCTGCTGGCATCATTCATGCAAAACCACAAAATTTGCTGTTTTGAGCTCGCAGAGGTCAATCCTACCTTAGATAAAGAAAATATGATGGCTGAAATCGCATTTCACATCCTGCAACGAAGCGTAAATATCTTGTTACTGAATTAGTACGTTCAAAATAGCTGTAAATTTTCAGAAAGGTCTAGAGCTTCGCCGCCGGAACTAAATGTTCCGGCGGTTTGCTAATAGAATTCGGTACTTAGAGGAGTAATAGGGCCCGTTTAGGGGCTGGCCATTTTAGTTCGTGTACTTATAAAGACGTGAATAGTATGAAAATGGTTAGCTGTATTTATGTATATTTATTAATATAATAAAATATAAACTAAATACAACAAATGAAAGCAGGCCAACCATACCATTATCTTATCGGTAATTTGTAGGTCGCAAGCTTTATATTTGTTACCAGCTTCTTTCTATAAAGACCATTTCATGAAAATATGTACCTTCTTTTGCCTGATCCTATTTCCTTTTATCTCTTCTGCACAATGGACAAAAACAGCCGGCCCCGTTGAAACCGGCGCTACAACTATTGAACTTGTTGATACGGCATTGTTTCTTGGCACCAATGGTACTGGTCTGTTCTTATCTGCGAACAATGGCAGCAATTGGAATATAGTGACCTCTTACCCCGACAGTGCTATACAATTCCCTATCAGTAAGGTGGTATACCATGCATCCAAGATCTATGTGGCCAATACTCACCGCATCTATGTTTCATCCAACTATGGTACTTCATTTCAGTACGGCGATGCAGGCCTTCCCGATACCTTGTACAACTACAACCTCTACAATGCAAATAATACGTTGTATGCAACTGCACAGTTAGTGAACCCTATAACGTTCAACACCATAACGAATTTTTATTATTACAACGACTTTACCGGTCAGTGGCAGCAGGTAGGCAATATACCTGCTAATTATACGGTGACCAGTGTTGCTGCGCTGCACGATACCATATACTGTGCAATGTTTGGGCACGGCATATATTTTACTAAGACCAATGGCGCCACCTGGGATTCTTTAAATGCCAGCAATGGAGTGCTGGGGTCTAATAACATAAGGTTGCTGGCTGCCTACGGGCAAAAGATATATGCTATCGCCTACGACAACATACCTGTATTGTATGCAAGCACCAATGGACTATCATGGACATCAGTTACACTATCCTTTACCGGGGGCAATACCATATCAAATATGGCGGTAAGAAATGACACGTTATGCCTGGCAAGTCCTGGAGTGACGTATGTGTCACCCGATGATGGAACCAGCTGGAAGTCGACCCCGCTACCCTACTACTCTATCAACGAAATAAAATTTAAAGGGAACAGGATAATAGCAGCCGACCCCGGGAGTGGATTCGTTTATACTTCGAACGATAGTAACTGGTATACATCCAACACTGGCCTCAACTATTCTACGCCATACCACCTTGCATATACATACAACAACCTATATGCAATGGATGGGTACAATACTTTTCATACGAACAATACCGGTAACACCTGGACCGAGGATACAGACAGACTTTTTAACATGAGCGGCATAGCTCGGATGGGCAACAAACTCATTGGCTTCTCTAAGTACGGACAAAATGGTCTCCATTCTTACGACCAAGGACAGACCTGGGAATTTGATGTCACCCCGGGTGTGGGTTTGCTGGTGAGCAAGTCGATTGTAGATAATGTGAACAGGAAGATCTATGCCTGGGGGCAAGCTGATGTGCGCCGTTCTGACGATTACGGCAAAACCTGGAACTCGCTTTTTTACAGCACTACCTACAACACACACGATACTCTATTCACAAGTATGGCCCAGATCAGGAACCGGCTGTTTCTCACATGGGTCGATTCCAGTTCAAAGCTGTTCTACTCAGATGATACAGGTGCGCATTGGCAACAAATAGTGACAGGAGACCAGATATACCATGTGGAAGCCGTAGACACGACCCTGGTCATAGGCACCAATAATGGAATAAGAACATCTACAGATATGGGAGGCAACTTTACAACAGTGAACGGAGGCAACCTTTTCCAGACCTATGTGAACGGAGCAACACTCTTTAATTTCAAAGGCCCATTTAGCAACACGATACAATATTCCACCGACCATGGTGCTACTTGGACCGATGTTTCCCCTTCGCTGGATACCACAGGCTCTATAAACGATATCATTATGGATGCTACATATCTTTATGCGGCTACCAACCAGCACTCTGTGTGGAGAAGAAGCCTGAGCAGCATAGGCATTACATACGTACCCGATAGTTCTAACAATTATATAGTTAATGTAAGTGTCAATAATGTGACCACAACTGAAAAACCACTGATAACAGTGTATCCTAACCCATTCACGGATAAATTCAGCATAACGGTCACTACAGCTGCTGCACACAATATAGACATTAAGCTTTATGACGTTGCCGGCCGTTGCGTTCAGGTGATAACCCAGGATAAATACGCTGCTGGTCCACACACTTTCACTGGCACCACGGTAGTGCCGGGCACCTACTATATTACTACAATTGTAGATGGTATTGTGACCATTAAAAAAGTAGTTCGATATTAGTTCCTTGAGACTAGTTCCAGTCACCCAATAACCGCCGCATAGTTATTATCTCGCTGGTATGGTAGGCCGCATGGTCACCTACCAGCAGGGCTTCGCGCAGTAAGTTTTGTCCATTGCCGTGAGGGAACGGTGTGTACAGATCACCTTTTTCAAGCAACGCCAAAAAAGCATGCTTATCTTTTTCTATTTTCTTAATTGTTTCCTCCCATTCAGCATCGTCTTTCGGGGCTTTGTTCTTAGGCCAATACTCCTCTGGCCACTTGGGACTTTTGTGTTCATGTCCTTTCGAGAATTCCAGTATGTCCCATTGCGCTATCCATATGTGATATACCAGTTGCCATATAGTATACGGCATGTGTTCCACCTCAGCACCTCTCAGTTTTTCAGGAAGCCCATGCACAGCGTCTTCGAAGCCTTTATGCGCATTGCCTCCGTCTATAAATCCCTTCAGCTCTTTTAGGAGCTCTGTTCTGTTATTTTCCATTTTATAAAAATTAGTAGCAACTGGTAATGCCATAAAAGATATGCCACTTAAAGTTACGATACATACTAATGGTTGAAAATTGTTATTATTTTTGACCATCTCCTCAGCCAAAACGCCACAACTTGTTCCGTAAAATATTAAAGTTCATTCTTGCACTATTCATTACTTCCACACTTTACATGCTTGTTTGCAAGTGGGTTTTCCCTCCCATTACCATCACGCAGATAGGTGCGGTGGTAGAGGGCTATGGCTTGCAGCGGCACTATGTGAGCTGGAATGAAATATCGCCCAATGTAAAACTGGCAGCTATGGCTAGTGAAGATCAACTGTTCCCGGAGCACAGTGGTTTCGACTGGAAGGCCATTGATAAAAGCATGAACGCCAAGCCTAAAAAACACAAGAAACACCCGGCCGGTGGCGCTGCGAGCACTATAACACAACAAACTGCCAAGAACGTTTTCCTTTGGCAAGGCAGTGGCTGGGGTCGTTATGTGCGTAAGGTACCAGAGTTCTATTTTACCAAGATGATAGAATGGACCTGGGGGAAGAAAAGAATAATGGAAGTATACCTGAATGTGATAGAAATGGGTCCTGGTATATATGGAGTAGAAGCAGCATCGCAGGCTTACTTTCACAAGCCCGCCAAAAACCTGTCGCGTGCAGAGGCAGCTATGATCATTGCCTGCCTACCCAACCCTAAAAAATTTACGGTAAAACCTATGAGCAGGTGGGTGGCCTGGCGCTATCCGCACATAATGGAACAAATGGATAACCTGCAGGGCGATGATGATATCGATGCATTATCTAACTAAACAGGCATAGTTTTTATAACAAAGTTTATTAAACTTTATTATGAAGCCCCACTTGATAGCTATTGCATTATCATCGTCTATACTTTTCGCATCCTGTAATGCGAGTAACGGGAACAATACAGGCAACAGTACCCCTATCGATTCTACAAACCTGAATGGGACAGCACCTGCAGTATATGGTCCGGATAATCCAGCCAATGATACACTACCTAAGAATAATGTAGGCGATACTGGCACTAAAGCTAATAACGTACATAACACTGGCTACGACAGCCCTTCCCATAAATGACATTGAACTAACCGGCAGCTATAGATGTCATTCTATTTTCAGGAATGCTTTTATAGCTGCTACTATTTGCTTTGCACCACGCCCATACACCATGGTCTGGTGGTTGCCCCATACAGCTATATATTTAGCGTTCCTCATCATTGCGACAGACTCTTTGGCCTTTGTATCAGGCAGTAACGGCATACCCATAGTGTAATCATCTACCGCATTCAGTAATATGGCGGGTTGCACCACACGCTGTACATAGTAAGGCCACGACACATTGAACACCGCATAAGAGATCTCCAGTATATCGGTCAGGTTGTTCAGCGGTCGTACAGTACCATCAGGATTCACACGCACATCTGCCTGGTAGTAGCTGAGCATTTCAGGATCCCAAAAAGTGTTGTAAGGTGCTTTCTTCACTGCTTCCAGGTATTCATCAAAAGATGCGTAAGTAATGTTGAACCTTCCCATAGCGAAGGACAGCATTTGCGGGGCGTTAGGATTCATTTCCGCCGCAGCATCAATGATCACCATTTTCTCAACATAGTCCGGATAGGTGACCGATACATAGAAGGCCAGCAGTCCACCGAACGAGTGCCCGGCTAAAACTACTTTTTTAAGCTTCAGGTGATCCAGCAACCCTATTATATCCTTCGCGTGATCTTCTATGCTATACTTGAATGCCGGATGGTCGCTTAATCCCCTACCCCTCAGGTCTGGGCTAATGACCCTGAATGCGGGGCTTAATCCCGCACCTATCAAACCATCAAATGCATGTGCATTTGCAGTAAGCCCATGCATTATCAATATGGCTGGCCCATCGCCTGGGTATTCAATATAATGCAGGTTAATACCATTAACCTTTATAAAATTATCAACTGCCCCTACTCTATCTACTTCCTGCACGTGCTCCATTTACTATTAAAATTAAAAATGCATGCAGCATGACGCGCCGGCGCCATGCTGCAACAACATTGAAAATACTATTTTTTAATTACTGTGCTGTCCAGCCCGCATCTACCGGCATGGCTATACCCGTAAGCGTGGCTGCAAGGTCAGAAGCCATGAACAAGGCAGTTTGTGCTATCAGCTCTACAGGTATGAACTCTTTTACCGCATGGCGGGCCAGTATCACTTTTTCAAGCACATCCTGTTCGCTCATGTTGTGCGCCTTCATCTGGTCAGCTATCTGGTTCTTCACTATAGGCGTTTCCACATAGCCAGGGCAAATAGCATTGCAGGTAATACCAAATGGTGCACCTTCTAGCGCTATAGTTTTGGTAAATCCTACTATGCCGTGCTTGGCAGCCACATAGGCACTCTTGAACTCTGATGCGCGCAAGCCATGTGCAGAAGCGATATTGATGATGCGACCAAATTTCTTTTCCTTCATAGTACCCCAGGCCGCCTTTGTAGCGTGGAATGCGGCACTCAGATTAATAGCTATGATGTCGTTCCATTTCTGATCAGGGAACTGGTCTATTGGCGACACATATTGTATACCCGCGTTATTAATGAGCACATCTATACCACCAAATGTAGCAATGGTATCATTTACAAGCGTGCGAATTGCTTCCGGGTCCAGCATATTGGCTGGGGAGAAGGAGTGCTTTATTTTATATTCGTCAGCTACCTTTTGAGCTATTTCTGCACCGTTAGGCTCTAGCCCGTTGAAAGAGATATCGTACCCTTGTGCGGCAAAAGCCTTTGCCATAGCTAGGCCTATACCACTGGTACTGCCTGTTATTAATGCTGTTTTCGACATTGGAAAAATGAGTTTAAAATACGCGGCAAAAGTAGTGCAAATAATATGATAAAGCCTGATGTAAATGCACGATCACCATCGCGAAAAAGGAGAAAAGCAGTTTAATTATCAGTTGGGATCCAAAGCCAAAAGATGGTGACAAACGATGGGTATTACACAGGAAAATCGTATATTGTTTATCTATAACAACCACTATGCCCCTAAGTACTATCTTTCAATGTATCCCCTCATATCGGCCCGTTCCCGTGGTACGACTTATAACATCTTTACAAAAATATAATTGCAGAATACTAATAGACCTTGAAGACAGTATACAAGAAATAAATAACGCGCCAAAGACAGCTTTGATGAAAAAGCAGGCACGAAAAGATCTGGTGGCTATTTGTAGAGCGTTGCCGAATTTAAAATTCGATGTCAGAATAAATGCGGTCAACTCAAAAGAATATAAGAACGATGCTCAGATCCTGAAAGAGATCTCCAAACAAGTATCTTCAGTTTTCATTCCCAAAGTGGAGACAGCAGCCCAACTGGAAAGGTTCTCAGAAAACTTTCCAGCCACTCTAATAAATCCGATATTCGAAACGGTAGCTGGAATAAATAATATTGCTGAGATACTTACCTCACCAGTTAGGAATAAAATTGATTATGCCTTCTTCGGTAACTATGATTTTCACTTGGATGCGCAAATATTTCCGGTGCAGGAACAGAACACAGCCCACTATTGGCAAATAGTACAGCCAATGATAGCCGCTGTAGAAAAACACGGCTTACGATTTGGCAATAGCCCGTACGCACATCTTGACGACATGGCAACGCTTTCGCACATCCATCATCAATTGAACCTGTTTTGCAAGAGAAGCTATGCTGTTATGTGCTTACACAGATCCCAAACCTCATTTTTTGTTCAGCCCGGTGCAGAATTTCCGCAAGATCTGGTCTCTACACCAAGTTCTGGGTTTGTTGCAGCGTTCATTAAAAACAAACTAAAGGGTAGAAGTTTTGCACTATTGCCACAAAATAAGATCATCACTCCTCACGAATATCTGCTCAGTAAGCTTTTTCATGGATAAGCCATTGCACATAGCGTTTATAGGTGGGTGCATCAATATGCAAGATGGAGTAGCTCGCGCCAACATTTACTATTCGGTACTAAAGCGTTTACTATTACCATCTGCTACCACACTTCAAATATCACTCGGCAAGTACCTTTCTTATGATGAGCTATTAGAAAAGACCACTTCTGTTATAAACAAAAGGGAGCCCGATACTGTATGTGTTTTTATGCGGCCTTTCCCCCTTTTGCCTTTACATAAACCCATTGTTAAATACAACAAAGAAAATGGGAACGTCGGCTGGTCGCCTCACCCTGCACTTGTTAGCCGCCAATTATTATGGCCCACGCATCTTACAAGATTCCAGGCCGATGAGCCGTTTCGGGCCGTAAAAAAGGCTTTCATATCCTTCGCCGACCTTAACTTGTTCTTAGGCCAGTCATTATTGTTGCATAGGTGGGCTATGCGCTACCTGGAAGAAATTATCAGGAAATTGCAGGAAACCTGTTTATCAAAAAACGCACAGCTCATCATAATAACCCCACCCAAAAGTCCTGGATCTATAGCTGGCGGGCTGATGTGCAAACGCGTTGCCCAAAAACTAACATCCTATTGCAATAAAAAAGGCATCACTGTTATCGACATAAATTCTATTCCCAAACAGTACTTTACACCTGATCTCATTCATGTGAATGAAAAAGGGCATGAATTTATTGCTCAACAAATATACCAAGTGCTAAATTGTGAGGTGGCTCCTTAAATTTACAAAAGTCAAAAAAAATATTGCCTGAGGGTAAGAGGATACTCACCTATAGTGCGCATGCATACTATATTATCATCTACCTATATTTCTTCTGCATCATTCCCTTCTTTTTCTTAATTTTGCATCCATTTGAATTAGCAACAAACCGATGTTTGAAAACCTGAGTGAGCGGCTCGAGACCGCGTTTAAACAACTGAAAGGCGAAGGCCGCATTAACGAGATCAACGTAGCAACTACCATTAAGGAGATACGCCGCGCTCTTGTTGATGCTGACGTAAACTACAAAATAGCCAAGGAATTTACCGACAGGGTAAAGGATAAGGCTATGGGCGACAAGGTGCTTACCGCAGTATCGCCCGGGCAGTTGATGGTGAAGATAGTGAAGGATGAACTTGCCGAACTGATGGGCGGCAAGGAAGAAGAACTGAACCTGACCGGTAAGCCTACGGTTATACTTATAGCAGGTTTACAGGGTTCTGGTAAGACCACATTCTCTGGCAAACTGGCCAACTTCCTGAAAGCGAAGAAAGGCAATAAACCATTGCTGGTTGCTGGCGACGTGTATCGTCCAGCGGCCATGGAGCAGTTACGCGTATTGGGTGAGCAAATAAAAGTGCCCGTGTACAGTGAACTGGAAAGCAAAGACCCGGTACAAATTGCTCTGAATGCCATAGCCCAGGCTAAACTGAATGGCAATAATATAGTTATAATAGATACTGCTGGCCGCCTTGCTGTAGATGAAGCAATGATGGTGGAGGTTGCCAACATTAAAAATGCGGTGCAGCCACACGAGATACTGTTTGTAGTGGATGCTATGACCGGCCAGGATGCTGTGAACACAGCAAAAGCGTTCAACGACCGCCTGGACTTTACCGGTGTGGTACTTACCAAGCTGGATGGCGATACACGCGGTGGTGCCGCCATATCTATCAAGTACACGGTAGACAAGCCCATCAAGTTCGTGAGCATGGGCGAAAAGCTGGAGACACTCGATGTGTTCTACCCGGAACGTATGGCACAGCGTATCCTCGGCATGGGCGACATCACTACCCTTGTAGAGCGTGCTCAGGCTCAGTTTGACGAGGTGCAGGCCAAGAAGCTGGAAAAAAAGATACGTGCCAACAAATTTGACTTTGAAGACTTTAAAGAGCAGCTACAGCAGATAAAAAAGATGGGTAACATCAAAGACCTGCTGGCTATGATACCCGGTGTGGGCAAGGCTGTGAAAGACATTGATATATCAGACGATGCATTTAAAGGCATTGAAGCCATCATCAACTCTATGACACCTTACGAGCGCAACAACCCTGATGTGATAGACGGCAGCCGCCGTAAGCGCATAGCAGGTGGTAGCGGTAAAGACATAAATGAGGTAAATGCCTTTATGAAACAGTTTGAGCAAATGCGCCAGATGATGGGCCAGATGAACAAAATGAAAGGCATGGGCGGCATGGGTATGCCCGGCATGCCAATGGGTGGAAGAAGGTAGTAGTGTACTTGATATAAAATATTAAAGCCCCCGTTACGGGGGCTTTTTTGTGCCTTTGTTGGTCGCGCCGGACCAACAACTTTCACGTTGGGCACTCAGTAACGTTCCCAAGTGCTGGCAACCGATCTGACCCGATAAACGATATAGGAATTTTCACAAAAAAGCCCCGTAACCGGGGCTTTCGTTATTTCTTCGAAACTATCACTATGCCCCAGGCCATGTGCCTGAAACCAGGTATCTTGAGCAATACCTTATCTAAGGCTTTAAGTGGATTGAACCACCAGCCTATTTTCTTTTCGTCTTCTTTA
>Ga0116227_10013096_pt1 | contig 13209 bp, 7 predicted proteins | sample S1TSphgellanicum_FD_89693 | JGI IMG/M metagenome (GOLD analysis project Ga0116227, IMG submission 89693) | Host-associated microbial communities from peat moss isolated from Minnesota, USA - S1T2_Fb - Sphagnum magellanicum MG | ecosystem: Host-associated > Plants > Peat moss > Unclassified...
TCGATATCTACGTTTCAAGACCTTTCCAATGACATCAAGAACACCCCAATGCGAGGTGTTTTGGGCCTTGCTGTCGAGCTCTAAACATTCGGGAGTCCCGGAGGACTCCAACCTCCAACTTTTCCAAGTGTTGGGCTTCACCCCACACTTGGCCAAAGTGGGGTTGTGACTGGGAATGTGAGTGGCGACCTCACATTTCCCTCGAAGTGGGGTTGTGACACATATATTCTAATATGCATCTCCTCACTCCTTTTCCATTAACAAGGCGACACATGTCCAAAGAAGATCCCAGTGCTCCCAATTTATAAAACAAGGTTTCTTTTACTCATGTTGTGAAGGAATCAGAATGGTAATCATCTTGTTTCTTCCTTGCAATGAAGGTTGTATTCATTTGTTTCAAGAAACGAAAGGAAAATCTTGTGAATGAAGTGGCGATCATCTAGAAAATAGTTTAAGCAAATTTGGCTACACATAAAATGCGAAAGTAGGATAAAAACAAAAATTGTTAATATATTTTTGGGTACCTTTCATAATTAATCTATCATGAAAATTCAACGATCGAGAAAAAAAAAATCTCCAAAATTTTCAAAACTTAAAGAAAAATAATATAAAAAATACAACCTACCACAATGATCTTAAAATTCCAACAAGAAATTTCCTTTGATGCTACTTAGCTCCAAAAAGGTACTCCAGTATTTAGTTTCTAAGTGTTTTTATTAAAATCTTCAATAACCGTTGAGTCAAGGGAGGGTTATTAATTGGATGAGAACCAAACAACGATAAACGGACTATGGACAACGACTGTCGATTCTTGGATGGAACCCTAAAACAGAGGTTTATGGTCGTTGTGGCGACAAAATTTCATTTTTGGGCGATTTTTGCTCTCCTTCTTCTTTGTTCTTCTTTCTATCAGAGATCCCTTTCATTGTCCTTCTTCAGTTTCCTGTCTCTTTCATGTTTGGTGTTCCTACTTGTTCTTTGTGGAGCTATGTCTTTCACCTTCTTTTGTGATAGTGTGCAAATTTTTTTGGGGGTTGAAAGTTGTACAAAGAATAATCCCCCGTGGGAGGAGAGGAGGAGAGGATTGCGAGAGGAGCGTCGGCACAACAACAGAGGAGGCTTAATAGATGAATTGTCGAAGGAAGGGTCGTTGAAGTCGGGGATAGATGGAAGGTGGTGGGTTTGGTATTCAAAATCCCTTCCCCGATCTTATCCCCCGGTGAAGGAGGGTACGTTGCAAAGTTGCGACAGCCATAAGGAGGCTAATCTTTTCAAGTTGATTGTTGTATGTTGGAAGGCTATTCTACCCCGTGTCTTCCTTTTTTGTACATGGGTATATTTTTTGAGACTATGTTTCTCCTGAAGTTTGACGAAACATTTAGTGGCGTTGCATTTTAGTCTGGGCGAGCTTTTGAACTTTTTTTTTCACTGGTCGCAATGCACACAGCCCATGCATGCTATGGTCTAACGTCTTGAGATGGTTTCCGCGACTGTCGAGGAGGAAGGGTCCTTTGTTCTAGGCATAATCCCTTGTTCTTTGCATATTGACCGGAAAGATATTGCAGGTGTTGTGTGTGATGCACCACGCACAACAATATTGCTTGTAAGGATTGTCTATCACATCTTCTCGTGACGTAGTTTCTACCACCCTGAAAACCTCGCATACTTACATTTACATCTAGAGAAAGCTTCATATTTTTTGAACATATTTTCACTACATACTTTTCTAGGGTCTGTCCACCATCTCTTCCGATGCAATTTCGATTACCTTCACGTTTTGGTTTCAAAGCTCACATGAAACAGGGTACAAAAGCTTCTTGTTGGCCTCGCGGTGGTTGCTGCTGGTGGGGTGGGCAATCATAGTAAAATTCGTGAGCAAGAACGGAATTAAATGGTTGAATGACAAGTGTTGAATTCTTCGGTGTTATGTATCATGTTTTGTGAGCTTTATGTCGAGGGTTTAAGCTTAATCAGACACCAATACCTACTTTCGGGCTTTTCCCCCTTGTTTATCTTACCATGAGTACTAGATTGTTTTCTACACGATCCCCTGAGGTGGTTGTTTTGTTGTTGCTGCTTGTATGTGGGCTCACAGAAATCATACGAGACGGAATAGGACGAGAAGGGTTTTAAGGTTTTTGATTCAATCCTCAAATGGATCCCCGAGCACGGGGTATTTCTTTGCCAAACTTTCTAACTTCATCTCAAATAATTGCATGTAGGGCACTGTTGGAAGTTGAGCCATAAACCCTTTTTTGCCTATGCAATTATCAGGACGAGGCGGAAGGGTGGCTGTATAATTGTGTCTCATGGCAGAAACTCTGTAATGAATGGATTGACACCGAATTGCATGGATTGCAAGACAGAGGCATATGACCTTGTTCGGAAAGGTTTGAAGGTGGGTTTAAGCACATTCATGTTGTTGTAAGATTGAACAAGTGGTTCGGTCATAGTCCAATTATTCCAATTTTTAAGGTGTATTTGTAATCTTCGGTTGAAGGTTTGCAAAAATGATGCTTATGGTATCCAGGTTTCTTTGTTGCACAACTATTTATAGAGCCATGTTTGTTGGCATGTTTATGGACTCTTGTATCGGTTCAACAAAGAGTACTCAAAGGCCATGAAATGTTACAGAAATGCATTGAAAATTGATCCAGAAAACATTCAAATTTCACTGGACTTGTCACTTTTGCAAGTGCGTCCTTTTGACCTTACATCTTTCATTTCTTCCTAACCTTTCTTCCTCCCTTTGGTCTCATGAGTCATTTGGATATAGGTGCTTATCTTGTCTCCGTCCTTCTCCCACACTGCTTGAATCATTCATAGGAGTTCAAACTTTTTGCACTTTGCCATCAATTTCAGGGTTTAGTGTTTTTTACCATCAGAACTTATCCACGGTCCATGTTATTGCAAGCAACAAGTGTCTCCAACAAGAAGTTATTTTAAGACTAAGCCAAACAAAATGTGATGATGTTTTTCAAGCACAGACGTGTGATTTAGCAGGTTGTGTGGAAACAAGGAGACAACTATTAATGATAAAGCCTAGTCACCACAACAACTGGATTGGCTTTGCAGTTGCTCACCACATGAGTGCAGAGTGAGATTCTTGTATTCTCCTATTAAATGGCCAGGATGCATAGCACAATGAGTTACTTGCGTTTTCAAAGTGTACAATATACAACAAAACAAGGTCCTCAACTTTGGATATGTAGGATGAATTTGAATTACTTTGTGTGTTGTGGGGCTAGGCGAACAAATGAGAACATTGGATTGTTATTTATTGATGCTATAATTATATTTTGCATGCTTACAATATTGTTCAAGCTTTGTTGTTCTTGGTCCTATTTTGTGGGAACGGAGGCGGCTATATTAGAAAAGATAATCTGTGATGCCAAATTATCTCTTCAAGCCATTAGATCCAGGTTTATGGGTTTTTCGCCCTCTTTATGGGTGCTTGCCTTTGTTGCTATTGTTCTATCTGTTTTTTTCTTATCTCCTCCACTATCACCTGCATTTCTCTTCTCGTCAGTTTTTATGGGTCTCTCCTCTTCTATGCCATTTATCCATTTTGTATTCATTCCACTTCCTTCTTGTGTGTATCGTTCTTGTTTTTGTTTCCTGGATGTGTGAAGGGGACTGCGGTTCTTCAAGAATGCAGTAGATGCGACAGGAAGGGTGCAGAGTTCGTGTGTGAATGTGATGGAAGCGTGCATTTCCTAAATTGGAGTAGGCTGCGAAAGAGGACATGGTCTTATTTCTTATTTCCCTCTCTTTTCTGTTCTTTTGGGAGACTCGTCGAGTTCCTCAATGTATTATGTAAATGATCTTCGCTTTGTCTTTTTAAATAATTGTAAATGCTTATAAATGCCATGTAAATGTCCTTTGCGTAGTCTTTTTAAATAATTGTAAATGCCATGTATGTGTAATTCATGGTTTGTTCTTAATTTCAAAGTTATGTTATTAGATTTATTGGTTTGTTGTAATAAATTTTTTTATAAAGAACAATTTTAGAAATTCATTTCAATATGAGTTCAGTTACATGTATAATTTTTTATGTTATTGGATGAGGCCCCATTAACATTGTTTTTTAACTGATTTGTTAGACAATGTTTCTGGGGGCTGGGTTTTACCCGATGTTTGTTGATAGTTTAGTTGGCTCATCGGTCACTCAATTAGTTAGCGAGCTCTCATCCTATGACATCATGCATGTAATCTAATCTCATCAAATTGATGTTCAAGTGAAATGGATTCCTCAAATTTTAGGGGACATCGGAACTCGTAAAGACTATTAACTTGTCTATTTGAAAAACATGTGTAGAGAAAATGATTTTGTAAGTTCATTTGTGTTTTAAAATGTGTCACATGTTTGTGTAAGGTTTGCCACTGTTATGCATGTATCATCATTGCCCATTGTAAAAAATAGTTTTAGAAATTCATTTCAATATGAGTTCAGTTACATGTAGAATTCTTGATGTTGTTAAATGAGGCTCCATGAACATTGTTTTCTAGCTAATTTGTTAGATAATGTTTATGGGGGTTGGGTTTTACCCAGTGCTTGTTGACGGTTTGGTCGGCTGATTGGTCCCCGAACTCATTAGTGTGCCCTCATCTTGTGACATCATGCATGTAATTTAATTTCACCAAATTATTGCTTAAGTGAAATTGATTTTTTAAATTTTAGTGGACATTGGACCTAGTGAAGACGTGTTAAAATCCTGTGCATTCAAAAACATATATAAAGGAAATGGATGTGTAAGTTCACCTGCATTTTAAATTGTTTCACACGTTTGTCAAGTTTATAATTATGTCTGATGTGTCTCTTGTTCTTTTCGCCATTGCCATGGCATCAATATTTCCTCAGGAAATCACTATGAATATCTAAGAATGGATGATATCCACAAATATCAATATGCACATATTTTCACTAAAAAAACAGTTAAACTAACCTTGTCCAGAAATCATGCATGGATCTTTTAAATTCAATGATTTTGACCCATACATCAATCTTCGTCAAGGAGAGATAGGTTACTTAGGTTTAGGTGCATAAAGCAATAGAAATTGTTGGAAGTAAAAAAATGAAGATTAAAAAAAAAGGTTATCTATGCTCCAAAATAAGAGACCATTATGTCATTCATCCTTCTTGAGAAAAGATGATAGAAAATTCAAAGTTGTCCAGTTGGAACGATATTGTTATGAGGCTTCTTGTCATAACTTCTTCAAATGTGTGCATACACCACCAATTCTAAAGTTATATGTTGAATACACTTTAATGTCACACATAATAATAATTGAACAAAGTTCAATCTTCGTGAGATTCAAGTTTTCACCTTTATGCCCCTTGGTTGCACATTGAGCTGAGCCTGGGTTGGACCATCCATCGTAATAAAAACTAGCTTGAAAGAACTCGTCCAACTTTGGAATAATGTGCCATGGTGGAATTTCCTTTCCTTTGCAGTAACTTGCTGGAACCACCATCTGACCTAACAAGACTTCGTGATGCCTTATGCTAGGAGCTTAATTAAATTTTTTTTTTCTACTAGGAACATCGTTTTAAAGCTAATTTCTTTGGATGGGTTTCTTACACCAATATAATGTAACAAAAAACTCTAAGCAATATCATTAATAAGATTAAAAATATGTACACCTATGTTCATCACATACACTTGGGTCAGCGCTGAATTTTTTTTTCATATTTAACAATTTGAATCAACCTAAAAATAGACTTGAAAAATGACATTTATAATAATTCATTAATATATATATATATATATATATATATATATATATAAACATAAAACAACAAAGTAACCAACATAAAAAAGGGGAAAACTAACTGTGAAAAAAAGTTTGAGTATTTTCCCTATGACATTTGCAAAAATGAATAGTTAGTATTATGTTTACAAATTTACTTGTTGTTGTCATCAATGTCTCCATGTAATTTGCAAGTAACAAGCAATTTCGGAGGTGGATTACGGACTAGATCATCAGGTTTTGAAAACATCCTATGTTTATAGGGTGATAAAGTGTCATGGAACGTTCGTTGTAGGCATCTCGTGTGCATGACTCCACACATGCATGGATGATAAGATGGTCAACCACCCCCATGTGACTATGCATGAGTATGCTTGACATTTGCTTTTCGTCATCATAATCAACAGGGACAAGCAACTTGTGTAACTTCACGATCAAAATGCGATCATTTTGGTTATATTCCCATGCCTTGTTTTCCTTGGAGCCTAAAGTCGCAAGGATGTGAGATCGAACGCGTGAAGGCATGTTCATCATGTTTATAACATCGAATTTTCCCAGCTGTAAAAATAAAATTGTGAAAGTGAAAATATTTAAAAACAAATTGATATAAAATTTATACATTTTACAAGAAAAACGCTAATACATAATCAACAATAATTAATAATCAATCCACTACCATAAAAAAGGATTGGCAATAACAAAAAAATATTTATGCACCTTTGTTGACACATGAGTTTCTGAATAGTGTAAAGAAAGGATAAAAGCTACGATATTTGCGAAAGAATGGGAAAAAGGCAAAACTTCACATAATAAACCTTCAACTTGCTGCACAACATAAATAAAAAAGTAAATCAACTTACAATGTTGACATTTGCTTATAATAAGAGTAAACCCATGTGATACAAATCAACTGATTGTCACTAAGTATATCAATTACCAGCAAAGATAACGTTTTGCATGAATGATTTATTGTGTCAATTACCATATGTGATATTTTATATTGGTTTTGGTTACCATGAGGCCTGTTTCATTTAAGACAAACAATCTTGACCTACTTACAATGATATTTCTAGACCAAATCTAGGCAATTGGAGATTACGTGCAAAGGCAGGGGAAAACTAAGAACACAATCTTGGGTATTCTTGAGAGATCGGATGCAATGCAAGTACAAGACAAGACATTGCCAAAGGAAAATAACAAAAACAAAAATTCAAAATTAAAATTTTAGCAAAAGATTATTTGAGTTTCCTTTCTATATGTTATATTTTGATTTCACTCGTTTGTTTACTCAAAGGTCTAGTTATGTTATGAAACATCTTCATGGGAATCCAAAGATTGCACAACTCACTATGGGGTATTTAACAGGTAGATTCATTAAACAACTTATTCTATTATAGGACACATTAGGGTGTGAAGTTTGTATGGTGACTCTTAAAGGAGACATGAAAAGACCTACGATGGATGTGGAATTCCAAGGGAGTACTTAGGAGGTTATTTAAAGTCTGTTAAATAAATCCATGCACACACGTAAAAACTTACTTTCATTATAGGAAACTTAAGCGCCAATTATGGATTTACATAAAACTTATTCATAAACACCAAAAAAATGCCAAATAACAATTTATTTACTTTTTGTTTTTCATGACATTGCAAAATTATTTTAATAATTCCAAATTATGTTGAACTATCAATTTGAGTCCAGGGGAATTCGAATTAAAATTCCATCGAAGATAATATTGATTTTTGGTCATAATGAGACAAAAATTTAAACTTAAATAATAATTATGTTAAATGTGTTAATTTAGCAAAGGAATGAACAAAGGATTCTTTTTTAAAAAAAATTATGATGGCAAAAATAAATAAATTAATAACAACCTATTACCCACATTAAAAAATTACTCACAATTTGAAAGCGTGGAATTTGAAGTTTTTATAAACTCAAAGGTTTTTCAAAATTTGAAAATTTCAAGCATCCTTTGCCACACATAAATGGGGTGTAAAGTGCATGCCATACAAAAATAAATAAATAAAATTGTAATACAAACAATTTTAAAAACCTAAATTATTTAGCACATTCAGGTGTGATTTAAAAATATGATAAAATTTTTTTTGGACAAACTCCACCAAATTTAACGCATGTTAACAAATTCATATTTATTCAACAATTGTTACTACAAAAACATGTATTTTTTTTGGCAATTATATATATTTTCAACGATAATTTACAAAAATAATTCTTTCAAAAATAATTCATATGAAAAATTTGGGAAAAAAAAGATAAATTTAAAGGATTCGAAGTCTTTTTTCAAAGTAATGTTGTTGGCTCCTTTGCGCGTATTTGCATGTGTATTCTACCCATAAGTATGACGAATGTGTTGCTTGAAATCAATAAATTTTAAAAGATTTTTTTACAATTTGCAATGTACTTTCTGACATTAAATCAAATGATGGTTTGTATCTCAACAACAAATTACAATATTGATTTGGTTGTATGTGAAAAAAAATCACTACGCATGAGAATTGCACCGGCTATCCATGTTATAATTTCCCATTAATGTAAGGTGATGGCAATTGGTTCGTGTGTACAACCAATATCAAACTTTCTTGCAGGGAGAAATTTTTTCCAACGTGCTCTTACTGTACCCATTGGTGAAATATGTCGATGTGTATTTTGTAGTATTGTCAAAATCTATTACAAGGTGGCAACCAATAAAACACGTTGCAACAAGATTTGTGTGAGTGAATGGTATGACTACATTGAGGGTCATACTTTCATAAGATTCTCAACCTTATTAAAGCACCCCCTAGAGGAACTATTCTAGCTACCCATATGAGATCTTGTAAGTGCACAGCAAGTTGGACCAAAAAACAACCATAACCCTTCATTTCAAATTCCATTTTTTTCACGTAAAAACAAATTCCATAAGCAATAAACTTCATCAGATTGGGGGGAAAAAAACTTTAGATCTTTTTTCATTACAACATTTTATAACTATAGACAAGGCCTCCGGAAGTATCATAAAATTCAAAAACAAAACCAATGTCCATCCACTAATTGCCATTAGGGTTACAACTTCAGCTTTACCCTATATTTGCATAACTCCCATATTTCTAAGAATTCTTCGCATGGATCAATTGTGTACAGATTGAAGTTCACAACTTCGTCTTGCACCTATAGAAACTAGGTTAGTTAAAATCACATTTAGGTTGCAAAATAATGGATTACATTGATCTAGAAACTTGTCCACTTTAGAGCGCATTAGCTTGGTCCTCTAGTCACTTCAAATATATGGTAATTGATGCATGTATAATCAAAACCAATTTTTTGAAACATGTAATAAGTTTTCAAAATAAATTAATGTTGTGCCCATAAGCGCAAAACATTCGAAAAATGATTTCTGATATAGATTAGGTCTAAACCCACTATACGAAGGCAAGTAAAATAGGTGATTAAAATTGGTACCAACGTTGGGTACCATTCCAATGTTGGTTTGTGAGGAGGAAAGATATTTTATCAGCATAACATACATATTATAAGGTGCATTATAACTATAATTTTATTAATTATATGGGCAAGGCATGAATTTTAAATGTTCAAGCAAAATACATGACAAGGCATCTACGGTTGCCATTTTCCTATTTAGAGCAACAATTATATTTTTGTTTTAGTTATCTCGTGTTCCTCGTTTCTTTTTTGTCAATTTTGGTGTCCCCCTTATGGGAAACCAAGGTAATAGGAGCCAATTTTGATGTGAGGAGTCCTTGGTTTTTTATGTCCATAAATCTCATAAATTAAGTTAATGTCAAAAATATATGTTGTATTTATGTGAAACCCTATTCAATATGTTAATGTAATGTGTAATGTAGTTTGAAAAATGATCAACAAATATAACATACCTTTTTTCGCACATTTCAAAGCCCATAACCAATGCTTTTCAACAGAAGGAAACGTTGTAATAACATTGTTCAAACACGTTGTTAAGCATTATTTTAAGATTTTTTATCCAATCCCGTGCTGCCACATAATCTTTTGAGGAGGGGTCGTAATGATTCGAGATGTTGCCATTGGCTCTTATCAGCCCATTTTTACCCCTCTTCATTTGCGTTAATTATTCAAGAGGTTTTGTATTATATTCCATATGTTGCATTTATGTTGGGATGTCATTAAAGAATTATAAAAATGAACACCATAATATAGTGGAATGTTGATAAATAAAAAGGTCAAGATCTATGTTGTGGTTTTCAAAACAAACACTAATTCTTCCAACTTATACCACAAAGGCATTCACAATAATATGATTGTCATAAAACAATTGGTTTTTAGGGGGGGGGTGTTAAACCTTTTGTAAACAATCAATCATCGAGTAATGTTGTGAAACTCCTAGATTTGAAATGGGCTAGGAGGTTCATGAAACTTTGTGTTCCTATTTACATTGTTTAAACTTGTCATAACCTATGAGTGGATATCAAAACTACTCCATGGACAATTCTCCAACAAGAGGAACTCGTAATGTGCCTCTATATGCCTATATATTCATATCTGGGTGATGTCCACAATTTTTAATTTAAAACCATGTTTGTAAAACTATATGTGTGATAGTAATTATGAAAAATATGAACAATCAATCTTTAAATCAAATCCTTCCTACGTTAAACACAAATTGATTATTAAATTTGTCATTTAATTATAAAAAACATCAAGTTTGAATCCAAGGGGTTCAATTTTCATGATCTTCCTTCCATCATGATTCATACAGACGTAAGGGGATAACCTTATACCAAAACGAACTCACAATTATTCGAATATAAATGCTAGCTACCCACCTCTAGTGTCATTTATTAATAATTGATCGGGTTATATATTGGGAAAACCAATAAATTAAAAAAAAACAAGAAACCCAACATTAAAATAAAAAAAAGTTTTCAAAAATTACAAATACCAAAAAAAATTGAAAAAAAAACATAAAAGAACGAGATAAACAACAAAAATTGCAAGAAGAAGAAGAAGAAGAAGAAGAAGAAGAAGAAACTATATTTAAAAAAAAAACTTAAACCCCTTAATTTATTTAAAAACCATTTAGAATTTTAAAAAAAAATTAACAAAGAAATAGTTTTTACAAACATCGTAGAAAATGAAAACCACAAATAAAATAAGAAATATGAAATCAACACTTTCAAGAAGCATAGAAAGAAAAAAATAAAAAAATAAAAAACAAGAAAACCAAGGGGAAAATATCTAAGGAAAACCCATGAAAATGGAAACTATACAACTCTAAAAAAATAAAATTAGAAAACCAAAGAATAATAATAATTAGTGTCGAATCGGCCTAAGTACTATCACATTAATTTACAACTTTGGAGTAGACTTTGACCCATTTGGAATTGTGGTGTCAGTTGTTAGTATAGAAGGCCTTGAATATATTACTAAAGGCGGTCTATTTATGTGACATTAATAAAAAATTCCCTTTCTAATTTGTTACTTTCTTACCTTGTCCATAATCAAAATTTGCTAAATTGAAATGTGGATCATTGCCAATCTGGCTACATCACAAAATTGGAAAAAAAAATTAATCAAGATTTATGGCATCTTATTTTTAGGGGGGAAAAATTACCCAAAAATGAGGGGTTTTTGCCAATAAGAAATCACCAAAAGTGAGAGATCAAGAAAAAAAAAGGTAAAAATCACCAAATTCCTATATCTAGGTTTATATTGTGGTAGCCAAACATATAGAAAGAAGATTAAAAGATGTATATTTCATCCTTGGTGTATAACCATATTTGTTTGAATCTTCTTAAGGAACATCACTACCAATTGTTCTACATTTTCCTATGGACGATGTTCCCCACTTTGGCTCCAAAACAAAAATTCGTTAAAAGAACAATTGGAACCTAAAACGTTAAGGGAAAAGGAAAGTTACAAACTTGGGGGGCGGGGGGATGAGGGGGGTTAGAGGTACTAGGTGGGTCAAAAACTAAAAGAGTTATTACGAAAGCTCATTAATGCGTGCTGTCAAAGTGCAAGATATGCACAAAGCCCACCAAATTGTGCCTCTTCATTGCCCTGCCAGAAGTTAGGTGCTTACATAATTCCACTATATTCTATGACTGTCTTGTTACACTACATCGTGTCCTAGGCACATCATCATTTCCAAGGTGTTCGTTTGTCTTCTTCTTTTTCTCATTTGCCAAGCTGCCAACCAGACTTGTTCATAGGATTTTTAATATGTACATTTGAGAACATTAATAATTTATTATTATATATATAATTTTCGTATATATATGCCTTCTTTTTTTCTCATGCACATTTGCAATGAGTGTTTCTTTTTAAGAATTATAAACACTTTGAAATTAGCTATAAATCAAAGTGCAATCAAACAAGCTGGTTGAAAATGCTTATCAAAATTTGGAGCCTAGCGAAGCACTCAGTTTCTAGGCCCTTTGAACCTTTTCTACAATCTTCAACCGGCAGAAAAAGGAATGGGAAACATGTACAATTAGGTACCTCCAATTAAGTGTAGGGTATAGCCCCTCACCGGATCAAGGTTGGTATAAATTTAACATTTCCTGGGTTGAATAGTCTAGTACATTGGCAGCTCTGACACCAATTGGTTTATTTTCAGACATGCTATGATTTTCAAAAAATATTTTTTTGTAAAAGTAACAAGAGGAGCTTTGAGAATACTTGAGGAATATTCTATTTAGGGCACGGAATCTTCAAAATTAATTATTTAATTAATGTGATCTCATCCAAAGTTTCATGTAACCTAGTTTTAAAAACGATTCCAAAATGGTTTCATCCAAAGCCTGAACTTTCATCCAAAACAGTTCATTAATTATGTTCAAGGTGCCCTCTTACCATGGTATAGCTCATCTAGCAAGATGCTGCACTCGTTAAGGTGAAGGTGCTGGTTTCAATTATATTTTTTTCAAATTTTGGATGTTGTGTCATTGGCTAGCACCCGGAGAGGGATTTAGTGTTAAATGGTGATAGGTTCTAGTTTCTAAATAGTAAAAGAAACTAGTTTTTAAAATGATCTGAAATTTAAATTAATTGGCCAAAAAAAATTCAAAATTTTTTGGGGGAAAGTTTGGAAAATTTTTTCAGAAAAAAATGGACGTATTGTGAAAAGAATATTCTCTTTTTTTTTGGCATTTTGGCGGAACGTTGCACCCAAAATAACAAGACGCTGGCTGGTTTAGGTTCTGGTTCACCCTGGCCCAACTATAATACCTGCAAAACAAAAAAATTAGCTAGGTCCAACTGAAGGAAAAAAACTTTAGCCAGGTTTGTACTTCTATTTTAGAAAGGGAAGATTTTAAGGCGGAAGGAAACAGCGAAGGTCCAACTTTCTATTTTGAAAGGGAAAAATATGGAAATTCTAAAACCATGTCCCAACTTCTGTTTTGAATAAGATGTTTTTCTTGGACAAGTCCCAACCTCTATTTAGAAAGGAAAAA
>Ga0116227_10013097_pt1 | contig 13205 bp, 6 predicted proteins | sample S1TSphgellanicum_FD_89693 | JGI IMG/M metagenome (GOLD analysis project Ga0116227, IMG submission 89693) | Host-associated microbial communities from peat moss isolated from Minnesota, USA - S1T2_Fb - Sphagnum magellanicum MG | ecosystem: Host-associated > Plants > Peat moss > Unclassified...
AAAAAACATCCTGTACATAACTAGATAAAGCCTTTCCAAGCTCTACTTCCATATGACAAAAAAGGGAGTGATGAATACCCTTCAGCAAGATGATATGCCTCCCAACATGGATGAAGGGTGTGGCCAGCATCTTCCCTTGTGAGACCAATTTCCAGTTGCGTCATCCAATGCAGTGCTTGCTTTTGGTATGATCGCAGCTCACATTGCAGGGTGTTTGGTGGTTCCATCTCCTGTGGACAGAGCCGCATTGAGATTCTCACCAACCCACTGCACATCTAACTACTAACACTCCCAAGACATATGCCTTCCACCTTCCTAACCCACTCATACTTTGTAAATGCAAAGTTTGCTGAAGTTTGGTGGCTTACTGGAAGCTGGCAACTCTCAGAGGTTCCAACCAACTTGTTCACATCCTCATCAGACATTGCTGTCCCTTCTTCTTCATTCTCTTCCCCTTGTACTCTTTTTGATGCAAGGTTCAATCTCTTCTCTGCTGATAGGACAGCACTCAGAGGTTCTGAGCCAGACCCCTATAAACAATAGCAGGTTCACATGGCAAAGCATTCTTCGTCATGGTAGTCAGAGGAATTGTCAACTATTGCCAAGCAAAAAGAAAATCTACTCAAGTCATATCTTCAAGGTTTGTCCTCCAACTGGGCAACATGATGTAAGAAAAACAGAGAAACCAGTTCAAAGTACCTGCCCAACTTGCAGATCAAGTGATCGCTTACGGCTGTATAAATCTTCAGGGGTGAATGCTGCCTGCCATATGAGACAAAAGCTTAGCAAATTTGGTACCATTAGCAGGATCATGCTCAGATTTGTAGAGATATATCCAACATAGAAGTCATGCATAATGCAGAATGAGTGGAAGTGTTTAGAAAAACAAACTTTGAATACAGTCATTTGTACCACAAATGAGATGCTGATCAAGTCAAAGTATCTTGCAAGAACCATAACCAAGAAAAGGAGTGGGCTACCTCTCTATATTTCCTGATCATGACTGTGCAAAACTCCAGACTAATGTCAAACTAAAGAATTTTGAAACTTCTATCAGAAAACCAGCTGGGCAATTACCTTCTTGAAAGGCTCCCTACGCAGAAGACGAATTATGGCAGGGAGAGGCTGGGTGGTGGTCCCCTCTGATGAAGCTGTTATTGGAGTTTTCAACCCACAATTGAAATTAATGAACAATGATCGGTTCAAATGCACTCTGCAACCAAGAAGAGCATTAGAAAAACTAAGGAAACTCAACCCAGCACTTCTCCTCGCACTGCAATCATTAGAAAAAAATTCAGTGAAGCACATTGCAGACAAACACCAGGTTCACACTGAAGGTTGTAGGCAACCTGTGGGCAAAATGCTAAGAGCACAGATTGCCAACCAATGGTGTACAACAATGCTGTCCAACAGAGAAAGAGTTGCTGGAGCACACTGACACTTGCCATCCACTCTCACTTTGCCTGTCTAAATGAGAGGTACTAAAGAACAAGCACAGGTTGCCTACCGAAGGAGTACAACAATGCTGTCCAACAGAGAAAGAGTTGCTGGAGCACACTGACACTTGCCATCCACTCTCACTTTGCCTGTCTGAATGAGAGGTATTAAAGAACGAGCCCAGTCCCCAGGTATCCGACCAACCTGTACACAAGTTTTTTTGAAGTGAATATTAACTGCATGGAGCTGCCCATTCAGCTACTGGCAACAGATGTAATTCTGAATATATATCAAAGTAAAATAGTCCTCATACAGAAACCAACAATTGACATCAATGTTCCTGACTTTCAGCAACATGATGGCACATCATTATGGGAGTAGGAGACAACAAACCTCGCCCCATTCTCCACAGGAAAAGCGTACAATCTCAGCAGTACCCTTGCTTCGACCCCATGGCTTCCTCACCTCAAAAGGTCCCTTGCCTGTGCCCACAGATTGCTTTGGAAAAGAAAATTCTAGTTGATCCCCTGGTTGCAGTTTTGGACCTTTGCACGTTGAGAATGCCACAATCTCAGTCTCTCCAAGCAGTACCCACTCCTTGTCTAACAAGGCCACACTGGCTCTATGAGTAGCTTGCTGAGCTAGCTTGCTTGCAGGGAAAGTCTCAGGCCACAGAGGACCATTGTCCACAGGGGCAGGCTCTGGAAAGCCAGTGAACAGGGCCTGGGATTCCCACTGTACAGTTGGTGGCCTAGTCTCTTGTTGGCTATTGGACAAAGGTTCACATATCTCCATTGCATTTCTAGTCAGGTTTCTGTTTTCTGGAGACTTGCCTGGAAAGTCTAGGGTATCTTCATCTCTGGTGCGAAGATCAAGGTTACCATTTTCATCAAATAAAGAGCTGGACAGTATGGGATACTGAAATTGATTGGACTGAGATTGGTGGCTTACATGCAAAACCTCTGTGAGACCTGCCTGGGTCACAGTGTTTGCCATGGTAGGGCTGGATAGTGAATGAATGACCTCAGCTTCTGCATGATACAAGTTAGCCAATACCTTTGCTGGCTGTGGGTGGGATGGGGTCACAATGTTGGGCAAGGTGGGACTAGATTTATTGCCCTCAGTGTGAACCTGTGTGGCAGGGGTACCCTTGGCCTTGATTGAAGGTGCAGCTCGTGCTGTAGACTTGGCTAATTTGGATTGGAAATGTGGCGTGTCAAACAAGATGTTGATGGCTGATGCAACATCATTCCTTGACAAATGTAGAGCCCGAATGAGGTCCATATCTGAAGGCTCTGGACCCAATACTGCCCTCATCTCCTCAATACTTTGCTTGCTCACTTGCCGTGCCATCTCCCTCCTACGAGCAAGATTCCCTACACATATTGACCACCACCACATCTACAACTTTCAGCTGAGTTCAAATCCAGCTTCCAAAATAGACACAATCTCAAAGACAAAAAAGAAGAAGAATGCTGGGCATCTGGTGGCCTTTAGCTTGTCACCATGGCTTGCCACAAATCCTTAATTTTTGCCCAACCACCACAGTGGCTTGGTTCCCATCTTGAAACTTACCTGAGCTAGCACCAAAGGGACTGTCCCAGCTGTGCATGCTGTAAGCTGCCTTTCACTGCAACATTCATGAGTACAACCAATACAAAAGTGAGGAATCAGCAGCCAACACCTTATATTTGTCCATGCACATATGGCATCTGTGTATATAAGGTTCAGAAAATGGTCAAGTTGGTTCCTTCAGCACAATGACAGCTACTAACAGTACAGCTGCATAATATGTGACCAAAAAGTTGTATATGCCTAACAATACATGGCCAGTCACTACACCATGTTCTTAGGCCAGTTTCAAACAAGGGAGAGAGACCAAACAGCGGCTCAACATCAATTTAGAACACTACAGGAGCCACCCACAGCCATTGAGACAAGTACTGGAGGTATACAGCAAACTCATGCAAAACCCTGTGCTCAAACCCTCCCAACGGGGGTCTACATCCTACACATTGTGTTGGATCTGAACACAATTAATTAGAAGGGGTTGATGGGTTTAATTCTGCCCAAGATTCAGAATTGAAATGCAAGAAAGGTCAGAACCATGGCTTTTTCTTCAACAAATGGCCAGAATTTTTCCGAGATTTGCAGTCTGACCTCCTTTATATAACTGAAGCAGAGTCTATCACTTAGATTTGCATGTTTTGCTCACGATACTGCTGATTGTCTGCATATTGTCAGACAAACAAACTTCAGAATGCAAAAAACACAAAAATAAGGTTCACCAGTATCCTGGAAATTACAAAACCAGCATTGCTTACAATTGAAGAAAGGAAGCACAATGATGTCCAACAGCAGACCCATCTTTCAGAAACCTAAAAATTCTTTACAAGAATCTTCACACATGGACCTTATGACTATTTTAGCACCCAGTTCCAGATGTACATAGCTCAAACCCCACGTCAAGTTTGTGAATATCATGTCCTCTAGCTCATCCTGATTTCAAATGAACCAACTGTGTCCAAGTTACAGGTAAAGAACTTTGCGAAAAGCTTCTGCGCTTTCTGTACATAAAATATACACAGTAGTACAGTATCCACACTCTTGCAATTCTCAAGAGATCTTAAAAGAAGTAACATGCGCGTCAACTTGAGAGTGCAAGGTAACTCACCAGCATTGATGATTTTCCCTTCTTTTTCTGTCGCAGCTGCTCACTAACCCCAGAGTATCTCGGATCCGTAAAAGAAATTCCTGAACATCAGTCAGTCAGACCAAAAATGTGATGAAATTAATGACGATTTCAGGATTGAAAAGCATGCATTTTTTCCTTGACAAAATGAGAGGCAACGGATCTTTGAAAATGTTGACAACTCCCACCAGCTAGCTTCCAGTGACAGACACCCCTCATCCTTCCACACAGGAAAACAAAATCCTACCTACAGAAGAGGTTTTTGCTCGAAACCTCAATTCGAAGACCGCCGAAGCTCTCCACTCAAGTAAAATCAACAGCCACACCTTCAATAGGCAGACAGCTAAATTAATCCTTAACACGGCAGGTTGTGAAATTGTACTGCAAAATCAAGAATCTCGGAACGGGGAAAAAAGGATCGCGGGTGGCAAGCTTTCCCGCGACATTCGATTTGCCATCCCAGTTCAAGCTTTTACGACTCCTCTTGTCTCCTGCTGATTAGGGTTTGGGTTTCGTTCAGGGGAGGGAGGTGGGGTCGGGGAAGAAAGGGCGGGGATTCACAAGGATATGTATTCAACCAGGGTATGTTTGGGACAGCAATCATCTGCTTACCTACGTTGGCACACCAAATACCCGCCGGTTCTCAAAGATCCAAGATTTTCACCTTCCTATTCCTCCAACTCGGCATTTTTTGCAACTCAAATCTTTTGATTAAAAAACCTGATTGTGTGCATATTCAACTGCTTTAATCTATACTTTTTAAGCATGGAGGAATTGCGGAAACCACTAATACAATAACAATGCATTTATAATGTAAGCTCATTCTCTTATTCATATAAGCCCATTCTCTTTTGCTTGCCCAAATCATGATTATTGATGTGTTCTAAACAAGGGTGATTTGTTTCTCAATTTTTGTGATATAAAAAATTTGGAATTTTTTTCTGAGAATCAGCAAAATAAGTCAGATTCATACTAGAAAAACATATTAGCATCGATACTTTTCCTTCCTCTTTTGTCGAAAGAAAAATTCAATAGTTACAAGTCAGCTGATTGTTGTTGAGGACCATTAATACTATGGCAAAAAGCTGCCCAAAAGGTTTTAATTCCATGCATGGATACATATCACCTAATCTAATTAGATGAGAGTTGTTCCAAATTCCACCCGATAAATGTTCTGACTAAATTTCCCAACATGAAAATTTGAACGATGTCATGAAAAACTATCCCTAAAATGAAGGAAAAAAAGGTCAAATGGACGGATATTGTACTATTTTTGCATCTTGAAGCTCATATCACTTGTACCTAGGTGTGAAGAGTTGGGGACCACCACGCTACAAGCTTCAAGATTTTCTGTTCTTGAGTAGATTGAAACAATACCACTTGATGAAGCTTGGAGCACACATTGATCCACATGACAGCCATTTTCAAATGTCCATGCAATCCTGAGAGAGAAAATGGCATACAAACAGTTGGACTGGTGCCCAACTACGATTCTCAGGTATTGTTAAGCAACAGGCTCTGCTGGGTGAAAAATTCCAGCATCATTTCATATGGAATACCTTCTGTCTATTTCCAAATTCTGCAGACTTACCAATGCTAAACTAGAATGAAAGAGAACTAGGGCATTACACCCAGGTTCAATCTCATGACCATCAAATTAAGAATCCCAACTGCTACGATTTCATGATCAATTTCCTCTCATGGATTGGGAGCTCATGATTCCAAGTATATGATGTCAAGACATTGTAGGCTTTGGAGTCATCTGACACTTAACTTTTGAAAGCAGCTAAATAATTTGCTGTAGATTTCTGTGCATTTATCTCATGTTCAACAGACAGGTGCTAGTGCTGTGAGCAACAAACTTCAGCACAAACTAAAGCCGCAACTGCAAATCCTACACTCCCATCCTATTCTGGAGGCCCCCACAAACATGAAACATCAAGTACATGAAAGGGTACCTGCTCATCTAAGACAGTATCGCAAGAACATCTGATGCCCTCAACACCACAAACTGCACACCATCTTTGTTCTTGAACTCATTACCTGCATATTTTGAATACAATACTGTGTTACCGGGTGTAACTTCCAAAGGTTTCCTCTCTCCATCTTCACCAAGGGCTCCAGGACCTGCAGCAATCACTGTTCCAATCACAGGCTTCTCCTTTGCACTTTCTGTCAAAAGAACACCACCAGCTGTCTTTGATTCAGTCTCACCAACCTGAATAAGCACTCGGTCATTCAATGGTTGCAGCTCCTTGATATCATCACCTGACAGCAGGCCCACCACATCCTCTTCCTTCAACAGCAAGTGACCCTCGCCCTTGAAATCAACTTCTGTGCCTGCGTACTTGGAGTAAACAACCTGAGCTCCAGTTTTTAAACTGAGATCTATTTTCTTATCACCAACAGTCTTCCCCTCGCCAACAGCAACAACTACACCACCTGAGAAAACAAAATATGAAGATATTAGTCTGTGGTAAATACTGAAGTTCAGAGGCTTTCATTAACCCCTATGGCATCTCTTAACACTCAGAGTTAGGCACAAAACAATAAGCAACAAGAGATCGGTCTCCCTAGTCACTGTCAGAACGGACTCAATAATGTTATCTCCATGATGCTAAACACTAATCATGAGGCAGGAGAAATCACATAACATGTCTGCTAAGCAACAAACATGAAAAGTATGAGGCAGGACAATGTGTGAACTGTGGAGAAATGTACATTGAAGTGATCCCAGAGAAAGCTCCACAATGACTACTTTGAAGGTAAACCCAACAAATGTTATGTCAGTTCCACCCAAACCAAAATAAACACAACAAGAGTAAGTGTGATCATAGCCTTGTGAGTGTACACTCACACAGGTATCAGATCATTAACTTCATTATAAATCACAGTGATTAGCTGCCATTACTCTGTACTGACTTCATCTGCTCCCAATGGTAAATGCAGATAAGTACATAATAATCTGCTCAAAATTTAGGCCAAACAATTCAACAAAAAACGTTTCCTGAGTTTGTCCTATATGTCCAGATGCAATGGCAAGACAGTCTTGACATCAGCTACCACTCAAGAGGCACAGCTAATCAGAATAATTCAACAGTATCCCCATCTAGGCTGCAACAAGCCTGTGAGTGAAGCTTATTTCGTTTTAGCTTGACCCCTGTACAAGCAGGCATCTAAGCTAAGGCATAGAGCTGCATACATAGAAGGCAGTAGTTGGGGCTTCCTGCACCAAGAACAGTTATCTGCTGCATAACCAAACCCTGTCAAATGTGGTGTGCAAAAGGGCCTTTTATGATGTGACATGAACTTAGCAGAAATCTTGCCACACAGTTGTCTTACAAGTATTCTGACAGTGTTATCCATGAGATACATGGGCTCAGATCATGAGCGAGGAGAGAAAGAAATCAACTAGTTTATAGGTAATGCATTTGCTAGTATGACTTCCAGACACATCCTCCTGCAAACATGGATCAAGATATAAACTGAGATGCAATTGTGAAGGCTAACACAACTTGAAAGAAACAACCAGACATGAAAGTCAAAGAAAGCAGAGAGATGGAAACCAAAATCAGGTCTGTCACTTTTGAATGTGTGTTTTAGGATTGGCATCATATGAAAGATGTATTCAGGACAGGGGGGATAAGGAAAAAGAAGAAAACAATACCTTGTGGTTTAGTCTGAGCGGTGGTTGGAAGAAGAATGCCACCGGCCGATTTCTCCTCGACTGTCTGAATCTTCACCAAGACGCGATCACCTAAAGGCTTCAGTGTGGTAAACTTCGGTGCGACGGAAGTTGCTGCCTTTACTGCAAGACATCTACGAGAGTTTGAGGCAGGGAAAAATGCATGCTTCGAACCAGACTGCAACACAGAGCCGTTCGGGGCAGCCCTCAGACCTTGAAATGAGGCTATTTTCAAGTGCGAACTCACGGCTGATCCCAACTGAGCTGCAGTAGCCATTGCTGCCATCTCTCCCACGAAATGGACGCCGCAATTGAAGCAAGAAAGCAAGAAAGGAATCAGAAATGCGAGACAAGGAAAACACAGGAAGCAACAACAGTCGCAAGGAGAAGCGAAATGTGTCGCAAAGAAAGAGGCACACGGAACTCGCGAGCTTGAAAAGACCTAGGGTTTAAGAATTTCGCCACATCTGGCGATTTCGTGGAAGCATCTAGAGAACTTGCCAATTGTGTTGCTGTGTGACTTTCGCCAGTTTGTGGATAATGGCGATAAAGCTTCTTAGTACCCGCCGGTTTCCACAATTCCAAGATGCAATCTTTCTCATTTTAGTCCTTTTTGAAATTGTAATTGTCACTTTCAAGAGCTTCCGGCCCTTCACCCTGAGCTTCTTAGGGTCAATGTATAGGGGTGAGGCGCCCTCCCAAGGGTCTTCCAAATCTTGGTTTTAATTAATTAATTAAATTTTTTTTTGGTAGAGCTTTTGGTCTGGTTTTGACACCAGTTTTTTTGGGTTATGGTCATTTTCTCCATCTCAATATCACACACAACCTTTTTTCTTTTTAAAAAAAAAATGTAATATTAATCATATATAACCCAATAAAATGCAATAGCTTGTTTAAATTGTAAGGTTGAGCTTATTATTATTTTTATAAAATTGTACTTATGTACCTAGAAAATTTAAACCTGTCTAAAATAAATAACACCCCACAATTCAATTCATGTGTAATTCGATTTTGAAAAGATGTCAATTCTTTAGTTCGGTTCCAATGGCAATTTAAAATAAATTTGGAATGTCTAGTTCTAAAACCTTAAAACCCTAAACTTATAACCTAAACCTGAATATACCTAAATCCAAGCATCTATCCACATTGGTGAAGGCTTAAGAAAAATTGTTATTATGTAAATGTAGTCTTACAACTACTTGCTCAATTTTTTGTGGGCAAATTACAAGTTACAAACACTCTACCCTAGGTAAACAAAAACATCCCTACATGTGTGATTCCTAAATATAATTTACCTCCTAAATGAATTTGCAAAACAATTCTCAAGTCTTTACAAAATTTTCAATGTATTTGAATCAAGGCATGTAAGATTAGGAGGTTGCAAAATAGGTAGACTAGAAAGTTCCTAATGTGGGAATGGGTACAATAAAATGACACACAACCAAATGTTTTGTCATGTGCTTGTTTTAAAATAGTCTTTGAATTTTATTATTATTATTATTATTATTATTATGATGTTAAGGTCGATATTAAAATATTTTTTAAATATGTCGTTTTCAAATATTTTCAAGTTTTTAAAAAAGTCATTTAAATTTTAAATAGCAAAAAACCATTGATTACAATGTTTTAAAAATGATTTTGGATTTTTTAATTTATTAGATCCATTTAAAAAAAATTCAGTCATAATGTATTAAAATTTTATTATATAAATAAACCAAACATTTTAACATTAACTTGACTAAAACCATTTTAAAACATGTAAATTTAACCATTAGTTTTTCGTAAAGTGTGTTATTTTATTTGTCTTCTAAAGGAATATAACATCATTAAAAAAAATAGTTAGCAAGATTTCATTCAACATGTTGTATTTAAACATTAAAGTTTTTTATGCTTTGAACTTTTGAAATAATGAAATATTTTATTTTAAATTAAATTAAATATTTGCCAATGATGTTGTTAACAAATTGAATATTAATGACAGATCATAAAGTTGATAGCAATTTGTGTGATTTTAAAATTGAGTGGAAAGTTCATAATAAATTTATGTTTTTTTCATAATTATTTAGTTATCAATTCCCAACATAAAACACCCTCAAAAACAAAAACAGACAAAATATTTCTTTTCTATGTGCAAACAACTAAGTTTGCACTTCCTTCCAACAAGGATTGATGTAACCCCAAAACACATAGTAGAAATGGACAATAACCCTAAGCACATTTTTGCAAGTTAATGAACCCTCATTACCTTATTATTAACCTACACCAAAAAATTATGTTGACAACTAAAGGCTTTTAATGGCAAAGCAAATCCATGATTAGCTGGGGAGCCTTACCATAAATGGTGTTTGAACCATTCACCATAACCATGATTTATGCCATAGCCGACAAAATTATGCATATTATCATCTTATGTTTTCCCTATGTTCCAAAATCGTAATAAAAATCAAGTTTAAAGGTTGCATTAGTGATTTTTGTTGTCATGGAAGGATTTAAAGGAAAAAAGGTTTCTAGATTACGAACTTCATTGTATAAATGTTCTTTGATGAATATAATGGAGTTGCTAATGTGCATGAAAAAGATGATGTTCACGTTGAAAAAAAGTTTGCATAGGGAGATTTTGGATCAAAATAACATTTACACTTTTGTTGGACAAATTTGAGAAGAGATATTGTGAGTATAGCAAAAAAAGCAATGAAAAAGCAAAAATTGAAAAACTTTTGTTGCATCCATTGATAGGCACTTTCAAACCAATGTGCAATGCACCTAGGGCCAATGTGTAAACAAATTCAACAAAATGAGGAACAAATATAATGTTAAAATGAAGAAACCAACATCAAAGGTGTTCCACCTTTAGATTGGCTTAGTATGAACAATTTTTTTACTTGTTTACTAGTACTACTAAAATAAATCAAGTGTGCCAAGGTGTTGATGAAAGAATCCACAATACTCATAGAGAGATTGATGTTGTGGATGTTTTTTATGAAGATGAGAATGTTCTTAAAACTTGAATGATTCTTACATTTGGTGTGATGGAAATTTTTGCATTTGGAAGTGGGGTTGTACCTCCAAGTTCTAGTTCCAATACAATAAGGACTAGGGCATGCAAATTGTCTAATTTCCAAAGTCAACCTAATAGAAAGTTGGAAAATTAGAAGATGAAAATGAATGTTGGATCCATTGTTATTGTTGATGTTATCAAGGAATTTTCTATTAGTGTAAAGGAATTTGAAAAACTCAATTATGGAGATGATTGAAAGGATCAATTCATTAATGTTGTAGAATTAATTATAAATTGCAATTATGTTTATTAATGTGTTGAAGGCCAAAAGAACCAATTTTAGCAAACCATTAACAACAAAATGTTCATTAAGTTCACTATTTTTTTTTTGTCCAGTAAGATTGAAAAAACTAATTTTGGCAATTGATCATGACAAGTAATTCATTTCAATTCACTTCCTATTTTCATGTTTATAATATGTTATGGAATTGGATTTTTTAAATTTTAATTTGCAATCTAGGTGTCATTATCATAAACATGAACATTGAACATGAACACATGATGAATGAAGTTCATTTAGATGGATTTCCATCCATGACTTAGTAGTCCACTCATAATTAACTTGTAATCCACTTATAATTACTTCACAGTTCATTTTTAAATAATTTTAAATTAATTCCTAGTTCAATTTTCTTAGTTCATTATTAATTCATTCATAACCAATTCATAGTCAACTCATAGTTCATTCTCAATTCACTTACATTTAGGAAGGTTCTTTAAAAAGTTCCTTGGTTGATAGGCATGTGGAAGCCTTCATGGAAGCTTTTGCGAGTTAGGTCCTCAAAGGGTTATAAATAAAAGTAAAACCCCATTACGTTCAATATGTTCAACATTAATTTGAGGTATGATCTTGTTCCATAACTTAATTGTGTTCCTTTTGTGTTTATGTTTTAATATTTTATCATAATAAATATTTGTTTACACATTTTGTGTTTTTGTTTTTAGCAAATCGTTCACAATTAAGGTCCCAAAGAAAAGGAAAAAGATTCCATGATTTTTTTAGGGTTACTTTTTGCAAATGACATTTACACAGAAAAAATTTAAGTAAGAAGAATTGAATAGTTCAAGATAAGATAATTCTTATGGTGGTGGTGATTTTTCACATACACATATAATTGTGCATCAATATTTTGATTTATAAGTAGAGTCGCAAAAAATGCCAAATTGAACTTCTAAAATCAAATAAACATGAATTCCCACATGTTTATTTGTCATTCATGTGACTTGCATTTAAAGCTAAAAGTTTTGAACTTGGTGAATTTAAACAAATAACCAAATGATTTTTAAAAATAATCATGTCCATTATAACCTTTTGTTTCAAACTTTAAAAACTTTGAAATTTTCCTATGATTTTTTTTCCCATCAAGTTGACTTAATGAACATGTAGTATCATAAAAGGAAATATAATTTTCTTGTACAATTTTTTTGAAATCAATTGCATTATTTTATGCATTCCTTTCACATTCCTTTATAAAAGACTATGATATGGATAAAACATATAAAATCAATCAAGGATTCAAAATGGCTACTAAACATCATCCAATAATTATTGGATGCTTTTAGAAGCTTGTTTTTTAATACTCTAAGTGTAGAAACATATAATCATACCATAGTTGTAATATATTAAAAATTATAAAAATTTAAAATTGCCTTTTGTAGTCCTTTCAAAATTGAACACTTTTTTTTGGAACCCCAATTGTGAATGAACATTAGCTTATTATGTTTTGTTTTGGTTTTTATGTTCCATATTTGGATTTAAATTTATTTAGGTTTTTTTTATTCTTTTTTTTTTGTAATTATTGTGATGTGACATCCACAAGCTTACTAATAAAGATTTAATTTGATGGTGCAATGTTAATGCAAACTTGTTTAGTTCTTTTACACATAATGGTCTAAAATTTGTGTTTGAAAAACATAGGTCCATGAATGTTTTCTACTAGAAATGAAATTCAAAATTTTCATCATTTTTTTGTTGTCAATGGAAAATTGGGTATCTTAGCTTCAAAAAAGGTTTATGTGATCGTCTCCTCTACTAAAAAGTGGCCATGTGATCATCACAAATCTTAATTGGTTTTTTGATGGTTTTTTCTACCTTGTTGAAATGGTGATGATCTCCTTTACCAATAAGGGGTGTATATACCAATATTATTAATATATCATGGGTGTGATCACAATCAAATGAACCAACAATAACAAAGGACTCAAGGACTATAGTTTTTTTTGTGGTCATTTTCATTTTCTTATAGAAAGGATTTTTTGAATGAAATATTTTACGATATATATATATATATATATATATATATATATATATATATATATATATATATATATAT
>Ga0116227_10013098_pt1 | contig 13204 bp, 7 predicted proteins | sample S1TSphgellanicum_FD_89693 | JGI IMG/M metagenome (GOLD analysis project Ga0116227, IMG submission 89693) | Host-associated microbial communities from peat moss isolated from Minnesota, USA - S1T2_Fb - Sphagnum magellanicum MG | ecosystem: Host-associated > Plants > Peat moss > Unclassified...
AAAAAAAAAAAAAAAAAAAAAAAAAAATATAAAAAAAAAAAAAAAAAAAAAAAAAAAAAAAAAAAAAAGGAAAAAAAAAAGTGTGCATAAAAATAGGCCCAAAAAGCGAATAACGGATACCAAAATTACTTTTGTTTTTTTCTTCTGCGAATCTTAGTTCCTTCCTCTCCTTGCTTCCTTCCCATTTGCTCCCCGTTTCACGAGTTGCGCATTTGTGAGCCATTGCGACGACGCGATGCAAATGTTATGATGCAGATTTGATTCTCGATTTAAGAAGAAGAAGAAGAAGAAGAAGCAGAAGCAGAAGAAAAATGAGTTCAGCAGCAGCAGCATTGACATGTCTCATGTCCAATAAGTAGAGATTGACAAAGAGCTAACAACAAAAAACGGAAAGGAAATCACAAGCAAAGAGAAAGACACAAGAGGTATGGCATTTGTTGTTGTTGTTGTTTTAGTATTTGGTTTCGTTGAAAGCTTTCTTCGCCATGTGTTTTGTGTTTTGGTTTAAGGAAAAGAAGTAGGCATTACTTGCATAGCTAAGCTGTGGAACTCGTCTTTTACAGTATTGCATTCATTTTGCGCAGTTTTTGTTATTTTTCGGAAAGGAGTAATAACAGCCACAAGCGCTCCTCTGTGTTTTCGAGGGAGATTTGTTGTGGTTTTCTTTAAGATTTTGAATTTTTTGCTTTTGTCGTCGTCGTCGTCTTTGGCATGATAGGCAATCAATGTGTGAAGAAGACGTGCAGTCTGAACGCTTTGCAGATGAAGCTTTCGGTGTTATTGTTACGGTTTTTCTGAGTGTTCATTATGCCTTTCGTCCCTGGCTTCTTGTTTCCTTCTTCTTCTTCTTCTTGCATGCAGCTAAAAATTCGGGTGCGCGAGCGACAGCAATCATCATATTGGCGAAGCACAGAAGACTCTCGGAGATCGGAGTTAGGCGGGGGAAGTAAATGAAGTTATGGAACTGAGGAAGTTCCTTGTACTGGTAGATGTACATCGACCACCACCGTCTTCACGATGCTGCTGCAATAATGACACCGGGAAGAAGTTGGAGAGAGCAAACAGAAGAAGAAGAAGAAGAAGACGACTGGTATCTTCTCACAAACGCAAATGCTCTTCTTCTCTTTCTTCTTGTCAAACATGACAGGACGCCGGACAACAACATGCTCGAGACGCCGGCAAGAAACCTCCTTGCTTTTGCTGCATCATTTTCCTTCAGTCATTTCTGTTTTCGCAGTGTTATTATTACTATCTTCTTCTTCGAACCTGGAGTCATCGTCATGTGTGGCAGCAGTTTCTGTAAACACTAGTAGTAGTAGTGAAGAAGTGTCTGCTCTTCTCGCCTTCAAAGCAGCGGTCACGGATCCTCGAGGCGTATTGAGCTCCTGGAATAGTTCTTCAGAGTCCAATCCTTGCAACTGGTACGGGATTACCTGCGACAACACTCTGCATGTCATCAAGGTTTTGATCGAGGATGCGGAGCTCTCAGGCCCAATCTCCCCTCAGCTTGCTAATCTCACACGCTTGCGGTACCTTGTGCTTTCCCAGAATCAGTTCTCAGGTTTCGTCCCTCCTGAGCTTTCACAGATTGGTGAGTGATGTGTGCCCTATTTTGCAAATCTCTTTTGAGAATTTTTCTATTTTTTGTGTCTTTCACAATTTTCACTGCCATCCAATTGGTTTGAGAGAGAGAGAGGAATAGCTCGTTTGTTGTCAATTAGGGTTTGCTCATCCTTGACCCTTTGAACAGGTACACTCTGGAAGCTGAACTTGAGTCGGAATGCCATTTCTGGGAGCATTCCAGATGCCTTGGGTAACTTGTCGAGCTTGCGCATGTTGGATTTGTCAATGAATGGTCTCTCTGGATCAATCCCTTCATCACTTTTCCAATACTGTGATCGATTACGATTTGTATCTCTTGCAGCCAACCGGATCTCTGGCTCCATTCCCTCAGCACTTGGTAGTTGCTTCCGGCTCACTGGCTTTAATTTCTCATTGAATGAGTTGGAAGACTCTATACCAGAGGAGCTTGGAAGCCTTGTATTACTCACATTCCTCGATCTTCACAGTAACATGTTGATGGGACCAATTCCTTCCTGGCTCACCCTTCTCTCGAATGTCACTTACGTGGACTTAAGCAACAATAACTTGAGTGGTGGCATCCCTTCAATGATTGGTGCAATGCATTCTCTTAATGTGTTGAAGCTTAGCAACAATCCAATTGGTGGGGCAATCCCTTTGTCAATTGGACAGTTGGGTTCCTTGCAGGTGCTTCTCTTTGTAAACATGAGTCTTGAAGGAAACATACCACCTGCCATAGGCAACTGCACTTCATTGCTGACCTTGTAAGTTTCAATTGTTCTTTCCCTTGATCTCACTTCTAGACAAACCACATCCTTACATCTTCATTGATCCATTAGTGCCTACTGTCATATCAAGTTGTGACTGGCAATCAACAATGTATCTCAGGTTCAATTCAGGGGCATGCATGGCTTCTTTGAAATAGTGCAAAGATGCAAATTTTCCTTTCTATAAACTAAAGACTTTTTCCAAGCTTTGCTGATGCAGGGACCTTGCTGTTAACAATCTCAGTGGCAACATACCTGCAGCACTTGGTGATATTGTGAATCTGTCAGAACTCTTCCTTGAGTATAATAGACTGAATGGGAGCATTTCAGAAGCTCTTGAAAATCTGCAACATCTAACATCTTTCAATGTTTCATACAACAATCTCTCTGGACGCATTCCAATGTTAAATGCATTGATCAAGTTTAATGCATCATCATACTTGGGAAATCCTGGTTTGTGTGGTCCACCATTGAACACCCCTTGTGAAGCGGAGCCCACGCCAGCCCCTGTTGTCAATACAACTCATCGGTTGTTAAGCCCATCAGCAATCATTGCTATAGCAGCTGCAGGGGCTATTGCCATTGGTGTTATTGCCATCACATTGCTGAGTATTTGGCAACTGAAACGACAGAAGCGGGTGAAGACAGAGCTGTTGGTGTATGAAAACACATCTCCCTCACCTGACCTGAGCCCCATTGTGGGTAAGCTGGTTCTTTTCAACAAGGTTCTTCCTTCAAGATATGAGGATTGGGAAACAGGATCAAAGGCCCTTATGGACAAAGAGTGTGTTATTGGTCGAGGATCCATTGGCACAGTTTACAGGGCAACTTTTGATGGTGGGCTGTCAGTTGCTGTGAAGAAGCTGGAAACATTTGGGCGCATAAAGAACCCAGAAGAGTTTGAGTCAGAGATGAACAACCTAGGAGATGTGAGGCACCAAAACCTGGTCATCTTACAAGGCTATTACTGGTCATCTAGAATGCAGCTTATGCTCTTTGATTACATTCCTAATGGGACACTGGCTTCCCACATACATGGCCCTCACACATCACGAACAACCCTCTTCTGGTCACATCGACTCCATATCGCACTTGGGATTGCACGGGGCTTGGGATATCTTCACCATGACTTCAGGTCAGTAAACATGTGTTTTTTTTTCTCCAACATCCTCCTAATTCTTTGAATCCTTTCTCCTAGTTCTTTCTTTGCTTTTGAAGCAACTTCTTAACTTCATCATGTTTGTTCTGTTTCCCAATGTGGCTACTTTTCCATTCATGTTACTTCTTTGAAATAATGGGATGCAGGTCACAAATTGTGCATTTCAATCTCTCTTCAGCTAACATCCTTCTGGATGAAAACTTTGAGCCTAAGATCAGTGACTATGGGCTGGGAAAGTTTCTGCCAATGCTTGAGAACTATGCATCCATCCAGAAGTTCCGGATGATGCAAGGTTATGTTGCCCCTGAGCTTGGAGGGCCAGGTCTTCAACATCCCGAAAAGTGTGATGTGTACAGTTATGGAGTGGTACTGCTTGAACTAGTCACAGGTCAGCATCCTGTTGAGGATGTTGATGGGGGCATGAATATGTTGGCGGAGTTTGTAAGAACTAAGCTGGAACAGGGAAGAGGAGCTGATTGCATTGACCCAAAGCTCACTAACTTTCCTGAGAATGAGGTCATTCAAGTGCTAAAATTGGCTCTTATCTGCACTGCCCAGGTGTGTGCCAATATTTTTGTACTCTGTGCTTGTATATTGAGCTAGTTATGGAGGTAGCATCTCACAACAGTTTGGTGATTATTTTTTCCTCTGGTATGCTTCTTGACAGTCTACAAAGTTAAAGCTGGATAAAGCATATAAAGGCAAAGGTCTTCAAGGATATGTTGTCACTAGTCTAATTACTTCATATATTTTGGGAGTATGTAGTAGCTATTCCACAGTTTGCATGAACTAAAGTTAGTGCAACATTCTTGATCATCCTAACTTTGATGGAGGTGTGCAGGTGCCTGCAAAGCGGCCAAGTATGGCTGAAGCAGTGCAGGTTCTTGAATCAATCAAGCCTTCAAGATCATGGGGTTCTCGGAGTTCCTCTCCATAGTGTGGGGATTCCCTCTCGATGACATATATGTGGGCAATACATTGTCTGAGATGCACTCTAATGATAATCCTGCACTGAAAAATCAATACATATGTCAACCTTTTGTGGGGCAGGTTCAATTATTGCATTCCCCATTTCTGCCAATTCCCAACAGGACTTTTGACCAGCATTTTGGGGAAGGTTTTGTGCAGACTGTCACACTGTGTATGCTTCCATTGTGAAGCAGTTATTATCTAGGTTGTACTCCATTGAGCAATACTTTTCTCAGCTAGAAGCGTGATCCATCAAAGTACTCCCACAGCATTACTGTTTTTTTACACAACAAAAGTGCTCTAGGCAGGTGATACTCTTGTCATCCCTCCATTCTTTTGAGGAATATTATTGTCTCACAATTTCCTGAAGAGAAATGGGTACCCGCTAGGTTGACAGGTTTATAAGTAATTTCTTCACTTGGGGCCCTCTGTTTCTCTCAGAGTTGGCTTCTCTCTTTTAATTACCTTTCAGAGTGTAAGCTTTCTGTGATATATCCCTCCAGTATATGATGATGTAGCAATTGTTTCCAGATTAGTTTTTGGGATGAGACTAGAAGACTTGGTGGCATCTGCCACTAGTGAAAGATGTTGTGCTTGAATGGCTTTGTTAGGTGACACAACAATGGCCATAGGTTTTGTCATGTTCTTCATTTGATAATGCTCATCAACCTGATTCAATGACAGACCCAGCAATAGCTGACAAGCTGCTGGTTTGTTGCTTTCTGATAGTCCTGTTGTGCTGATGATGATGCTAATGGGCAATTGATGTGGTGACTAGACAATTGCAGGTATAGGGCAGGACAAGCTTCTTACCCAACTCACAGTTATTTCTGACTCAAGAGGCTGATTGTGTCAATGACCAAAATGGAGGGGAGGCAACAGGAAGGACATTATCTTCCTGGCCTGAAATTATGCTCTGGTACATAATCTTGCACAAATCAAAGTCATTATATTTTATTAGTAGAGCATTCAATTGCTTTGAACTGTTTTGGGAGCATGTATTTGGCTAGCATATGTGCTCCTTGCTACTACAATTGTTAATCCCATTTACCTATTTTCAATGTTCCCACATGATTGTTTTGAAAAGCTGGTTCCTTCTTGCGCTGCTCTTGATTGAAAAAAAGATCTCAGAAGGTTCACAATCAGTTTTACAAGTGTGCACATATGAAATCTCTAAACATGGAAAATTTATTACATGTTTTGTTCCTACTTGAGAATATTGAAATAACAATGCATCAATCGTGAACCTTTTGTAGATGATTTGAAGCCATCTCCCTCCTGATTACACCAAAATTCCTGGCTGAGAGCGTTTGCAATTTTGGAATTGCAGAAGATGGATGTATTTTATGTTATCTAATATACCGTTGACTATTGTACAAAAAGACTAGAAAGACTCCTCAATTTGCATTTTTACTTAATGCTGAAAACTAGAGGACCGAGAGAAACGATCTTCCAAATATCGTTCCAAGAACATGTTAGAATGAGTTAGATCTGTGCTGCCTTGTGATGATGTAACATCGTCATCTACTCCAAGCATAGCCAATGCCATGTATGTTTGCATGTCTGCCGCATCACCACCCTTGTTGCTCAATGTGCATTCCACTTCATCAAGATCGAAGGATACTTTTGCCTCATGATGCCTTTGAAGAATTGAAAGATCCTCACTCCGATCACCATGAAGTATTTTCAATACCTGAATTGTTTCCAAATTCACTCAAAAACATAAGTTCCATGTAATGATAGTACACGAAGCACTCAAAATTAAGAGAAGAGCATTGTGCATATGAATCACATAAGTTGTTCTTAATAACTTGGGGAGTTAAGAAGAGGAGTGAGGGAGGAATGGGGTTAACATACTTGTCTCATGCTTGGTCGGCGAGAAGCAGATGGTTGAACACATAATGAAGCTGCCAATACCATGTTCTCCATTTCATTCAAATCATATCGCATGCGCACTTGCAACCGTGGATCCACCAACTTCTCCAAATTCCTCTTCTCCAACAATGGTCTAGCCTATATTTCCCAAGAATAACAGAAATTTCACAAAACGATCAAATTAAAATTCCCAAAAATCACCACAAATTGGATTTGAAATTAGTGAAACAAAAAAGAAAAAAAAAAAAAGGATTGTAAAGAGCAATGTTGTGAGGTTGCCTAAAATTTGATGAGGAGCTTGAGGTGTCATAAAAATCCATAAAAATAAAAAGATTAGAAACTCGATGTGAGATTCAATGAGTTTAAACCCTAAACCCTAAACCCTAAACCCTAAAATTTGATCATTTTTGGCGGGTGGGGTGGAAAAGATTTTTTACCCAAGTGACAAGATTTTCTTGGCCTTTAGGCCTGGAATTGTCGATCGGAGTACGGCCTGTGATGAGCTCCAGAAGCACCACACCAAAGGAGTACACATCTGTTTTGTTGTTCACTTTGCCAAACATGAAATACTCAGGTGCCAAGTACCTGCCAAAAAACCCTAAACCCCTCTGCTCACAATACTGATACTTGGGTCCACTTGCAAAAAAACCCAGGATTGTGACCACATTCCTTAAGCAAAAGTCCCATTTGTAGATGCTAAACCCTAAACCCTAAACCCTAAACCAACCTGGTCTTACATACTAGTGAACCAATGGTCACGAGCACACATCATCCATTGAGTAATTTTCCTTCCTAGTGTAGAAAGAAAAGATGAAGAAGGAATTGACTACCCGAAAGTGCCAAACACGTCGTTACAAGGGATGTGTGGTGCATTTGTGGGACCCCATTTTGCCAATCCAAAATCTGACAACTGCAAAAAATTCCCACCTCAAAACCTTCAGATTATAACAAACACTCACTTGTGGGCAAGAAATCAAATATGCAAAGAGTTTAGTGAGGGTGAGGGGGAAGGGGGCAGGTTTAGGGTTTAGGGTTTAGGGTTGAGTCTCATCTTTGGTGTTATGAGATTCAAGAATCACAACATGAGTATGAGGCAGCATCTAGTAGCACATAACAAATTTGCAGTTTTCTCATGCTTATGATGTTCAATGGAAAGAAAGTAAGCTTCTCAAGTGGGTTGGTCCAATTAAGGGTTGCACATAGGTGCACACTCAACGTCAAGTAGTAGATGTGTGAATCAATTTAGAAGGGACATGTAGCTGACAATTTACCCGTGGCTCAAAGTTTTCGGTGAGAAGGACATTGGATGGCTTCACATCTCTATGGATGACAGGGAGGCGGCAGCCATTCTGGAGATAATCCAATGCTTCTGCAACACCTAGTGCCACTCTATATCGTATCCTCCATGCCAACACCCGCTTGTCATCACCTGCTTGTCCATGAAGCAAAAAACACATGCCGTTTTTCACAAAGGAGTGTTCAGGAAACTCACACTACAAGTACTCTTAGTAATACATGACAAGTATATATGAAATAAGTTCATTTCCAACCCCCTAAACCCTTAAACCCTAAAATCTTAAATCCTAAACCCCAATTGAGGATCTGTTGTATGAATCCAGAAGCATAATTTATCATGTGCAGTGATCCAGAAGCATTATTAAGCTCTCACTCTCACTCTCTCACTTCTAAGCTCCCAGTTTATGAAACCCAAACTTGCTAAATTAATTATTATGGACTTTTGTGTTATAGACTTACCGTGGAGATGATCATCCAGACTCCCTTGTGGCACATAGTCGTATACGAGTGCCATGTGTGGAGTATCAGCACAGTAGCCAAGGAGCGTCACTATATTAACATGTGATAGATTGCATGTGATTTGGATGTCGGTTAGAAACTCCTCTTCGGCTTGATGGCCTCCTCCTTGGTTTAAGCACTTGACTGCTACTAGCTTGCCATCTGGAGTCTTACCTTTGTAAACTTGGCTGGCTCCTCCTCTTCCTATTATGTTGCCTGCAACATTCCAACCCGCCCCCCATCATTTCTCATCAACATTTCCACATCTTGAAAATACACCCAAATCCTTACCACCTCGTCATTTCATGGCTTTGATAGAAGCATGGTATTGCCTCAAGCAATACCCAGCCTAGTATGGTCCTTGCTACTGGTGTTATTGATACCAATGTTGATGATGTCAGGCACAGGTGTATACACCAGACCAAAATTGGACTAGGCACTACTGTGGTGAAAAGTTCATCACAAATGGGAATTCAAGCAATCAAAGGAGAAAACATGATTTGATGGTGAAGGCAAAGACAAACAGCAGCACACATCATTAGGACATCAACCCACAAGATCTCTCAAGTGCAGATGCGGGAAGTGGAGGGAAGCAGGCTTTTTGAGGGTTTAGAGGGTTTAGAGGGTTTTAAAAGCAAGTCTTGACTCACTTGGGGAGAAATTGGAAGTTGCTTCTTTCAGCTGATGGTACGAAAACCGTGTGCAAGGTTGATCTAGACACAGACACTCCACTTGCTGTGCCAGAGTTGAAGATACATGATAATTCCTTTGCAAGCTGGGACTTGCAGCAGCAGCAGCTAAGTCTATGTTTACAGAAAACCGCATACTTGTTGTGTCAAACTTAGCCTCAGATGAGAGCTCTCCTCCCAGTACTAATTGATTGTATTGATGAGAGCCTTTCACCAAAGTAGTTCCTTTAGGCAGTTTTGTTAGTGACTTCTTTGGCCCATTGGGTCTAGATCTTAATCCTGGTAGTTTCAAAGCCCAGTTCACAACTGACAGATTGCGCTCGATCACACCTGGGGTTGTTGTTGTTGTTGTTGTTGTTGGGCTTAACACAGGCTCAACAACAGGCTTTCTATCAAAGCCAATTGCATTGTGCATCAATGGCCAACCTGGTGTTAACCACAAGGATTTCTCTCTGTCACCAGCACTCATGCCTGCTGCTGCTTGAGATGTAAATCCACTACATGACCCATCTTGGTCAGCACCCATCATGTGATTCTTCATGAATAGAGAAAATGAAGTCAAATCTTGTTGGTGAGGCAATGGCAGTTGAGAAAAAACTGCGGGCTTATTGTCATGAAATTGGTCTGTGGTGAGGAGAAACCCGAGCTGCGTCTTCTTCTTTGTAGAGCTAATTGATTCCTTATTAGACTGAGTAACTCCCCTTTCTTGTTTGACATATTGTCTCCTTGAGAAGAAGATCTGGAATTCTTCCACATGGGTCCCTGCTGCTGCTGATTTGACTGTTTCCTGCTGTGGAGTAGAAGGTATTAGGACACTGGTCGGTGAGGTTGAAGAATCATCATCACCATCACCATCATCACCATCGTCATCATCTTTCCGCAATGCTGAGTATGGTGCCAAGCGTCTGTAACTCATCTCTTTAAATCCACCCCGAGCTTTAAATTTGGGGAAATTTGCATCATGATGTGATGATGATGATGATGATATCAGCAGGTCATTTGTGCCCGGCCTTGCCCCCAGCTTCTTCTGCCTTCTGAAACTCCTCATATTCAGGCTCAAAACCTTCAGCATAGTACCTGACCCTGCATCAATTTTTTGCTGCCAATTTGAAAAAGTATTTGGTGAAATAATAGTAATTTGCATTTGGAGCTCAAAAGTTTGCATTAGGATCTCCAGGATCTCCGTAATTTGCATTTGGAGCTCAATATTTTCTCTGCTACAGAGATGCTACTGAAGAGATCTGTGGATTTTGGTGCATGGGGGGAAAAAAAAATGTTTTTATGAAGTGGAGAATTAGAAAGTCTCACTTGGCCCTTCATTCTTTAAACTGCCTTGTTTGTCAAAGACAATGAGTCCATGCTCCACAATAACCACAGTGCAGGTGCAAGGCAGTCGCTTCAGACAATAAGTTCCCAAAGAAGCACTCCGCCTGCCATAATCTCCACAAATCCCAAAATTTTACACACAAATTATATGTGTTGATCTATAAGTAAAGCCGTGTAAAAATTCAGATTCTTGACATTATTGTATACAATTTCTCGAATTTCAGAAATCAAGTAGACTCATGAGATGCTCAAAGAAAATTTTGATCTTTGAAGCTGCAAGCAAAAATCAAGGAAGTCTTTACAAGTTTCAGATTTTCAGACTTCAGAAATGGTACTGAGTGGAAAAAGAGTGATTCATGCAGGAGGAATGCAAGAATAAAAATTGAAGGAATGATGAGTCTTGGTGTGTACCCACCCATTGATGAAGTGCTTGTTGCAGCTGCCTAGGACAAGCTTGGAGGCATCTTGCTTTGCCGCAAACTCCACCAATGCTTTCTTCACTTTACTTCCTCTAATGATTTCCAACTGAAGCTTAACCTACAACAATCCCGCACACAACCTAGATAAATAAATACAGAAATAAATAAAAAACCAGATCCAAGCTCAAGAAGAAAAGTTCTGAATTCATAATTTCTTGCAATTTTTTTTGTAGATTACAAAATGTTGCACAGGTGAATGAGATTTCAATCACCATTTGAAAAAATGGATCAGCAAGTGATTCCCCAAGAAATTTCTGCAATGTCTGACTCCATCAAATCTGCATATCTGAGAAGGCAAAATACAATCTAGAATCTGCTGGTGGCCAGCTGGGGAAGAAATCTGAAGGCAAAATACAAGGTAGAATCTGCAGGTGACAGACCAAGGAAGAAGTCTGAAGAAGTCTTTTGAAGCTTAAAAGACAATCTAGAATCTGCAGGTGGCGATGGAGGAGAAATTTTAGGGAGAAAATTGAAAAACAAAATACAAGCTAGAATCTGCTGCAGGTGGCAGGCGGGGGAGAAGTCTGAAGCTTACGTACTTGCTTCAAGTTGCAGAGGCCCTGAAAAACAGACAGCATTCCTTCCAGGCTCTTGCGAAGCTCTTGTTGTTGCTGCTGCTGATGAGTCCCCGTAGCTGATCGCGGCGGCAGCAGTAGCTCCTTCCCAGACTCTGTGAATTCAAACAATATGTGGGATTCCACCCCATGAGATCGATCGGCAATTTGGTGGAATTCCACAGCTACCCATCCATAGCTTGATCAGCGTATAATAACTAGAGTTTCTTCAGCTACAACAGCTCTGAAACTCAGAACAACCCTCGCGGGAACCAGACAAAGAAGCCGTTGGGCAAAGATCACATTACCTCCTGCAGCAGCAGCAGCAGCAGCAGGATGTCGAACTAGAGCAGAGAACGCGGAAACATGGACCGCAACAATATGATCTCCAGGTTGCGCCTGTTTGGTGAGCACCCATGTTAACATCTCTCGACACGACTCTGTCAGGTCCATCCCTACCACCACCAGCTGTTGCTGTTGCTGTTGCTGCTTCGGCCTCGACCCAGCAGCTGCAGCTGGCTGCAGTTGTCCCCCACGACCAGCTCCCTGCATCCTACCACTATTTTTCTTCCTACATCCAACAACTATTGCCGAGTCCCCAGCTGCAGCACCCTCCTGCTGCTGTTGCTGTTGCTTCTTCTTCCGCCCTACATGATTTCCTCCCGACCCCGGCTGCATCTCCCCCATGGATCCCGTACTCCCAGCTCTGCCGAATCCCAGTACTTCCCCTTAACGTCGTCGTCGTCGTCCTAGTACAAGCAGCTGCAGCTTCATATCTCCCGCAAAAAAACTCCACATTGTAATTCTCATCTCCTAGTCCTCGTACTACTGCAGCTACAAAACTGCAACATGGAGTGCAGCACCACCAGTGCAGCTACATGGTTCTTCCTGAGTACTAACAACCCAGAGAAGAAGAAGAAACAACGACGACAACAACAACAACAACGAAGGGATCAGAACAAGTCTGTTCACTGCGACAGATGCTGCACATCATCAAGTCTGTATAATCCGACTGGATTGCGAGACTTGTTCTCCATCAGAGCGCATGGATTCGCTCGCGACGATGGAGATGCGCAAGACTGCCGCACGCGCGCGCGCAGCGACCCGCTCAAGTCTTCTGCGCGAGCTTTGCGCGAGAGAGAGAGAGGAAGCAAGCAGGCAGGCGGGCAGGAAGGGCTGGGCAGGAAGGGCTGGGCAGACCGGGGCAGGAGAAACGGGCAGAGGAAGAAATGAGGTCCTAGAGAGAGAGAGACAGAGATTTCGAGCCTTCGCTTGGGACCTGACTAAAAAATAAATGTCTTTTATATTTTCCCAAAGGGCACCTGGTTTTTTTTTTTTTTGGGGGACCTCAAAAGCCAATAAATAAATAAAATTCAATTGGAAATTACCATAATTTCTACAAAGTTGGTAATGAGTGATTTTATTTATTTATTTATTTATTTAAATTTCAATTTTTGTTTCCTTCAAATTTTGTCGATTTGTTCACAATTAGAATGGGAAAGTTTTTTGGGGGAAAAAAAAACCCATGTTTCTCTATTATAAATTCAATGACTAATTTTGTTAAAAAAATTTGGGAATTTTTTAAATATACAAAAAATTGGGTTAGTTGGGATTTTAAAAATATTTTTAATTTTAGTTTATTGAAAGTATTTAAATTTTATTATTTATATTATTAGAATCCTCCACTATTGGAAATGATTTGTGTTGGTACTGTGTTTTTGAAAATTGGAGAATCAAATATTCAATTATTGGAAAAAAAAATGGGAAAAAAATGGGAAAAAAAAAAAAAAAAAAAAAAATTTTTTTTTTTTTTTTTTTTTTTCTTCCTCTTTTTTTTTTTTTTTTTATTTTTTTTAATTTTTTGTAGATTGGGTAGTATTAAAAAAAAAAAAATATTTAATGAACCCTTTTTGTGTAAAAAAATAATTAATTTTTTTTTTTTCTTCCCCAAAAAAAAAAAAAATTAAAATAAAAAAAAAAAAAAAAATTTTTTTTATTTAAAGCAAACCCC
>Ga0116227_10013100_pt1 | contig 13199 bp, 11 predicted proteins | sample S1TSphgellanicum_FD_89693 | JGI IMG/M metagenome (GOLD analysis project Ga0116227, IMG submission 89693) | Host-associated microbial communities from peat moss isolated from Minnesota, USA - S1T2_Fb - Sphagnum magellanicum MG | ecosystem: Host-associated > Plants > Peat moss > Unclassified...
CGCAAAAGGGAGAAGTTGCAGTAATAAAAGATCCTTTAATTGATAGTTTAATTGCCAAGCGTATTTCTTTATACCGCTTAGCGGGAGAAGCAAAACCAAATAAGCCAATTGTATCTTCATATGGCTATAGAGTGCAAATTTTTTACGGTTCTGATCGGAAAGAAATTTTTAATCAACAATCCCGTTTTAAAACGATTTATCCAAAGTTAAACACATATATCATATACAAAGAACCTAATTATTATATCCGTGTTGGCGATTTTAGGACTAAATTAGAAGCGCAAAAATTGATAAATGAGCTTCGTCCAGCCTTTCCAACATTATTCATTTTTAGGGAGAAAATTAATGCACCTAACTTAGATTCAACAAGCAATGATCAAAGATAAAATTAAAGACCTGGCCAAACAAATTTTTACTGACGTTGTAGGCTATCGTCAGCATATACACGCCCACCCCGAACTTTCTTTTAAAGAGTTTCAAACTTCATTATTTATTAAAGACAAGCTAACAAAATGGGGAATTGAATTTACAGATTGTGCAAATACAGGAGTAGTGGGTTTAATTAAAGGCCACAAGCCTTCAGACCGTGTAATTGCTTTGCGGGCTGATATGGATGCTTTGCCGATTCACGAAGATAATGATAAACCTTACCGGTCAAAAAATCATGGTATAATGCATGCCTGTGGCCATGATGTGCACAGTGCTTCACTTTTGGGTACTGCCTATATTTTAAATCAGCTTAAAGATGAGTTTGCCGGCACCATTAAACTCATTTTCCAGCCTGCAGAGGAATTGTTGCCCGGAGGGGCCAGTATCATGATTAAAGAAGGCGTTTTAGAAAATCCAAAACCAAATCACATCATTGGGCAACATGTCATGCCTTTAATAGAAACAGGTAAAGTTGGTTTCCGCTCGGGAATATATATGGCTTCAACTGATGAGCTTTACGTTACAGTTACCGGAAAAGGTGGGCATGGTGCACAGCCACATCAAAATATTGATCCCGTTTTAATTGCATCGCATATTATCATCGCTTTACAGCAAATCGTTAGCCGTAATGCAGATCCGCGCCTGCCATCAGTTTTATCATTTGGTAAGGTAATTGCCAATGGTGCAACTAATATTATTCCAAATGAGGTGAAGATCGAAGGTACTTTCAGAACACTGGATGAAGACTGGCGTAGTGAAGCACATAAACGGATGAAAAAAATGGCCGAAGGCATAGCTGAAAGCATGGGGGGAAGCTGTGATTTTGACATTCATAAAGGGTACCCATTTTTAATCAATGAAGAAAAACTTACAGCAAATGCACGTAGTTTTGCAGTTGAATTTTTAGGTGCAGACCGAGTTGTCGATCTTGATATTTGGATGGCCGCTGAAGATTTTTCATTTTATTCGCAAATAACGGATGCTTGTTTTTATCGTTTAGGTACGGGAAATAAAGAAAAGGATACCATGCATTCTGTACACACGCCAAAGTTTGATGTGGATGAAGATGCATTGGAGATCTCTACAGGCTTAATGGCTTATATTGCCCTTAAACAGCTTGGCAATTAAATTCTAAAGCATTCCTTCTAATTGTTGTTTATTATATCTTTAAAAAGGGCATTGTTTTTGTCACAACAAAAAAGTATGAAAAGAATACTTTTGCTGCTTTTGTTAACGCCGTTTTTTTATCCGTGCTATGGGCAGGAAACACCACGGTTTAATCCTGATACCTTAAAAACAATCACACTGGATTCTGCTGTAAATATAAAGGCTGAGCGATTGAATATAGAAACGTTTATTAATGCCATTATTAATGATACAACTTTTTATCAATCGTTCAGGGATATGAAAAAGTACAGTTTTATTGCAGAGAACCGTATTTATACGTACGATAAAAAGAATAAAATTGATGGCCGGATATATAGAAAAATCCGGCATAATAATGCTGGGGCTTATAAAATGGAAACTCTTCAAAAAGAAGACAGCGGAAACATTTATAAAAAAAATGGTAAGTACCAGCTTTATACAGTTGAAATGTTTGATTACATTTTTATGAATGCCTACAGCAGTGATTTTATTAAAAATGCGCCTGTTAATGATGGTAAAAAAAATGGAGGAACAAACGAAAGTTATAAAGACAAACTAAAAACCTTAATTTTCAATCCGGGAAGGCCAATTAAGGGCATTCCATTTATTGGCAGTAAAACAGAAATATTTACAGCAAATATGCGTCAGTACTATGATTACAGCTTTAGCAGTGCAACCTACTTAGATTCTATTCCGGTTTATCGTTTTGTGGTTGCTGTTAAGCCAGATTTGGCTGAGAGCAAAAGTGTAATGATCAAAGAGCTCGTTACGCTTTTTGATAAGCGCAATTTTAATATTTTAGGCCGTTACGTTGATATGAAATACAGCAATCTGTTTTTTGACTTTGACGTAAAGATGAATATAGAAATGGGCTATTTTGAAGGAGATAAACTGCCAACAAAAATTACTTATCAGGGCAATTGGAATGTTCCCTTTAAAAAAGAGGAACGGGCCAGCTTTTTAATTTTACATAAAGGTTATCGGCTTGAAAAATAGAAATAACGCACTCTATAATCAGAAGCTTTCAAACTATTTATTATCTTTAAAGCTAAATTTAACCTTTAAAAAATGCGTAAATTTCTTCTGTCAGCACTGTTAATTTCTGGCGCTGTATTATTATCTGTTCAGGTTCATGCTCAGGCTTTAAACTCAAAACAGGTCGATTCTTTGGTCGAAAAAACTTTAAAAACTTTTGATGTTCCCGGTATCGCAGTTGGTATCATTAAAGATGGGAAACTAATCCATGCAAAGGGTTATGGAATCCGCTCAATAAAATCAAACCAAAAAGTTGATGAAAATACGCTGTTTGGTGTAGCTTCTAACACAAAGGCCATGACTACTGCCTGTCTGGCAATGCTGGTTGATGAGAAAAAAATTACTTGGGATAGCAAGGTTACTGATGTGGTTCCTGAATTTAAATTATATGATGCTTATGTAACGAGTGAGTTTACCATTCGTGATTTACTTACACATAGAAGCGGTTTGGGTTTAGGGGCAGGCGATTTAATGATCTGGCCAGATTCATCATCAGTTGATACCAAACAGCTTATTCATAATTTACGCTACCTTAAACCGGTTTCATCATTCCGCACCAAATATGATTACGATAATTTACTATATATTGTAGCAGGAGAGGTGATTTCAAGAGTTTCGGGCTTAACATATAGTGATTTTTTAGAAAGCAGATTGTTAAAGCCATTAGGGATGAATGCATCTGCAGCCTCTTGGTACCGTTTAAAAGACCGTTCTAATATTATCGATGGTCATGCACCTTACGAAGGCAAGCTGCTTCCGGTTGGTTTAAGTTTTAGTGAAGTAGCCAATGCAGCAGGAGGTGTATATTCAAATATTACCGATATGAGCAAATGGGCTTTAACCATGCTTAATGGTGGGAAATACGGCATTAATTTAGAGAATAAACTCATCAGTCCAGAAACCCATAAAGAACTTTGGACGCCCCAGACCATAATTAAGGCAAGTGGTGGTCCTTACAATACACACTTTACTTCTTATGGTTTAGGATGGAACCTGAGCGATGTAAATGGATATATGCAGGCATCGCATACAGGGGGCTTATCTGGTATTGTAACTCAGGTCACTCTTATTCCCGAATTAAAGCTGGGTATTATTGTATTAACCAATCAACAGTCTGGCGCAGCCTTTACAGCTATATCCAACACCATTAAAGATGGATATTTCAATATTAAAGGAAAAGATAGGATTAAAGAATATAATGACAGGCGCTTAAGAAACGAAGAGGAGGCAAACAAAACCGTAGCAAAAGTTTGGGCCGCTATTGATGCCTCTCAAAAAGCCAATACTGTTAAACCCAATTTGGCCAATTTCTATGGCACATTTAAAGATGCCTGGTTTGGCGATGTAACCATAAGCAATGTGAATGGTAAAATGTTTTTTCAGGCTAAAAATTCACCAAAATTAAGAGGCGTGATGACTTATTATAAAGGGAATACTTTTATAGTTAAATGGAACGATAGGAGTTTGGATGCTGATGCTTATGTAAGTTTTGGACTCGATAATAACGGCCTGGCCAATGGCTTTTTATTAGAAGCAATTTCTCCGATGACAGATTTTAGTTTTGACTTTCAGGATTTAGATTTTAAACGCAAAAGCTGATCGTGAACCGTCTGTATTAAATAAGGATTATTTAATCAAGTGGCTTCACCTAACGATGAAAAAATAAAAAATAAACAGATGAAATCTTACTTTAAATTTTTAAGTCTTATACCAATAATAGGTATTTTAATAATTTCTATGGCTATGCACATAAAACCTAAACGAGTCCTGTTTTTTGGCGATTCAATCACTCAGGCAGGGGTAAAAGGTAATGGTTATATCAATTTATTAAGGAAAGGTTTAGATTCAACAAAGTTTGAACTCATTGGTGCCGGCGTTGGCGGCAACAAGATATATGATTTGTATTTACGCTTAGAAGATGACGTTTTAAATAAAAAACCTGATCTGGTATTTATTTATATCGGAATAAATGACGTTTGGCATAAATTAAATACAAGAACAGGTACCGATTATAAAAAGTACCTACAGTTTTATCAGGCCTTAATTAATAAAATACAGGCCAATGGAAGTAAGGTAATCTTATGTACACCAACTGTGATTGGCGAAAAAAAGGATGGCAGCAATGAAGCGGATGAAGATTTAGATTTATATGCAAAGGGCGTTAAAGAGCTTGCGGTAAAAAATAATCTTCAGCTGTGCGATTTAAGGAAAGCATTTATAGATTATGAAGTTGCAAACAATATTGAAAATAAAGAAAAAGGCGTTTTAACAACTGATAAAGTTCATTTAAATGATCTAGGCAACAAGTTGGTTGCAGATACCATGAGCCCCTTTTTATCTCACTAGCTGTATTGTAGAACGATATTAAATTGGTAAAATAAATTAAGAAAGGAAATACCTCTTTGGAGGGTTGGAGGGATATGATAAACCGCGAAACAATAGATAAGATAATGGATACCGCCCGCATAGAGGAGGTTGTTGGAGATTTTGTGCACTTAAAAAAACGTGGAACCAGTTTAATTGGCAATTGCCCTTTTCATGGAGAAAAAACGCCTTCTTTTCATGTCTCTGTAACTAAAGGCATTTATAAATGTTTTGGTTGCGGTAAAGGCGGAGATGCTGTCCGTTTTATTATGGATCATGAAAAATATTCATATCCGGAAGCCCTTAAGTTTTTAGCGAATAAATATAATATAGAAGTTGAAGAAACAGAACTTAGTCCACAAGATAGCGAGGCCCAAAATATAAAAGAAAGCCTCTATATTGTTTCGCAGTTTGCCGCTTCATTTTTTGTTAAACAGCTTTGGGAAACAGAAGAAGGGAGGGGAATTGGCCTAAGTTATTTTAAGGAGCGTGGTTTTAGGGAAGATGTTCTTAAAAAGTTCGAAGTTGGATATTCGCCTGATGCCTGGGATACCATGACACAAAATGCACTTAACAGTGGGCATCAGTTGGCTTTTTTAGAACAAACGGGTTTATCTATTAAAAATGACAATGGAAAGGTTTACGATCGTTTTCGGGGCCGTGTTCTGTTTCCTATTCACAACTTTACAGGCAGAATCATTGGTTTTGGCGGGCGTACCTTAAAAACAGATAAGAATGTACCTAAATATGTAAATTCTCCCGAAAGCGAGATATACCATAAATCGAATGTTTTATATGGCTTATTTCATGCCAAAAAAGCCATCCGCGACTTTGATAACTGTTATTTAGCAGAGGGTTATGCTGATGTACTTTCAGTGCACCAGGCAGGGGTTGAAAACGTAGTCGCTTCTTCCGGAACATCTTTAACTACAGAGCAGATTCGTTTAATAGGCCGTTTTACGCAGAATGTAACCATTCTGTTTGATGGTGATGCTGCTGGGATTAAAGCCTCTTTGCGTGGTTTGGATATGATTTTGGAAGAAGGACTCAATGTAAAAATTGTTTCTTTTCCAGATGGGCATGATCCAGATTCATATATGCATCATGTTGGCGCGGGTGCCTTTAAAAAATATATAGAAGAAAACCGTAAGGACTTTATTCTATATAAGGCAAATGTTTTACTAAAGGAAGCCGGAAACGACCCAATTAAACGTGCCGGAATTATCCGTGATATTGTAGAGAGTATTGCAAAAATTCCTGATCCCATTAAAGCCTCTGTATTTGTGCGTGAGAGCAGCAGTATTCTCGAAATTGATGAGGGGATTCTGTTAACAGAACTGAACAAAATGCGCTCAGCCAAGAGCAAGAAAAATTTTGAAAGTCACAATAACAGAAATAACCATGCTCATACTTCGGGGCAACCACCAGAACCTTTAGGGCCACCAGATCATTTATGGGACGATGGAGCAGGCCCAGAAGCTCAGCCTGTAGATCATGATGAACATCAGGAAAAAGAAATTATACGCCTTTTACTGGCTTATGGCCATGAGTTTGTAAACTGGGATAATATTGATGATCTGTACATAGGCTCTTTTGTGATGCAAAACCTAGCCGATGTAGAATTTGAAGATCCACTGTGCAAACAAATTATTGATTTTTATAAAGTTGAAATAGACAACGGCAGATTGCCAACCGCAAACCACTTCATTAAACATGAAAATAGAGCAATTGCTGATCTGGCCATTACACTTTCATCTTCTCAGTATGCATTAAGTGAAAATTGGTTAAACAAGCATCAGATTTATGTAAGGGACGAATCTATGAATTTGAAATCCACTATTTTAGGCGGAATATTTCATTTAAAGAAACGTAAAGTTGATAAAATATTAACGACTTTGCTTAAAGAAATTAAAGAGGAAAAAGATGCTGATAATCAGATGATTTTAATGCAACGCTATGGGTTTATCAAAAATGTGGAGCGTGAAATATCTAAGTTTTTGGGTTCTGTTATTGTAAAATAACAATAGTAAAAGGGTGATGTTATTTATATAAGATAAATGTATTTACGCTCCAAAATATAGGCTAAAATATGGCATTGCATAATGAATTAGGCAAAAAAGGTGAATGTATAGCCAAAGATTTTCTTTTACAAAATGGATATGAGATTTTAGATGAAAACTGGGTATATGGACGGGCAGAAATTGATCTTATTGCGTATAAAAACAGAACAATTATATTTGTTGAAGTTAAAGCCAGGACCGGTGTAGCTTTTGGCGAACCCGAAGATTTTGTAACTTTAGCAAAGCAAAAACAAATGGAATTGGCCTCAATGGAATATATTGAGCTGATGAATCATCAAAATGAAATTCGTTTTGATATTATTGCCGTTACATTTAATAAAAATAATACTTACACACTAAAACACATTGAAGATGCTTTTTGGCCTGAAGATTAATCAAATTAAAACCATATTTTTTATAGGCTTTACCTTGGCTTTAGCAAGCGGGTGTAAAGATGATCCGGGATCAAAATACAGCAGCTTTTTATCTCCCGAAGGAGGAAACAGTATGGCTGTAGGTATTCCGTTGAGTATAAGTATACATTATGCTAAAGATAAACAAGTAGACTCAGTTGTGTATCTAATTGATACAGCAAAGGTTTTATCAGTGAAAGATACCGTTGCAAAAAAAATAAAAACAGACGGACTGAAATTGGGCAATCATCTTTTAACAGCCAAAATTTACTCGGCAGGAACATCAGAAGATTTAACGGCAAATTTTATTTTATTGGCTTCAAAAGCACCTGTAGCCTATACGTATAAAATTATAAATAAATTCCCACATGATACCGCATCCTATGTAGAGGGTTTAGAATACCATGACGGATATTTTTATGAAAGTGCTGGTGATTATGGGCATTCCAGTTTGAGAAAAGTAGATGTTAAAACAGGTAAGGTACTGCAACAGGTAAACCTGGATGCGAAGTATTTTGGGGAAGGCATCACCGTTATAGGTGATAAGATAATACAGCTCACCTATAAAGAGGGGGTAGGTTTTATATATGACAAAGCAACATTTAAAAAGTTAGGAGAGTTTCCCTACACCGCAGGAAGAGAAGGTTGGGGCCTGGCTTTTGATGGTCAGAAAATCCTCAATACAGACGGTTCAAATACCATCTTCTTCTTAGATAAGAACACCTATCAGAAGATAGGTTCTATAGATGTTTTTGATGATAAAGATAAAATTGAAAACCTAAATGAACTGGAGTATATTAATGGCAAAATTTATGCGAATGTATATACTACAAATACCATACTCATTATAAATCCAGAAACAGGTGCAGTAGAAGGGAAAATAGATTTATCGGGCTTATTGCCACAAGGTTATTTTAAAACTGCAGATGAGATTGGCAACAATGTACTTAATGGCATTGCTTACGACCGCTCAACCCAAAGGCTATTTGTAGCGGGCAAGAAATGGCCAAATATATTTGAAATTAAAATGATAGAGAAACAATAAGGAATGATGTTTTGAGCAATAAAAAGGCGCTGAATCATCCCTGCGCCTTTTTTGTTGATATATTATGCGTTCATTTATTTTTTATCCTTATCCTTTTTTGCTTCACTTAAACGCCCGTTAAATGTAATAGGCTGTTTATTATTGCTGCTTACAACTAATGAAGCATATCCGTTTTGAGAAATGCTTAAGCTAAGCCTATAATTATCGGGCCTAAGCTCATCAGTGTTTATCTGAATGTTATATGAGCCTTTTTTGGTTTTATTTTGTGTATAACTGAATTTTTTGGCCGTAAACTTTATGCCACCATCAGTTGAGTTATATGTTGGGTTGTAGGCTCTTCCATAATAAGGTAAATAAGCTATGATGCTATCTTTTGTAACCGTTAAATCATACTGTGCACCTGTTAGGTTAATGCTTCCCCCACCTTGGCTGCCGGGTACATTGTTCATTACTTTGCTCAGTTCAGCACTGGCCATAGGTATAGCCGTATCTGCGATAAAAACATAGTTTCTTTCTGATATGATTTTATCCGTAATTTCTTTGCTGGTTTGGGCATTAGTTATAAAGCCTACGGAAACAAGTATAAAACTCAAAACACATTTTAAATAATTCATAATCTATTGTTTTTAAATTGTTTAACAAAGATAAGATGCATTGGTTTGACTGTTTCCATAAGTACTGTAGCTATTATGTAGAAATCAGTCTTATCTCCATGCTTTATATTGATTGATTAAGCCGTTTGTAGAACTGTCGTGACTGCCTACAGGTGTTTGACCATCGAGTTCAGGTAATATTTTTTTAGCCAGTTGCTTGCCCAGCTCAACACCCCATTGGTCAAAACTGAAAATGTTCCAAATTATACCTTGAACAAATATTTTATGTTCGTACATGGCAACCAAACTGCCCAAACTATAAGGCGTAATTTTTTTCAATAAGATAGAATTTGTAGGGCGGTTACCTTCAAAAACTTTAAAAGGTGCAAGTTTCGAAATTTCCGCATCGCTTTTGCCTTCTTTTTTCAATTCTGCTGAAACTTCTTCTTCAGTTTTGCCATTCATTAAAGCTTCAGTTTGGGCGAAGAAATTTGAAAGTAATATGGCATGATGCTCTCCCAAAGGATTTAAGCTCTGAGCTGGGGCAATAAAATCTGCAGGAATAATTCTGGTCCCTTGGTGAATCAACTGATAAAAAGCATGCTGACCATTTGTGCCTGGTTCGCCCCAAATAATCGGGCCAGTTTCGTAGTCAACTTCATTTCCATTTCTATCTACATGTTTGCCATTGCTTTCCATATCTCCCTGTTGGAAATAAGCAGAAAAACGGTGTAAATATTGATCGTAAGGTAAAATAACCTGCGTTTCCGCATTATAGAAATTGATATACCAAATACCCAGCAAACCTAAAATTACAGGAATATTGCTTTCAAATTCTGCTGTTTTAAAGTGATTATCGGCAGCATGTGCACCTGCTAAAAGTTGCTTAAAATTATCAAAGCCAATGCTTAGCGAAATGGACAAACCAATAGCACTCCACAAAGAATAACGGCCACCAACCCAATCCCAAAATTCAAACATATTTTCGGTGTCGATTCCAAAGGCTTCTACATCTTTAGCATTGGTAGATAAGGCAGCAAAATGCTTTGCGATATCATCTTCCTTTCCACCTTTTTCTAAAAACCAAGAACGGGCAGAATGTGCATTGGTCATGGTTTCTTGTGTGGTAAACGTTTTTGATGCAACTAAGAACAGTGTAGTTTCTGCATTTAAACCAGCTAATGTTTCAGCGATGTGTGTGCCGTCTATATTGGAAACAAAGTGGATGTTCAAATGATTTTTATAATGCTTTAAGGCTTCGGTAACCATTACAGGGCCTAAATCAGAACCACCAATGCCAATGTTAACTATATCTGTAATGGCTTTGCCGGTATAGCCTTTCCAGTTGCCACTAATAATGCTGTTGCTGAACTTCTCCATTTTAGCCAGTACTGTATTTACTTCCGGCATTACATCTTTACCATCAACCAAAATGGGTATATTACTGAGGTTGCGCAAAGCGATGTGCAGCACCGAACGGTCTTCCGTTTCATTTATTTTATCACCATTGTACATGGCTGTAATGGCTTCATCCAATTTGCACTCGCGGGCCAATTGCATTAATAAAGCTATAGTTTCATCGCTAATTCTATTTTTACTGTAATCCAATAAAATATCCTCAAAAAAAACCGAAAACTTAGTAAAGCGGTCGGCATCCTCAACAAAAAGCTCTTTAATGCTTTTTTGATTAATATCTATAAAGTGATTTGTTAAATATTTATAGGCTTTAGTTTCGGTGAAATTTATTTTTGGTAACATAGGCTGTTTTTTTTGTAAATGTAATAAAGCAAAATTTAAACCATTCTTTTTAATGTGTGAAAATCTACTTTTTAAGTAAACAATCGAATCTTTTTATACTCGGTAGTATGCGGTACAAACAATAAAAAATTGATGTGCTCATAGTTTTCGCTTTACTCACTTAAATGGAAATCTTTTTAGGTAAATTGGTTATCTTTGTTGTTATGACCAAGGAACAAATACAGGATTTAAGGGACAGAGTAACGTCACTGGGGAGGTATCTTTGACGTTGAAGAGCTTTTATATGCTATACGCGAAGAAGAAAAATTAACAATGGCTCCTGATTTTTGGGATGATCCGAAAAAAGCAGAAAAAATTTTAGCAGCAATCAGTTCAAAGAAAAAATGGACTGATGGTTTTGAAAAAGCCAATAATGCTGTTGAAGATGCTGCCGTAATGTTTGATTTCTTTCAGTCGGGAGATGCAACAGAAACGGAGTTGCAGGAACAATTTGATTTGAGTAAAGATATCGTTGCCGATCTTGAGCTTAAAAATATGCTTAGCAGCAAAGAAGATCAATTATCTGCAGTGATGCAGATTACTGCAGGTGCAGGTGGTACAGAGAGCTGTGACTGGGCTTATATGCTTATGCGTATGTATATGATGTGGGGAGAGAAAAATGGCTACAAAATTACGGAGCAGGATAGCCAGGAAGGGGAGGTTGCGGGTATAAAATCGGTAACACTTCAGTTTGATGGCGATTTTTCATATGGTTATTTGAAAGGTGAAAATGGTGTACACAGATTAGTTCGTATTTCTCCGTTTGATTCAAATGCACGCCGCCATACTTCTTTTGCTTCTGTTTATGTATATCCACTGGTAGATGAAACCATCCAGATCGATATTAATCCAGCCGATGTTGAGTTTGAAACCTTTAGGGCAGGAGGGGCAGGAGGTCAAAATGTAAATAAAGTTGAAACAGCTGTACGTTTATACCATAAGCCTTCAGGAATTATTATTAAAAATCAGGAATCCAGATCCCAGTTGCAAAATAAAGAAAATGCCATCCGTTTATTAAAATCTCAGTTATATGAAATTGAGCAGCGTAAAAGGAACGAAGCAATTGCTGCAGTAGAAGGATCAAAAAAGAAAATAGAGTGGGGCTCGCAGATCCGCAGTTATGTATTGGATGATAGAAGGGTTAAGGACCACCGTACAAACTATCAGACATCAAATCCTCAAGCGGTGCTTGACGGCGATTTAAATGGATTTTTAAAAGCATATTTAATGGAATTTTAAATTTAATAAAATGATTAAAATACCTCTTTTTACAGTTGTTCTGCTAATGACTGTTGTTTTAGCAAAAGCACAACAGGTGATCCCATTGTATAGCGATAGTATACCGGGAGCAAAACCAACTCCGGCCAATTATATAGAAAATACCGTAACGCGGGCTAACGGTACTTTGAGCATTACAAAAGTTTCAGTGCCAACGCTTACGGTTTTCGAAGCACCAAAAGATAAAGCCAATGGTACAGCTGTAATTATATGCCCGGGTGGTGGGTATAGCGGCCTTGCATTTAGTCATGAAGGTACTGATGTAGCCAAAAGGTTTAATGAGATCGGGGTTACGGCTTTTGTTCTAAAGTATCGTTTACCAAGCGATGAAATTATGGCTGATAAGACATATGCGCCTTTGCAAGATGCACAACAAGCAATTTACCTGGTTAGAAAAAATGCCAAAAAATATGGTGTTAAAAAAGATAAAATTGGAATAATGGGCTTTTCTGCCGGAGGTCATTTCGCATCGACATTATGTACGCATTATGGTGACTTAAAAATTACAGATACTGAAAAAGTCAGTTTAAGGCCAGATTTTGCAGCTTTGATTTACCCTGTTATCAGTTTTCAGGAATCAGTACATACAGGTACGATGAAAAACTTATTAGGTCAAAATCCATCAGAGGTATTAAAAAATTATTTCTCAGCAAATCAAAATATTACTAAAAATACACCGCCAATGTTTTTAGTTCATGCAAAAGACGATAAAACTGTTCCGGTAGAAAACAGCATTCTGTTAAGTAATGCTTTAAAGACCAAAAATATTAAAACAGAAATGTATCTATATGATCAAGGCGGACATGGCTTCGGATTGAAAAATAAAACAAGTGATGTAGACTGGTTTTATCTGTTTACAGAATGGATGCAGAAATTGAAATTGATTTAAAACATTTAATATCTAGTTCAAAATTTAATTCATTGCCATTTCTGTCGATATAATCTATTTTAAACAAGTTGTTTAGATGGAATGTACTTTATTTATTGTCAGGTTCAACCAGGATGTTTTGCAGTTCATTAAGCTCGGCAACCTTTTCAG
>Ga0116227_10013101_pt1 | contig 13196 bp, 4 predicted proteins | sample S1TSphgellanicum_FD_89693 | JGI IMG/M metagenome (GOLD analysis project Ga0116227, IMG submission 89693) | Host-associated microbial communities from peat moss isolated from Minnesota, USA - S1T2_Fb - Sphagnum magellanicum MG | ecosystem: Host-associated > Plants > Peat moss > Unclassified...
GTACGCAAAATTCATCTTGTCTTTTGCATTTGCACAATAATAACCCAATGGTTTTCAATTTTCAACAATTTCGGCAAATATCAATAAATTTAATTCCTTTTTTTTCGGCTCGACTGTTTGCCAATTATTTTGTCCCGAACATTACTCGTAGGTAGGGCAGTATGGTGATTAATTAGCTATTGTTTTCTAATTGCGAGACTTATGTGAGTTGTTTGTTCTAGTGCAGGCGAAAGTGGAGAAGAAGCGACTAGCTGAGGAAGCAAAAGCTCTTAAAAAGAAGAGACGTGAAGAACAGCGGGCCCAACAAGTCATCTACAACGCGCAGGTCTGTCTCTCTCCAGTCTCGCCCAGGTTTTTTTCTTTTTCTTTTTCTTTTTTTCCAATTTTTCCATGTACCCACCACACTGGCGATCATCCACAAGAGGAATTAGCCAAATTTTCTGGCTACAGGTCAGAGAGGAAAGTAGCAATAATTTTAACAATCCGGCTATATTTTGACGACCTGCTGGCATCTATGTTTAAATATGGGGATTTCAGGGGGACAAAAATACTTGAAATCTAGTGACTTTGCATGACTTGTACTGGATTTATTTTTTAAAATCACCAGTGGTGAAATTTTAGGCAAAAGAAAACGACGTTGCTCTGGCCCTCTTTCTCTCCCTTGAAGCAATTTAAAACCATATGAAGTGGGATTGAAAGTGGAATGGTTGTCTGCAGATGAGAGCAGAGAAGATTATTACAAAGGCAAAGGAGAAAGCCTTGATGATTACAGCAAAAGCCAATGAGGAGGCAGAAAAAGCCATGGCCGATGCTAACATCCGAGCAGAGAGAGTAAGTTCCTGTGCAATCCAAGTTCACCTTCTCTCAGTGACTCCGCACAACAAAAGTTAAGAGCACAATTAGGCCCCATATACTTTGAAGCAGCCTAGGCATTGCACACTACTCATTCACCTGGCACAAGGCCAAGCTCAATGGTGCAAGCTAGGAGCTGGAATCGGCCAAACCCTGCCCACCCACTCCCTGATGTTAACAAGTGTTACAAAATCAGCAAGGCTGGCCTACCAATTAGAACTACAGAATCTAAGATGGGCTGCATTCTGAATGGCCAATTCAACATGAGAATTAGGCGATTAACAGGGAGAATAAGACGTAGTCAATTACAAGGATGAATAAGACTTGACAGCTGTTAACCCCTAAACAGCAGACAGGCTCAATATGGGTTGCTTTTGAATGCAAATCCACACTGTCTTGACGTTTAGGGGTTAATGTGGAAGAAGTAGACTCTTCGTAAAAGACACATTTTCTTGCATTAGTACTGCATCATGAGAATGGAATACACTCAATGGACACAAATACTCAAAGCAACTAGAAATTATATTTAGGGATTTTTGGTCAAACAAAAGTTCTGGAAAATTGAGTGAATTGATACCTAGATGATAATTACACAATGTAACTGATGGGGTTGACAGAGCGTTTGCAACTATTTGAGCCTAAGTTTAGTGCTAGGGTAGACAGGTTGGTGTCTGAACACTTAAGCTGTCTGAGAGCTTAAAATCCTTGGATTATCCTTCCCTAGAGTGTTGAACTCATGGGCTTCATGACAATCTGTGTTTGGTGACAGATGAAGGCAGAAATAGAGGAAAGAAAGAGACAACAGATTGCTGAACTACAGGATCGAGTGCAGCAAATGATAGCTATGTGTCAGCTACCCCCTGTGGAACACAAGGGAATTAAATCCCTTTTGAAAGACAGCCTCACCTGCCATCATTAGTGAACCTTGAACAATAGGTATCCAAAGGCCGGCCTTTAAACAAGGTAATACATATTTAGTGATGAACATGCCTTATCGGATAACAAGTTAGTCTTGCAAACTGATCATGGTGGTTTGATGATTTTGGAGAAAGCTTCCTGGATGGTGTGCACTTGTTAGAGAAGCTAGTCTATGGACCCATAAAAGTTTTGTAGCAATATAGGAAATGTTGCCTGATGCATCAGCATATGTGACACGAGTAGGGTTGATGATGCAAGAATTGTTTGAGTTGTCTTCATTTGGCCAGTGTATGTAGGTTAAAAGAGAAAAACTTTGGGCATGGAACCTGAGATAACATAGCAGATGCACATGATTTGTAGGAACAACACATACAGGCTTTTTTGTTCTCAATTTTCTCAAGTAGGGGAACTGGTGAGCATCCAGAAGAGGAATGAGACAAATTTGGCTATAGGTCAGACAGGAAGGTAGAATTTTTTTTAGCATCCTGCTTTGTCCTGGCAAACTCCAGGAACTCATTGTCTGAATATGGCGACTTCTGACTCTTTTTTTCCTCAAAATATGCTGACTTTTGTGCACTGTTCCCAAAAAAATCCCTTTGAACACTTTCTTTAGGACTTTTTTGATGTCATGGTGCGAAATTTCACTAAGAAAAATAACACTAAACACATGGAAAATTGAACAAAGAATATTGGAAATTTATCTATGAAGGAAGGTAGTTTGTTTGTCACATTGAAATCTCCCAAACCACAACACTGTTGCCCTGAACTTGGTACTGTTGGAAACCACTTAACATTGAGTAGAGGTGCACCAAGCTGGTTTCATAATGTTACAATGATGAAGTTATTGAATGTTGAATAATTTTTTCATTGAAAATTCGATTAAATCAAAACTAAAAGTTATAGGTGAATTTGGGTGCACTCTTGATATTGTGGAAAGCCATCAATGACTAAGAATTTATGAAGGGGTTTGGAACCTTTTTAGACCTAAGGTGTAGGAGATATTGAGTTTTGAACATTTTCTATCATTGAAAATTCAATTAAATTACAAAAAAGATTTCGGAAGAAAAAATTAGTTGGGTAACCAATTCACACTTAGGCTAATGTCACATGTTAGATTAGTACCTATTTAAGGAACATATGTGGAGCATTTTTTTTCCTTTTTCAATTTTGTAATGTAAACAAAGTTGCAAGCACCAATAAGAATATTTGGCCAAATTTGGCAACAAACATTATATGAAAGTAGAAAATATAAGGATCCTTCTACAGTCATTGTGACCTACTAGAGCATACTATAGAAACTTGGCAATTGGAATTTCTTTTTCTTGAAACATGGAAAGTTTTTTTAATTATTTTTTTATTCTTTTATTTTTTTCTTTTTATCATAAATGTTTTTAGTGTTTTAGGATTGATAACCTACTTGGATGATAAGTATGTCATCTAGGTAGGTTTTCAGATTTTGAAAATTGAATACTAAGCAATTAGGTTATTAATCGATCATCCAAAAAATCAATAACCAATTAATAGATTATTAATCAAATTGATAATTGGTTCACAACTCAATAACTAATTCACATTATTGTATACCTAGTAAGGTGAACACCCTTATAACCTTTCATATACATCTTAAATTCTATCAGCCACCCACCATCACACAAACTAACACAAAATCTTCCAACTCTTGAATTGAAATTGTAATTATCATGCATTTAGTTAATTTTGAATTTTTGAAAAGTTCAAAATCAACAAATGACTATTTTAGATATTGGAAATCTAAAGAAAAACTTTGATTTGGGGGTCACAATATGATGCAACAATAGATATTGATCATTTTATGTTTCATTAAATGATTCAATAAATAAATGTTTCCATTTTTTTTTGCTTCAAATTCAATAGAAAACTTGATCTTAACCACCAAATTTAAAATGTTCAAAATTAAAATTTTAGTCTAGAATTAGTTAAATACATGTTAAGTCATGTTTTAAATGTTTTTCAATTCCACTCACATCTATTGATCATGATCCATTTCCCAAATTCAAATGTTTATCATAAGGTTTCATGATTTTTATCATTAGCTACATGTGTTACAATGGCTTTCATGAAGATTTGTTATGATTAATTAAAGCATGTCCACCACATGCCACAAAAGGTCATGTTAACAATAATTACTCACTAGCTTTCACATCAAAAACAAGGAATGGTCATTCTAACAATGCTTGTTTAGCGATGTGAAGATTACTTTCACCCTACACAAGTTTGAACATTTTCCAAGGCCTTATTTTCAACTTTGCAACCACCAATATTTGTCACAATGCAATGATTAAACAAGTCCTTGTTGTAGTATGATAGAAGAAAGGAAAGAACTTTTATGCAAATGAATAGCAACAACTTGTGTAAAATGTGCCACAAGATCCAATATTTAGGAATTTCCAAAATTCCATAGTCTTTTGGGAAAGGATTGCATTGCATGAACCCATAGGAAGAGGAGAAAAATAAAAAAGTTTTTAGGAAACAAAATGGGAAATCATAAAACATGATTGTGCCAAGTCTATGAGTTATTACAACTTTATTGTTGTTTTAAATGAATTTAGAAGTTTTCTTGAAAACATTTTGTCAAGAGGTTTAGATTTGTATGAATAAAAACATAGATGAGGCAAGCTTTTTTTCTATTCATTCACTGGTGGTTGTTGTTGAACGACATCACAAGATGGTCAAGATCAATGGAGGTTAAAACAACACCTATTGTAACACGAAAGTGGGTTTCCACACAGTGTGAACACCCGGGCATTGAGGGTGTGCTTTGGTATAATTAGCCGTCCTGATTTTGGCAGCGGATGTTTTCTCCATGACGGCTGCATGGCTGTGCATGGGACATTTTGTGTGTGTGGGTGTGCAGGAGTGAAGGCGGCGCGAATGATGAAAAAGAATGGAGCTGCATTGATGCACCGAAAGTGGAAAGGGAGGAGGAGGCTTGATGGAGAAGTTTAATGGAGAACGGAACGCGAAAACGAGTGGGGTGTGACAGATTTCTGGAGAGAAGAAGAAGCTCGGTGGGGAGGAAAACAGAGTTTTTACCAGAAAGGATAGGGAGAGCACTGGGGAGAGAGAAGGAGTAATCTTTAAGGAAACAGAGAGAGGAAGCTTGAAGAAGAGGAGTAGCTAGGCTGAATGTTTTGAACCTTTCGTTGCGCCTGACAATCAATCAAGCTACTGCAGAAGAATTGGAGAGAGAGAGAGAGAGAGAGAGAGAGTTTAGAAAGTACTAGGAATCTGGAACTTGGGTGAACATCTCAGATGGAAAGCAAGCTTGCGCTTTCGGGGAATGTACACAGTCTGTAATGCAACAAGAGAATTTCCCTTTCTAGCATCTGTGAGAATGTGTAAGGTAGGAGATAGATCCATCGAAATCCTGTTCTGCTACTGTGTAGGAAGAAAATGCTTGCAGGTCTTTAATCTCGTGATGCTCGTCTGAAAGAGTCAGTAGGTGGATTGTGTGCTGTGTTTTCGGAGCTCTGAATTATATGTGAGCATTTCAGGAGAACGTGGACGCTTGGGTTCGTTGAAGGCAATCAGTGTGCTGTGTTTTCAGGACCCTCTCTTTTTGGTTACACTATTACCAAGTACAAGTTCACAATTCCATCAAAAATGATTAAGGACATTGAAAAAGCTAGAAAGTAAACATAAAAGTTAAACCTAGGCTAAACATACAAACTACCTAAACTAAACTTAAACATTAAACTTAAGATAAACTTAAAAGTTTATTTTAGGTTAAACTTAAAAATTAATTATAAATTAAACCTAAGGGCTAACTTCCACTTGATTTATGTGTTTTAAAATTGATGACACATACATAAAAATTAATTAATTGTCTTAAAATTAATCCACGTTGTGTTTTTATTAATTTTTTTGGTACATTTTATCAAATATTGGTTTGATGTAATAGAGTATTTATAAACCCCACTTCTAATACATGGTTTCAAATACATTTGTTTCCATTTTCAACATAAATTCAATTAATTAACTATATAAATATAGATTTTCCATTTAGTTTATATTGTCATAATTTGTTAAACAATTTGAACAACACAAACATTATGAAAAAAAGGGTGTTTTGCAACTAGCCATGCAATTCAATTTTTAAGTTGCAGAGGACATTTGCAACTCATTGTAACTCAATTGCAACTTAGTCAAAACAATTCATTTTCGACTACTATGCAACTCCATTATAACTACACCCATGATGTCATATGAATGTCATTAATTGTCATCTATATATATTAAAATATAATATGTGGTATTATGAAGATTTTTGGACATAATTTTTTTATAAATATTGATCTACATATCCATTATGATTGTTAATGATGTTCCAAGATTGTGACATGTGGTACAATTTTAAAATTGCCATGTGGCATGCTAATTGTATTTTGGAAACACTAAAAATATATAAATATTTATTTTTGTAACTGAGTAGGTCGTACATAACCATAAGTAGGTAGGTTGGTAGGTCTTAAAACCTACATACCTACATATTTACCTAAGACCTACTTACTTGGTAGATAAATAAATAGGAAAGCACAAGACTAAGTGCACTAAATAATAGTCATGAAAATTTTATTTTATTTTATGTTTTGCTTTTAAGTTAAACTTTTTAAAGTTCATCTTGAAATGATACATGTATTTTCATGTGAAAACATAAGAAAAAAATCTTATTCATGTAGTTTGTAACATAGGATTTGAAGACAAAGCATATGGGTTAAATCTTTTAGTTGTTCATTACTTGTAATTCAATTGCAACTATAACACTTAAGCATTCAAGGTAGGTTCAATCCAAAGAAACGGCTTCATTGTTTTTTTTGTCTAAACAAAACTTGAACCCTTCTTATTGATGCATCTAGTGCACTAAAAATTGTTAAAGATGGAATAGAATTGAAAAAGTTACGGACCTTCAAAGTAAAGGGGGTCAAGAACTCAAAAAAAACAAACCACCAAATGCTACAAATGCATTTTCCCAAACACCCACAAAATTCTTTGTATGTTGCTCTATTGCTATTAAAGTTCAAAGATGATTTGTAAAACTTCAGGTGTTCCTATAGCATTTTAAATCATTTTAAATGAATAAGAAATAAGAAAGTTATGAAGTTTGAAAGTAGGAGGGGTCCAAGAAAGAACAAAAAGTGTTTTGTAAGTTGGAAAGTTTATTTATCTTCTTGATATTTTTTCATTACTCATTTTCCTTTGCACTTCAAAGATGATTTCTAGAACTTGAAGTAACGTTCCCATAACATTTTAAATCACTCAAAATGAAACACATATGATGAAAATATAAATAATTGATGAATATGTATTCTTATTAAGTTATATGTAGTTGTGTTATAATCATAACATAGTTGAACAATAGTACTTTAATAATGACGCACTAATGGCCATACTAATTGTATCAATAGGAATCATAATTGAAAACTAATTACAAATGTATCCCATAATAAATGGTGGAAATGCGGACACATGACATGATTACATGTATGTACATTATACATTAATTGCAACATAGTTACTACTTTAATGACGTATTTATGATAGTTTTAAAGTAGTTGCCACATGCAACTACAATGCAACTCCTAAAAAATCAAACATGTTGATTACATATGTATGTACAATGTGTATAAATTATTGTATAGAAAACCCGTTTCAACTCATTTGCAACTATAATACAACTAATTGATTTTTTTAATGTGGCAATTTATTTATTAATACACTGTATTTCTAAGGTGATAGTTGCACAATAGTTATAATACCCAAAAGATAGTTGCATAATAATTATATATGAGTTTTTAAAATTTTTTAATTGCAGGGTAATGTGGTTTTGATGGACGCAATTTCTCATAATGAAAGTCTAACCATGTTCATACTTATTTAGTTTTTTACACTTGGTCAAACAAGGTCAACTCCTTCAACATGAATACTAGTTATATAGTCATAATTATTTATAGTTTTATTTATATTCATATAGTTTTAATTATGGTTATGGTTGAAAAAATGGCAATGATTCGAATCCAAATATGACTACATGACTATAATTAAACATTAGTCATAAGATGTCATAATCATGAAAACCATATTTTAAACTTGTGATTTTTGACTACTTTAGGTTATTCCACCTTACACTATTTTAAGTTATTTTACCTTAAGCTATTTTTCATGATTCTAAATTATTCCACCTTATATTATTCTAAGTTACTTTTGGATATTTTAAAGTATTCCACCCTAGGTTATTCTATGTTATTTTACATTAAACAACCTTTGGTTATGATTGGTTATTTCATCATAGGTTATTTTAGTTTATTTTACATTAAATTATAGGATATTTCACCCTGGGTTATTTTCAATTATTATAATGCATTCAACCCTAAATTATTTTAGGATATAATACTTTAATTTTTGTTTTGTTATCGTAGTCTATTTTATTATAAACTATTATGTACCTTAAATTATTTTAGGTTAAAATTAAATAACATAAAGTAGCTTAAAGAATAACCTATAATAGCCTAGGGGGTGTATTCATGATTAAGGTACCAAAAAGAAATGACATGTATTTAAAGGATTACAAATAACAACTTTGAATTTTTGTTTATCTTACATTATTATAGTTGTAATAGATTGTGGTATGCCAATAGATAAAATGATGTCTTATTAAATGAATAAAAGTATTTGAAAATAATTTTGATTCTATGTAAATGTCATTTTGAGTCTTGTAAATAACTATATCAAATGTTTAAACTACATTTTTTAAACAGGAATCAAAAGGAATGCATTAAGTCATACAATTCATTTCAAATTTTTTGTACAACAAAAACATGCCCCCTTTTATGAAAGTACATGTTCATTGGATGAATTTGATGAAAAATCAAATCATACAAAAATTTCAAAGTCTTGAAAGTTTGGAAGAAAAGGTTGCAAGGTAAAAGATTCATTTTTTAAACCATTTAACAAAACATTATGTTTAATGGTTTCAAAATGTCCAACTTTAAGTATAGTTCATTTGTGCAAGAAATAATTTTGCCAAAAAACATGTTTGGTTGTCCATTAAAACTCATTTTGAGATTTTCTAAGATTTTTTAAATTTCTGGCTATAAACCAAAATGTTCATACACAATTATGTATGAATGTGAAAACTCACCACCATCACATGAATTATCTTAAATTAGACTATTCAATTTTTCTCATTTAAATTTGTTTCAAATAAATGTTATTTATAAAAATTAACCCCACAAAAGTCCTAGAATTATTTTTCCTTTTTCGAACCCCAACTATGAATAAACCCTAAGGTGAAATAACCTATAATAACCAAAAATACTTTAAACTGTAATAGCCTTAAATAACTTAATAAGAAATAGTTTAACATAACTTAGGGTGAAAGAGCTTAAAATATTTAAAAATAGCCTAAAATAACATAAAGTGGAATAGCCTAAAGTAACATAAGGTGAAGTAACATAAAATAATAAAAAATAACTTAAGGTAAAATAACATGTATAATAATTAGGGTGGAATAGCCTAAAATAACCTAGGGTATTTAAGTAACAACATTAAAACAAACCTATTTACAATAATAAATTATTTCAAGTAGTAGTGAAATATGTCAATTAATGATGAAATATAATAATTACATAGTGATTCTAATAATGACATAATTTTAACCAAAGTGAAATGACTAAGGTGGGGTGAACCTATTTTATTCTGAAAATCCCATAATGATTTAAGTTAATGAACTAAGCCCCACTTTATACTAACATTCAACCTTTGATCTCTTTGAATAAATAATGTTTTAAAAGTGACTACATTTGCAAGGAGAACAACATTGATTTACATGCCTACAAATATATATGTTCTATTCAACATGTCTTCACTCTTATCAACCATTTCACAATCCCATGGTGATTAATAGGAATTTTTTTTCATTTCATTGTGCATTATTTCTATGGAAATAGGATATGGATCCTAACAAAATCATGACAATAGAGGGTAATTAGGGTCATTTCTTGGGCAAAAACTTCAAAACTTTTAATAAAAAACTATTCTAATGTGCTAGTGTTATTTAGATTATTGATTAGAAACAAGATTTGATCTTGGAATAATAGAAAAGTGATAGATTTTGAGCCATATTTAATATTCAACACTATTTTTGGTAACAACTAAATGTACTTTGATGTAGTTGTGAAATTAAAGGCCCATATATAATCCATCCTATTGACATGTTCATCAAATTTGTGTTCCTCAAGGATTTTTCCTTGGTGTTCTATTTTGAAATCTAGAGTTCAAATAATAAAGGTTAAGATCTATCAAAATGGGGTTGAAATTTTGACAAATTGGTTTGTAAATATTGTTTTCCAATTCAACTATTGAAATGTTAAAATCATAATAAGACAATAAACATGCACAATTTAGAACCAAAACCATCATTTGGTTACATCAATCTTGAAACAACAATAATGGGGATGGATGGATCCTTGTGCATTTGGAAAATAGGGTAGATTTTCATGGCACATATGCTTGGTGGTAGGTCCATTGCAATTATATAGTAGTAATAAATTAACCAAAAAATGGATGCATTCTCATCATTAAATGCACAAGGTGACTGACTACATACATAATATCATAAATTCACCAAATGTGAATTCTATCACATTTTGATATCATTGAACCACAACTTGTTGCAATTGCAAATAATGCATCACATGTCAAACTTGAAGTCATAATGCCATAATGCCATTAAAATCTTAATAGCATGAAAAGTAAACAATATTCATAATAACATGATAGGAGAATTATATATAGAGTGATAAGAGGAAAGGAATCCCTAACAACCATAGTTTAAAAATTGGCCAAATTGAAATGAAGAAAAATAAACAAGGTATTGGCAAGTTAAATGTCAAACTCCAACAATGTGAAAGATTCCATATACGCATGCCCCATGATCAACAATATCAATCCTTTGAAATGTTGTGGAAAAAATTGTTCAAAATGTTACAAAAATTGGAAAAAGACATTTGGAACTTGAACTAAAAACTATACTCCAAATCAAGTTGTTTCATAACAATTTTAACTTTTATAGCCCACAAATGCTCTATTATGTCTTGCCAAAATGCAATGTGTTTGTTTTGATTATTTTTGAGTGAAATCTAAGAACTCATCAAAGGGGACTCCACCTTTCATCTTCATTCATGGTCCATGCTCAAATAAATCTTCTAGTTTGCTATCAACCTCATGTTCAATTATCATGTTGTTCATGATGACACAAGCAAGCATAATGTCTTGAATTATTTTTATGTCCCATAATCTCATGTATAGTTTGCAAAAAGAGCCTCCATTTTGGGTAATTATCATTCACGAATAAATAATATTGCAAGTAGGTAGATGCATTCATTGCAAATTCCAAGTCAAATGCTTCACTTACCATCAAATATGTTAAGAAAGGAGATTATCAAACACATACATATCATTGTTACCATTAAGCAACCCAGAGAAAACATGTCAAATCCATAGTTACTATTCAAAACTTGCTTCCAAAATGATTGTCCAATCTTTGTCCTTTGTTTTCAAACCATCCTACTATGCCAATGGCATTTTTTCCACCTTCAATACATGCAATCAATTGATGCAAAGATTTTTTAAAAACCTCATGTTACGTTGATCCTCATTTGCTTTAAAACATTTGTCTTACTAGGTTGCCTCAAGTAAAAGGATTGAAAGCAACCTCAAATTAATTATGAGAATCTTTTCAAAGATTTTAATGTTGTGCTTTCACCTAATTTATAATACTCATTTGTAGCATTTATAACCACACCATTACATGTAAACATGCATAAAATAGAAGTGCATTTTTGAATGAGGATCACAACCTTAGAACTCCAAAAACATCTTTTTTTTTACATAAAATACGAATCATGTCCACACACTTACATCCATAATTTGAATAAATAACCCCTTTGACCATGTGATATTAAATAAATTGTCTAAAAAATCTATGATCATAAATAGATTTTGTTAAATCATGGAATTCAACAACCTAGTTACCATCAAGAAAAAAAATTACTAAATAAAAAAAGGAATAAGAAAAAAGATGAAAACTACATGAAAATCAAACTTGTTTATTGTCTACCTACCAACTTGCTACAACTATTGTCTTGCAATAGCTATCATCATGCAACAATTACTGCCATGTAATAGCTATTGTCTTGTAAGCTACTATTATCTTTCACCTATTATTATCTATAGACCTAAAATAAGACCCACAACCGCTTGAAGACCTCACATAATTTCTACCTACTAATTATAACCCCTATATATAAACCTTGTTTGGCTATTGCCTACCATCAACAACACCTATAAACCCTATGTGGTTGCTACATACCATTTGCAATGCCTATACAACCTCTATCACTGATGCCTGTTGTCTACATCAATGTTCCACTCCCCTCAAGTTTCAAATACTAGTCTACCTCTTTATTGCTACCTCTTTAAATGGTAACTACCATACCGTGGTAGAAAGTATTTCCTACTCCAAAAATTAAAATAGAAACTAGATAGCACAAAAACCTTATAGAACAAATGAATAACTAATATGTTTTTCTCCTTCAATTTCACACAAGAATGTCACACACAAACATCCTCTTAATGTTAATGATTTAATCTTTTAATTTTATCATCTTCTAATGAAATCTTTCACTCCTCCCAATAAATAAATAAGGAACCTAAGGAGAATGTTCACCACACAAAGGTTGAGTCCTTATCTTCCCAGACTTCTTTATTCTAATCCTTTCCACCCTTATCTTCCCAGACTTCTTTATTCTAATCCTTTCCACCCTTATCTTCCCAGACTTCTTTATTCTAATCCTTTCCACACATCCTAGTTCAGGGAAATCCATCCATCCCTTATCCACTTGGACTAATTAACCTAGATAGCTTCACTCCTTAGTAAATAAAAATGATAAATAAGATATTTATCAGTAGTAATTAAATAATTACTAAGATGCCTTTCTAAATAAACTAGATTAGGATATAGTTTTTAATAACTAATATTACTTCTATTAAAATTCCTCCTATAATTAATTTTTAATTATTCTATCCTTGAAGGCAGTTCATTGTATTAATAATACTACTATTAAAAACCACTTTCATTTCATAATTCTTGTGAGATTATTTTGCCATCTGACAATAACTACCATCTCGTGATAGTATTACTGTGGATGATTGCCAGTGTGGTGGGTACATGGAAAATTTGGAAAAAAAGAAAAAAAAAAAAAAAAAAAAAAACCTGGGGGAGACTGGAGAAAGACAGACCTGCCCTTTGTAGTTGCTTTTTTGGGCCCCCTTTTTTTCCGGTCTTTTTTTTTTAAGGGCTTTTTTTTCCTCCGTTAGCCACTTCTTCA
>Ga0116227_10013103_pt1 | contig 13194 bp, 13 predicted proteins | sample S1TSphgellanicum_FD_89693 | JGI IMG/M metagenome (GOLD analysis project Ga0116227, IMG submission 89693) | Host-associated microbial communities from peat moss isolated from Minnesota, USA - S1T2_Fb - Sphagnum magellanicum MG | ecosystem: Host-associated > Plants > Peat moss > Unclassified...
GCAACATAATGGACTGACTTCCAGGATATTCAGTACCCTAGGCTTGAACCCTAAAATGTCCATTGGCCCCTAGCTTCCAGTAAATAACATCCTAGATAATTCCCCCCCTTCAATAGGAAAAGATGAGCTTATAGCACCAGATATATTGGATTCCATAGCGCCCAAGCGTTTAGGTTGCCCGTCATGTGGACAGGAGCCAGCACAATTGCAACAGTAGAAAGGCAGAGACAGAAACGTGCGTGCAAACATGTCAGGCCACCATTGCTCCTTTTCGAAAGCTATGTGAACCAGATAAAAGGAGAAGAATACCTTGTTGTGCATCAGAATAGCATAGCTTGGCTCCAGTTGGTCCTTGTCCACGAATGATAGGACGTTGACATAGTACTCAGGCCCCATCAACGAGGACACAATGGCGTGATTCCCGTCAATTATTTCCTCCAAATTGCCCACGCTCATGGGAAACCCCCTCAAGTCGTCCACCTTGGACCGATCCTCTTCGTTTTTATCTTCCTGTGGCTTCAAATGCTCCTGACCCGCCACAAACTCCTCCTCCATCAGCAGGTAATCCTTCACGTGATCCAACTCCAAAAGTCGAAACTTGAACTTGATGGCAGGCGTGAACCACGGGCAAGCGAGCGGTTGCTTCGGGTCCCTTCTGCTTCCGCTGCTTCTTGCCGACGCGGGTCGGTGGTGCCGCAGGCTCGTACTTCTTCTCCTTCATATTGTTAACATCACCTTTCCGATCCCCTGTACCTCCTTGCTTGCTCGGCAACCCGCCCGACTGTCCTTGACCCATTGCTCCTCCTCCTCCTCCTCCTCCTCCTCCTCCTCCTGCTCAATCCGTTTGCTCTGTTCCAATTTTCAATAACTACAATTCAGTCACAAACCTATGAACGCAACCCCAGAACACAAAACCTCTCAGAGAAAACACCATGAAACACGAGCGAAGTGGCGGAAAGAGCTTGAAGAGGAAGAAGAATGGACTCTGCACGCGCTGCTTCTGTCGCCCTAAACATGAAGGCCACGTTCCCAATGCGTTCTGAGCTAATGAAATTCCCACCGCTACGTACGTGCACAGGAAAAACCCTCCTCGTGCTGGCCGTTCTCTACGTTCTAATGCGAACGATTTCCATGTTCCCTATACCAGTGTACCCCGCTTTGAACCAACCAGATTGTGAAGCTTAATTGGAGTTTGAATTTCGGCACAATTGAACTAGACCGGTTAATCATGTTTGGAAATAATGCTATGTTTTCACCAGACAAGTTTTGGGTTTGAAATGTGATAAACAATCTAAGTACCTAGCTAATGTGCGATTAAATTCATGTATTTCCAAAATACGTTACACATGGGTTTCAAATTTTGTTAAGAAAGTTGGGGATAGATACATTATTTTAGGTGTGGCAAAATAGATTAGGTTATTTTTCACCTATATCCTAAACCTTATCAATGGGATTGTCATTTGTAGGCAACCCTAATCCTAGACATGCCTACAAAAAATGTGTACCTAACTTACCAAAAGACCATAGTTGACCTATTTTGGTTGCACATGCAACTATGAATATATGCATATCAAATATATATGATAGTATATATCCAAAGGCATATATACGATAATATATATCCACAGAAATCATCCAAAGGTTGGGATGAAGGTGACCATAGTTGCACCATAGTTGCATACACACCCAAAAAGGGGGCAAAAATCCATTGCATTTGCATAAAAAACCTTGCATAGTTACATGTGACCGACAGTTGCATCCTAGTTGCAAACATGGTGGTTGCATATGACAGAATTTCTAGTAGTGTTAGATGTACACATGATACCTCCTCGGATTGGTACAATTTGTCATGTGTTCAAGATAACACACTCATTTTTTGTTCTTTCATGTACCATTTGTTACAAATCTGCAAAGGTTGGAAATAAAATCCACAAAGGTTTTATTTAACAATCTACTTCACTTCAGTACCATCAACCCCATGAGGAATGGGAAGAAGACTTAGCCAATGATGAAGTTGAATAAACAATACCACAATATGTTGAAACTATATTTCAAACAAAGTATTTGGAGGAGCATGCTTTTACAATTGAAATAGGGTACCAATCAAGGATCAAAGTTGAGTGCAACACTTCACAAATAACAATAATTAATACAAGAATGAAGACAACCACGAATGCTAATGTGTTGAAAACTAGTGAATCTAGGGTTAGGCAAAGACAACAAAACAAAATCTACCTAGAGACAAATATGGAATGGATTTAATCAAAGTGCAGATCAAGAACCTAAACATACACCCAATTGTTATAGTCTTTATAGATAGGAGGGCCATGTTATTGTAGAATGTCATTTTATTGAAAAAGATGTATGGGATGCAATGATCAATCATTTCAAAAACAGAGTATAAATTGAATTAAATTTGGAGGAAAAACAAAACCTAATGATCATGTAGGAAATTGTTGAAAATTTGATACAACCACAAAATTGTAGAAAAACATACCATTTTATAGAAAGTTGTGAAGTATGGAGGACATCATTTGATGTTAAGGTACTTCGACTAATCAAACAACCACATTTTGCTCTAAAGAGAATTAGGATGACTACAACCCATCTTATTTTGAGTGGTGCAAGAATTATAGCCCTCAAATGTTATGGATCTATGCCTAGAGTGTGGAACAAACAAATGGCAAACATTATAGTTGAGCAATACAACAATGCATCATTTCATGATGGAGTAATTGATATAGTTCCATAGTTTCTTATAGTAGTTAACAACGTGATGTATGGTACAACCACATAAACTCCATACCAGAATAGGTTTGTGCCTACTAATATAATGAACACGAATACAACCAAGTTTATAGGATTTCCTAAATCAAGACAAGAACAAAGGCAAGCCTAGTTCCAATTTAAATCACAACAAAAAAAATAAAATAAAAACATGACATTTGTACTTGACAAGAATCTAACAAGATTTTATTGCAAAAATGAAACAAGAACAAAATAAGGTTGTGACAAGAAAACGTACTCAAAACTAGTGTTGAAAAAATTAAAGGTAATTAAGGGTCCTATCTCTATTTATACCCCTTGGGGACCTAACTTGCGAAAATCTCCATGGAACGTTTTGTCCCCATGTGTGGCCCACAATTGGATTGAAAGTGAACTAAGAGTGAACTAAATTAATAATTAACTAAAAATGAATTGACAATTAACTAAGAGTGAATTGAATTGATAGTTAACTAAGAGTAAACAAATAATGAACTAAGAGCGTGATGCTAACAATGATGCTAATGATAATGCTGACAATGATGATGGTGATGATGTTGGAAATGATGCTAACAATGATGTTGGAGATGATGCTAACAATAATGTTGGCGATGATATTAGTGATGTCATTTGTGACATCTAATGAAGAAGGATGTTTAATATCTATAGTGAATTTTAAAATTGCTAAGTAATAGTGGAGAATTTTCCTTTGCACAATTTGGTATATACACTACGGAATTCACATGGTACTAAAATAGTACCAACTAGCTTTGAATTAAAGAAATTTGTAGTAATAGAACTTTATGTAGATGTAGATGTACATTTAACCACATGAATACCATCACATAATATAGTTACTATTAAATCAATACCACCAAATCTAGGAAGCAACCCTCTAGAACCCACATGAGGTGCTACAATAACATTTGTGCAATGTATAATACCCAATTCAAGGACTTACATGAAACTCTTTAACTATCATGAATAGAAGGAAAACTCTAATATGGATGTTTGTGTATGAGTATTCAAGTCGTTATCAAAGCTAACAATGACACAGTAGACAACAAAATAACCAATCTATTTAATTTTAGATTGAAAAAGAGTGGATCAAATTGGTGTAATAACTATATGTGAAATCATCCAAACTATAGATTTGCAAATTTAGGACAAGCTTTATGTTGACAATACCGAACAATGTAGAACAATGAATGAGTGTATTTACAACTCAAGAAGTTGAAATAGGAGTCAACAAAATGAATAGAGGTACATTATGAAAGGTTAGATATAATTGGAAAATAATTTATAAATTCTTGCAACTAATAGTTTTTTAATGATTATGTTTTGATCTAGACTATAATCTTATTTGTACATTGCTATAATAGGGATGAAATGAAACATTTTGCAACAACACAAGGAATTTGCACTAATGTGTGAAGAAGGTATTTTTGTACAAGAAGCACAAAATTCATTATCTATACCACAAACTTCAAGGATAGGGTTTGTATCTATGGGAAATGAAATACTTGCAAAAGCAAATATGTCCTATACAAATTATCATCATACAAACCATAATGTGGGAACAGGCAAAAACAAAAAAGAGGAACCCACTATAGCTGTTGTTGAAACTATTGCACAATGAATATACCTCCAAGACCATTAAACTATGCTTGTCATGTTTGTGGGATATTGGGCCATAAATTAACAAATTGTCTGAATTTTGCAAAATGCAAACCATCTTCAAGGACAAAGGAAGTAAAACCACAAAAAATAAGCCTATAGGTAAGGTAAAAGTTACTAATGCATCAATTAACATGGTTGATGTTCATGTGACCATTCAAAGTAAGGTGATAGAAGAACAAGTGTTCAAAAACCAAAATCCAAAAAAGAACAAAATTGTAGCTAATTAGGAAGCAAAAGAGAAATCGAAGAAATTTATGATAGAAACCATGTAATAGATGTAAGTAATTAATCCATCATTTGACATACCTTCTACTAAACAAAAAAATGGACTACCAGTTGGACTAAGATGCCAAGTTCAACGAAACCTGCAAAACCAATAAAACCTTCTACCTTTCCAAATAAATTATACATGTAGAACATATATTTCAACATATCAATAAATAGATGTTGGAAACCAATTATACATTGAACCTTGGACAATTATTCAAACACCAAACCTTAAAAGGTACATGTGGTAAACATTGAAATCAAATAAACCATGGACTAATATTAAGCCCATCACTAACAAAACAACCATATTTATAATACCTAATATTAAAACAACATAATTGTTATAGATAATCATATGGTTGTTATCCAAGTAAAAATAGGAATAAACATAATTGATGATATACTTTTAGATGGAGGGTCAAAGGTAAATATCATCACAGAACAACTAAGAACTAAATTAAGGCTACCTAAACTTAAAATTGTTCCTTACAATGTGCAAATGGCAAATCAAACAACAACAAAACTAGTAGGATTGATTAGAGATTTGAAAATGCATGTGCATGGTATACCATACATAACTACTTTATAATCCTATAAAACATTATTGTAGATTCTAGTTATTCCATGTTGTTGGGTAAACCATGACTCAAGGATGCCAAAGTGGAACATGATTGGGTAGTAACATGATTATAGATACAACGGAATGATATCATCAGAACTATAGTAATAACGAAACATTTGGATACTAATCTAAAAAGACTAGAAGCCTTATTGTGCAAGGACTATCATAATGGTATCATATATGAAGGAAAAAACATGATGTTTACAAATGCACTTGAGTTATTTTCTATTGGTACAATTAATTTACCCTTAGATGTTGTGAATGCAGTTATAGTAAACATAGTCCAAATTGAAATAATAACAAATATCGCAAGTTTTGTTGTAAATACCATAATTAACCACAAAGATAATTTTAAAACAAATTGTTGATTAAAAAAATTAACATAGTTCTTGAAGATAATGTGTATCTTGAGATCTACTATCATCATAAACTTTGTCATGTATAAATTGATGAAACATCAACTTGGATTAGGTTGGAATCAACTTGCATCACCACAAATAATAAATGATATTTTTCCAAGATTGTTTCATTACTAGAAATTTTGGGTTTTGCAATTGTCGTTTGCAACTAAAATTCAGTTGCATGTGACACATGCATCTACAAATTTGTGTAGTTGCATAAAACAAGTTGCACATGACATTCAGTTGCATGTGACACTACATATGCAACATGTATATACAATGTTAATATACATGTTCATACATACATACAAATCCAAATGTAATTGCACATTATGTGTAACTCTCCTTGCAACTACAATGCAACTAATCAAAATATGACATACGTTTAAAAAATAAACAACTAGCTTGTGGACATGTGTCATTATTTAAATTTTTTGTGTTTTCAAAATTAAAAATTCATTGGATTAATCTCAATCATTAAAGTTTCTGCCACTATTATGATGACACATGGCACACCATGGAACGTTCATTGACCATTTGACACGTGTTCATTTTAACACCAATTATATGGTGACATGTGGCAATCAAAGCCCACCTATTTTTAAAATTTTAAATATTAATCAATGAAATTTAAATCATCTGATTTATGGCTAATAAGATGTTGACATGTGGTGCATAGGTAGGTAGGTAATAATTAAACCCTATTAAGTAGGTTTACTTAGGTATGCAAATAGGTTGAAAAGTAGTTAGGCTTAGGTTATATAGGTAGATTTAAAATAATCCAATTTTATTTTTAAGTTTAACCATTTCATAAGGGTCAATTTTTTTTCATTCATTCATCCCCAATGGCACTTAATATTTGGCTACTACATAGCTATTGCTCCTACTTATATACTAAGCCAAATAGAATTTGAAGCCAAAGGATATGGGTAAAAACATTCCATTGTAAACCTCATGAACTAACCTAGTTGCACATTAGATGCAACTATTGTATTAGATTATACCAACCAAGGGAGGGCTCTGTTGCTTTTGGTGTGCAAAACAAACTTGAAGCCCTCCTCTTGGCGCATCTAAAACATTAAGAATTGTTGAAAACATATTAGAAATGAGAAAGTTATGGCCCCCCAAAGTAAAGGGGGTCAAAAACTCCCAAAAAAAAACTATTGAACACTACAAAGGTCGGTTCTTAAACACCCAGAAAGTTCATTTTATGTTGTTTTGTTGTTATTAGAGTTCCAATGTGATTTATAGGACTTTAGGTGGCGCGCGTTCCTATAACATTTTAAATCGTTTAAAATGAATAAGAAATAAGAAAGTTATGAAGTTTAAAAGTAGGGGGGGTCTAAAGAAAAAAAACCAAAATGTTTTGTAAAGCTTATTTTCTTATTTTTCTTCTTGTTAGTTTTTCATTACTCCTTTTCTTTTGCACTTCAAAAATGATTATAGGATATTTTAAATAATTATGATTACTTAATGAAAATATGATTTTAATATCATTATCTAGCTTAAATTAATAATTAGTTTAGGATGTTTGTATAGTTGTAGGTTAATTAATGTAGCCTATTTACATTAATATTTTAACATAAATAATAAATTTTAAATATATAATACCTATTGAGTATATATATATCACTGTAATTATAATAAAATTTTGATTAATAATTATGATTATTTATAATAAAATTTAATATTATCATATATTGATTTTGAAAAAAAAATTAAATCAAATTTACATTTTCTGAAAAAAAAATCCAAAATAAAATAAAATAAACATATTTAAACCATGGTTTAATTTAACTTAACTTAATTTAACATAATTTAGCCTAACTTAATTTAACCATTGTTAATTTTAGCCTAATTTAATTTAGCCATACACATTTTAACCTAACTTAAATTACCCATATTTATTTTATCCTAATTTAATTTAGCTTAATTTAATTAGGCATAAATATTATAGCCTAATTTAATTTAGCCATATTTATTTTAACCTAGTTTAATTTAGCTTAATTTACTTTAACCATAATTAATTTGGCCTAATTTAATTTAATTTAGCCATAATCATTTTAGCCTAATAAATTTAACCATGGTTAATTTTATCCTAATTTAATTTAACCATAATTATTTTAGCCTAACTTAATTTAACTGTGGTTAGTTTAACCTAATTTAGTTTAGTTTAATTTATTTTAACCATAATTAGTTTAGTTTTGCTTAATTTAGCCACGGTTAATTTAACTTGATTAATTAAGCTTAATTTAAATTAGCCATAATTAGTTTAGCTTGACTTAATTAACCATGGTTATTTTAACCTAGGTTCGTTTAGGCTAGCCTAAGTTAACATGGGGTTAACCTTAGTACTAAAGGTACATAACACTATTATATATAACCTATGTAAATATATTAAGTATAGTAATTTAAGTATGTATAAGTTTAGGTCATTATTTTTATGACACATGTCCATGTTGTACACATATAGTTGCATGTTAGTTGCGCACATAAACATATGGCTCAAAAATTATACAATACCAAATTTGTAGTTATAAACATGACCAAGATAGTTGTAAACGACAATTAGTTGCATGCTAGTTGCATAATGACTGGTTGCAAATGACAAGATTTTTAGTAGTGTTTTAAAAGGCTCCAACATGGACATCAATGTAATCTTCACATCCTTTATGATTTTATTTCCCTTGGTATCCAAAATATAAGCCAACTTTTAAAACTCAAAATGCCACTTTGGTGAGTGGCTAAATAGCCATACATGTTCATCATGAACCTCTCTAATCACACAATGGAATTCAAATCCACCAATAATTGGATTGTCAAGTTAGTCCTGTGAACAACATAATGCACACCTATGGAAAAAGGGTGCCCAAGAATCCTTGATTTGTTTGGTCATTTTTTTTTCCCACCTTGAAACACATTCACTACATTTATTCCAAAGCTTAAAAGCTTTTTGGACATATCCTCCCTTGTCAGCTTCCCACCCTTCAACAATGCATTCATAATTACTTTAATGTGGTTAGAACTAATCCATCAACAACACTTTTAGCAGATATCAAAATAGGTACCACAATCCAATAATCAATCACATCTACATGCACACAAATTGAAAACCCATTGCAAATGGTTATAACCTTGTCACAAAAACATGCTATGAATTGGATAGATTGTATTGTTTAAGCAAAAAAAATTGGACTTGGATGTACTTGAATTTAGCTAAGAAATGATCATATATATCATACTAGTGGGCAAACCCATCCATGGGTGGTACCACTAAGAACCTTTTCAACAAAATCCAAGGAAAGGTGGACCCAATTTAATTCAATTAAAGAAACATAATTTTTTTTATTGTCTTTTTTTATTGTTGATTTGCACCACATTGGCTTTGTGTTCCCCACCTATGTACACATTATGGAAAAATTGTAGACATTTACATAAGTTACACAAGTAAAAAAAAATGTTTTTGAAATTATTGACCTCTTATTGTTATATATTAAATTGAACCATCATTAAAAAAAATATTTATCAATTATATAGTCACTAATGTGTGTGGCCCAAATTGTTGATTGAAACCAAAAAATGAAAAACAATACAAATTTGTAAACAATGTAAATGACCCTTCAAAACCTCCAAGTCCTAACCTTCAAAAATTGCTGATTTTTTTTTTATTGTTTCAATTCATTATCTATTAATCAAATTTTAAAAGGACTATTTTAGGCCCTCCTAAAAATTAAAAACATAAAGAAGAGTGAAAAAATTATTTTTGTGTTTTTGAACAAAAAACCATGAAATTTATTTTTATGGAACTTTTTCTTTGACCACTCATTTGGAATTTTTTTTTTTAAAAATTTGGTAAACCCAATTGAAGTTTCAAATTTTACACAACTTGGGTAATCTTTTGACATAAAATTTGAAGTGAAAAATCTTCTTTAAGTGAGCCCTATGTTGTCCTAAAGTTGAATGGGTCTAAGAAATTTGGGGTGTGACATTTCGAATGGTACCACCCTAGGATGGGTTTGCTCCAGGGCATGGTAGTATTGTTTTAAGAGCCCTAAGCTAATGAATAGTGCATGCATAGACTCGTACTTTAACAAAGGATGACCATGTGCAAAAACATGAAACGAGGTTTTCATTTTAACAATTTTTCAATTCCCTTCACCTATATGCTATATGTCACATGGATGAGAATTGACTTAAGACCTTTCAAAACATATAACTTCATATTTTTTAGGTGTGCACAATCCTTTGCAATGTATTCTCCACCTTTCTTCACCACAAGTTCAAGCAAATCTCATATGATAACCTTATGATTCTAGTGTTTAATTAAAATGTCCCAATTGCAACAATCTTCTCCTTGTTTTCAATCATTTGACACTTTAAACCTTTAATCCATGGCAACCTTGTTGCCCATTTCACTTGAAACTTTCATGTGTTATCATAAGATTTTTTCAACCTTTTCCCATCCTTCTTTGTTTTTTTTTAAGGCAAGGCAAACTCTAATTCAAACAACTCAACGTTACAATATTTACTAGAGGCCTGATCAAAATGTGAATATAACAACCCCAAAATTTGTTTTAGTCTATGGATTCATGAAAGATTTGAAGCAAGTCAAACTTGGCAACATGTGTTTCAAGATTCTCTTCAAGACCATCAAACATGGAATTAAGCATTTTGTTTTGTACAATTTTAATCTCAAGAAGACAACTGGTAGAATTAGGAGATGAAGGAGACCTTGCTCCTTTAAAAAGAGATTCAAACCATTAAACAACATGTAAGACCAAGGAAACATGGTGGAATAAAAAAACAAGGACATTGTAAGTTTTGAGTTTTTGGAATAGTTGAAATACTAGAAGATTGATGACAACACAAGCTTCAAAGGTAAGAAAGATGGTTGAAATACATAGCAACTAAAGTAGCTAAGAACTAAAAAGTTTGCAACTACAATGTGCACAACTTTTTGACAAACGGCTTCACCATGGTTGGTAACGAACACAAAATAAAATAAAACACTAGTGCAATTCTTGAATCACAAGAACCTTTTCAGTTTGGGATTGTAAAAACAAAGGAAAAGAGAATAACTCTCAATTTGGGACTATAGAAAGACAAGAGAAAGAGAATAACTCGAGCAACATAGGACTATAGAAACATGAGGATTTAAAGAGAAGAATAACCTTTTGGATTTGGGACTATAGAAACACAAGGACGGGAAAGAAGAGTTGTGAACTTTGATCTAACTTGAGAAGAAAAAAGATTTGAGATCTCCTATGTCAAACTCAATAGAAATGGGATACAAAATTCTTAGAACCATAAGCTCCAACAACAATGGTGGGATTTATAAATTCCTGGTTTTGAAAAAACTTGGGAAAAAAGATTTAGGAACTGAGAGGGACATACCTTCTACTATGTGAATGCCATCTTCATCAATGATTGAAATCACCTCCACCATGTGATTACCAATTATCTACCTTTCCCATATCTTCAAAGTTTAAATGGCCATTTTAACATGTTCAAAGCCATATTGCAAACGGTAAGTACATTTTCTAAACAACAAAAGCATCTGAAAAATCCTTGAAGACTTGAACTTGTGAATGTTCATTTTAACTTAAGAGTTGCAAAAAGATGATAAATTTCTGCCCCCTAAAACATATTGGCAATAAGGATTGAGTGAGGTTGGATTATGGCATTCCCAACTACATTCCTCAAGTTCAGTTGACAAAAAATTAGCACTTGCATGTTCAACAATAACAATGGAAGCTTAGAGTTGTTGCAAAACAATTCCAAAGGGGAGCTTGATGAATTGTTGGCAGTGATGGATTTAGGGTTTCAAGAACAACATGGCAATGAGATGATCCCTTTGCTATTTATAATGCACATCCTCTTAAGGGCATGGATGGATGTCATGGGTGTGGTATGCAGCCTTTGTTTCCTCCAACCCTTCATGGGGGAACAAAGTTCCAAACGCCTTTTTTATTGGTTGGGCCTCCCCAAAGAAGTTTGAAAATATGCACCAATTGGCAAAAAAAACAAAGGTTTAGGGTATTGCAAACTTTTTCCCCCAAAAAATTCTAATGTCTGGAACAAAGTAATTAATTTCATCCACCATCTTTTGACCAAATAACTCCCCAACATGGATGTCATGTCACCTTGGCCAATAATAGGGACGTTAATGGCATCCATTTGCTACATCAAATGTCGTAGAGGATTGTCTTTAGCTCTAGAGCTTCCAGTTGCAGTAGTGATACAGCAGGAGCAAAGCTTTCTCGCAGCATCAGGAGTCACACTATTATCCAGTTCCAAGAAGCAAGCTTATAGGCTGCACTCAGTTGAGTGGATCCTTGGAGGGTTATGCCAGTAAGTTGCTGCAGCTGTCTACTAATAACTTGCACAGCTGACTGTTTGAAAGATAAATGACAATGCAAATCTTGCAAGATCTCAGTTTTTTATGATACAAACATCTCAAAGTGTGAAGTTGCTAGTCCTGTTGGCTTCCTACAGCAATAGGAGAACCAAAGGAATTTGATGATGTTTACTATGTTGTTTAGTGGAATACCAACTACCAACTATCACAAGAAGCAAATATGAGGACTATTATTAAGGTGGACAAGCTTGAGGCTGAGTGACACATAATGAAGTCTATAGATTTGCCATTCCCTCTAACTGAGATGAAGCCCACAAGGGCCCTTCTCACACTCTCCCTGGTGGACATATAATACCCCAGCTTTGAATGGGGCCAAATCCACTTATCTTAACATCTTTGACTAAAATGCCTCAAAAGTCCAGGCTCACCTTGCCCATTACTGGGAAAAGGCAAGAGCCACATGTGTGTGCACCTCCAAAAACCATCAGCTACTAGCAACTGTGAACTGGAGAGTAACTTCAACATACCAGAGCTCCAACATGACCTGCAACTTGGAAGTTCACAATTTCTCACATTCCCACACACCTTCCTAGCCCTCCTTGCGGGCTCTTGGAATAGTAACTTAACTGTAAATGGAGTTCCCACAGTTTTGAAACCAAGCTCTCAAAGTTCACATGTTCCTTAAAGGACCCACCTAGGCTACAATGGGCAGATAATCCCCAGAATGGTTTGAGCATGGTTCTTTCTCATCTTTTGGGTTGGCTGGTAGTAAATGCATCTTGCAGCCATGAGCTTGCTCATTATGGGGTACAAAGGTTTTTCAAGTCCACATCTTTTGCAAACCAATCTGGGATCAGCTTTGCTGCATGTGGGTATAAGTCCTTATATGAATTTCTGATGGTGACCTCTGCCACCCCTGCGACCCCTGATATATCTGTCACCACCAACAATAAAGTTAATTAACAACAGCATACCAAATGAAAAGTACCATGGGTTCTAGATTTGGAGTTTTATGGGGAATAGATGTCAAGAACAAGCAATTTCTGACTTGGAGCTCAATTTGATGATCTGACTCTAAAAGAAAAAACTAATGACTTGCA
>Ga0116227_10013104_pt1 | contig 13193 bp, 9 predicted proteins | sample S1TSphgellanicum_FD_89693 | JGI IMG/M metagenome (GOLD analysis project Ga0116227, IMG submission 89693) | Host-associated microbial communities from peat moss isolated from Minnesota, USA - S1T2_Fb - Sphagnum magellanicum MG | ecosystem: Host-associated > Plants > Peat moss > Unclassified...
AAGGACCCTGCCCACTGCAACATAATGTAACTATAGCAATTGATAAGTTAGTATCATAGAAACAATCTGCAAAATATTAGTTACCAAAAACATATATTAAAATATAAACCTAATATACATGTGATGGTAGAATTACATTGACAAAGCTTCATATGCCACAACAAATTGAAAATCACTTGGAACCAACGTGCACAAGTCAAAACACAACAAACAAAAAGTGAATTGTAGTTACAACTTTCAACAAAATTTATGCATTCATTCTAATTCCAACCTTATCATCGTCATTATAATCTACAACAACCCTTTGGAAAGGGAAAATGTAATTAACGAAAAAATCTTGCGTAAACATGTGAATAACAATGTTTAGATCTTTTTACCAACCATTTTCAAAGTTTAAACTTCATGAAGGTCAATGTGGAAAGGATTTTTTCATCTTCAACATTGCCAATGATTTGGACAATGGCTAGTTAAGCAAACTTCACGAACTTAAAAAGATGAATCAACATCAAATTGTTCATGACAAGTTGATGTCACAATTTAGTGACAAGATTCTCATCTCTAGGCTCTTCCATGGCTTTACAAACTTGAGTTTTAATGATTAGCTTGAAAAACAATATTTGCATATCCAAAATATCCCTTGAAAGAAGTTCAAAAACCTATGAACCATGTGTACCAATTTTTTTTAATGTACAATAATGTTGTTTGATTAAGCTCAAATGAGTTGCAAAAGTGGATTCACAATTTGGTTGTAACCAACATTGTGGGTAATGACCCCGAGAGCATTCATCAACTCATGGTTCCAAAACTTGCACTTCAAATTAGTGACTAATAGATCACATGCAATAATGCATTAGGCCCTCACAAGTAAAGAATGAATGCCATCAAAGGATCAACATAATGAACCATGTGGGACTATCCCATAATTTGAAAAGCCAAATATCCATCATTCAAGTCGATTACCCAATTGTGTGTAATCCTACAAATGTTTGTAGCCACATCAATAAGCTTAAAAAAATTTGCAACCTAGAAGGAGGTAATTGAATCTCCACATGTTTTGTACATATTTTGACAATAACAATGTAATCACAAACAAAGTTATCTATGACTTGTGCAAACTTCATCAAAGCATTAACAAATTCCAACATGGGCAAAATATATACATGCCAAGCCCAAGATTGTAACAATGTCATATAAATTTTAAAAATTGGCCTTGGCTAACTTTAGTAAATTACAATTAGTTTCCATCTTAATAATAAGATTCCCTATATTTTTCCCCAACACACTTCAAAGGTTAAAACATGTTTATCCATCTTGTTTTCAAATTTTGAATAACCTTTTGTCCTTTAATTTTTACAATTGCAACAAGCTTGGTGAATTGAAGATGGTGTTCTGGGGAGTAGAAAAATACCCATAATTTTTTTGAAAAAGATCTTCCAATTTGGAAACCATAAACATTGTGAACAAGCTTTGAATTGCAAGGTAGCCCTATGTGCCATGCAATGGATCCTGAAAAGCTAAAACACTTGTTTAGTTTTCATTAAAATAGTAATACCATATCAACCCCTTAATGCACCATCACATAAGACATTTTGAAATATGATTAAATTTCATTAAAACATTAAAAAAGTAGCTTTGATATTAATGATAGTCTCACTTGAAATAATCGCTCAAATGTGAACAATACATGCACATGCTTTTAATCTACCACCCCATAACAATGGATGGAGATCCCATTTTGGTTATCAATTGTAATTATTTCATTTATAGAAAACGAAAGAAAACTTGAAACCATAGTTTTTTTTGAATGGTGTCATGAGCGCAAAAATTATGAAGATGAACAAAGAAAAGACATACCTATATTTAAATCTAAACATGAAATATAGAAAACCAAAAGAAAACATAAGAAATTAAAGACAAGAAGATGAAGTGTGCAAAATAAAAGTGTAAAAAAATATTTATAATGATAAAATATGAAAACGTAAACATAAAAGGAATAAAACACAGCTATGCATAAGATTGTACTTGAAACTAGTGCTAAACAAGTTGAAAGTAATTGGAGGTTCTACCTTTATTTGTACCCCTTTGGGGACTTAGCTCAAATGAATTTCCATAGTCATTTCCATGTGCTTATCCACTAGGGAAATTTCTTGAAAGGCTTCCTAATCATAAGTGGACTATGAATAAACTATTAAAAGTTAATTAAAAATTAGTTGTGAGTGAATTAAAAAAATTGGAAGTGAACTAAAAGTTAATTAAAAATGAACTAGGAGTTAATTATGAGTCATGGTTGAACATCCATATGAAAAACTTCATTCATCATGTGAAAATGGTGCCTGTGACAAATGGTAGTCAACACAAAATGTTATGTACATTTAATAATCTCTCAATTATCATAATCATTTCAATGCTTGGATGGATGGTTAAGTGTTTTTAGGGAAGCAAAAAAATATTACGTTTATTCCTACTTTGTCATAAGCCTACCTTGAAAATGCAAATGAAAATGAATACAAAATTATTATAAAAAAATTCTTCATTTTACCACAATTATGGCAACTACTTGTTGCACCACATAATGTTTACCCCTTGACACATATAAGCTTTCATTGAACACACGCTGATTTGTTTTCAAAAAATAGTACTCCCCCATTGCCACCACATTAAGAATTGTAGTAGTTGCCCTTTTTCGGCCAACATGCTTCCACAAAAAGTTTTGTTTCAATACCAGAAGTTTATTGTGCCATTTAATCTTCCTACATATTTTGCATTTTACCTTATGCACCCTCCCATTAGCACTCACTATAAATTTTACCCAAGGTAACTTTGTAACCTCAGCATTTTGGAAACAATGATTCAAATCACACATTTTCCTTTATTTCGTTTTTTTCTTTCATTTAGATTCTACTTAAATTAGATCAACAATGACATAATCAACATCATTTTTAGGACTTTGTTTGAGCTAGCACTAACAGTGAGGACATGGGCTGCAATATAATCAAAGGAAAAAAAATTTGCTTGAATTTTTTGGCAAATTTAATGGCAGCATGGTGAGGACAAGTGAGAACATGATGCATCTAGATTCAAAAGTAAATATTATGCCATCAACAAATAAGATCATGAATTACCAATAACCACAATCACTAACATCTTGCCATTGTTAGTTAGGGAAATCACAACCTATTGTACTATAAACTTGAGATGCAGAAATTGAAAATTGATGATGATCACAAAATGCACGAAATTAACACGAATAACCAAATGTGCAAAATCAACACAAGTCACAAAATGTTCTTGGGTGGGACGCATTTTAAAATTTTGTGTGTTTACCTTATGCACAATGGTTATAAACCATTAACACTTGAATTGTAATAGTTGTGATTCCAAAGTTAAACATCCTAAAGGTATGAAGCTAGGTCTCAATTCCATGTTCCAAATTCTAAATCTCATTTTTCAAAAGGGGTGGCGCTACTCTACACCTCTAGAATCCAATGATGTTACAAATTTTCTTACACAACAAACTTGAAATTTAAAAACAAAAGTACCAAGGTCCAATTCGAATATCCAATCTAGATTTCAACTTGAAATATCATAATCAAGCTTTGAAATAATGATTCAAATCAAAAGTTTTAAAAACCCAAATAACCAATCTGAAAATTGGACTGAAGGTTTCATTAAACTTATAAATTAAAATTATAAATAATAATAACCAGGACCACACATTCCTTTTGAAATCAATAACTGAACAACTCTTGCAATTACTATTGTTGTACTAGTATCAACTTTTTAAATGCAATTTTTTTTATTTATGGAAATTCAAATATTTCACTGTGAAAAAATATAATCTTAAAAAAAAATCCTTTAAAGGAAACCAAAATGCTTCAACATATCATAACTCTATAACTAATGTCAAGTTTCAACACAAGCCAAAATATCATCTTTCAAAAATCCTTGTATAAAAATAGACCTATTATTATTATTACCTAGGGGCAAAAATCTCTTAAGCTACTATACTCTATGATGAATCTAAACACAATAATATCCTTGCCTTGGTAGGCAATGCCAACAAAGAAAAAACCAACCCACTCACAAAGTTTTTTATTATAATGTAGTTAGTTGCAAACAAAATCCAAAGTACATTATGCATATTAGTAAAAGGCCTTCAAGACCTGGGTGGTAACCATTGTGTACTTGAGAGACTATACTACATGGTGATGAGGCAAAAAGAGAGAGAGATGTACAAAAGACCAATAAGTAGTAGTAGTTCAATGGCAGTAAGTGCCACCCAAACACAAAAGAACAAACATCCAACCCTTATTGCAGCTTTTTGAACCCAAATTTGCAGGAATTGGAGTGCAAAAGATGCACCTGTCCAGAATTTAGGCTTATATAGTTAGAAAATGAAAATGAATTGATTTTGAAAAGTCCAAAATTTTGATCATTCATGTTCTTGGAATTATATGAAGCTAAAAAATTCTGCTGCTCCTGGTACAGACACGAGCTTGCTCAGGAAAGGTACCTTATAAGTAAGGTAGGTACCTGCAAAAAAAAAAAAAGCACTCCAAAGACAAAATTTCCTAGTGTATTTGGTGGGCACCTTATTATATCCATGAATATACTATATCCATACTAGAAAAGACAAAAAAGTTTCGTGTATACCTAGTAGGAGAGAGTGATCTTACACCTAGAAGTACCTACACCTAGAAGTAGGCTTGAGATCACACTTTCACTCTTATGATCACACTTGTGTGCTGGTTGCCAAAAATCTCTAATCTCTTGTATGGAAACAACTCTCTTTTTTAAATTTTTCTATGTGTATTTTGAGGGATCTCCCCCAATTTTATATGTTCCCACGTTCCCATGGATTTTTTTTTTTTTTTTTCTACGAAACAGGAAAGAAGCCAGGAAATAAAAAGAGAGTTGTCTGACTCAATTCCCTAACAGTTTTGTTGTGATCTGAAACCCTGACCTGCACGTACCCCCAATTAGGTAGTATTCTGCAATGGGAATTGGTTACTCTCAGGACTGTGCTTTTGGCTTCTTCTCTCTCTCTCTCTCTCTCTCTCTCTGTGTCTCTCTGCCTGCCAATTACTAGACTGGACTGGAGTCCTTTTTGTTTTGTGGAAGCAATCATGAACATTTATGAATGCTGTTGTTGTTGCTGTATTTGGTGATCATTGAGTTTCAACTCACTATACTTTCCTTTGGGGTTTCATTTTAGGGTTACTGTACATGTTGGGTTTTTCTTTTCTTTTTTTCTTTTTTTCCCATCAATTTTGTGGTTTCTAAAGTGTGGGGAGTTTTTCTAAAAAAAAATTAATTTCTTTTTTAATCCATTTTTTCAATCCAAAAAATCCACAAAAATTTGTTGCCACACTTCGAAATTTTTCTTTTAAAAAAAAATGAAACATTACTAAGTACAGTGTCTTTTTAAGGATTTTTTAAATGTAACATAAGTGATGATCAGCATAGGAAGCTATAGAAAAAAGAGCACATAAACCAGATATGAAGCACAAAATTTCTAATCAACCTTTTGTCTTTATGATTAACACTGAAAACCAAATATAGGAATCTTGTGATCTTTTACTTGTTTTCTCTAAGATTGAAACCTTCCAAAATCTTTTTTTTTTTAATTTTGAATTTCTCTTTTTGGTGAAATTTTGCCAATTAAAAAAAAGAGTGGTAAAGTTCCATTGAGGGCATTATGGTTGTAAGCTCTCTACACCCGAGGGGCAAAAGCCCCAAAGTGAAGGAGCTAAAACCATGTTACATGAATTGTCGAGCTTTACCCTTCATAAAGAAAGAAAGCTGAGCTCGGTTTGTTCATATCTGCTTTGCTTGTTAGAAGTTGGAAAAGTTCACCTCTCAGTGTTGGGGGCATGACAAGAATATGAAAATGCACAAATGCCAATTGCAATGCCTGTAGTGTTGTACTCCTCTTAACAAGAATAGAAAAAGAAAAACACCAGAAATCATGCCAAAACAAAGTTGACACCCATAAAAAAAAGCAAAAAGAAAAAGCCACCTACCAGTGTGCAAGCAAGCTACTACTGTAGTAAGGGTTTAGGATAAATGAACTTTAAAAACTAAAAAATTGTGTGTAATTAGTTTGTTGAACCAGTACACACATTTCAAGATAAAGATTGTGTAATATTTATTATGCACAATCAATCAAATGTAATAATTCATTGTCAAGTTGACATTGTATATCAATCGATGGTTTTTGTATGTTAGCAAACATTGTTATTGCTAGCCTCATTTGAATTGATTTGGTTTCGCAAGTTACTTTTTTTTGTGGGGTTGCTATGATAATTGTAGCTCACGCAAAAGACAATTTTTACCATGATGGATTTTTGATGGACATGTTTGTTCTTCTAGTTGTAAAGGTTTTTGAGTGTATGCATTAGTAAGTGGATGAGTTTTTTTTTTTATCAATGTGCTAACATGGGAACAAAGGGCATTGGAGGCCCCCTTTTTTTTAGTTTCATGCACATTTTAAAGAACAAAGATGTCAATGGTGTTATAGGGTGCACAAGTGGTCTTTATTTTGGGACGTGTAGTTGTCGTAAGTGAAGGTTCATCTAGGCTATGTGTCCTTTTAGGAGGTCCTCCCCTTTTATTATTTGATATGCTTATCATAGCTGGAGAGGGTTCAAGGATTTGATGTTCCCCTTGTGGTTCGCTCTTGTGGGTGGTTCATTTGTTTTTTTAAATGTGGGCCCTTCCATTTTGTTCCTTGTATTCCCCCCCTCTTTTTTTTGGTGTTTTGGTTATTTTATGTTGTAGGGTTTCATTAATAACTTGTCTAAAATGTAGGACCAAATTTATATATATTTTTTGAAAATTATATTTATGTATTTGGAGAATTTGAACTTTTAGAACAAGGCAAGACCCTAAGTTTGAGTTCTAATTCAATTTTTAAAATGAATTGATTTTTTAATTAGGTTCCAATGTGGTTTTAACAAAACTTGGAACTTGTTGTTTAAAAACCTTAAAACTTGACCTTATAACCTGACTTGAACCTCTTAGAATTTAAGATCATGTTGACAATAGTAATTACCTATGTAAATGGATAAGTATGGTAAGATAAATAGTTAGAAAATGTGAATGTTTTCTTGCGCATGTAGATAAATATACATCATGCACGTGGTGGTTATTAATTGCTAGGTAGGTAAATACATGTGAATGGTTAATTATTTAGTTAACCAATGTGGTAAGCTATGGGATAATAATTTCTACTAAAGAATGTAATTTTTCTCATAGCAAGGCTCATGACACATGTGTGAGATAAGTTTTGTAATTTCATCCATTACAATGTACAATATGTGGTGTTTATTATGAAATATATTCCACTAAATCACAATTTGACATGAAATTAGAGCACATATTATGTTTGTATAATTTATTGTGGCATATATTATTGTTATAATTTGACATTATGTTATTGCACATATTACATTTGTATAGTTTATTATGACGTATATTATAATAAAATTACACATTGACATTAAGTTATGCCATAATAAACACCTTGTATTATAAATTGTACTAGATGAAACCGCAAAGATTACCTCACACATGTGTCATGAATTGCATCCATTTATATGAAAAAAATCACCTTTTAAAAAAATAAAATACAAGGGAAATGGGTTTCATATCCAAGTGCCATCTATGTTGCATGGTGCATTAGTGGGTGTCCATTCATTATGGGTAATGCTACGGAAGTCAACATTTCTTTTGAAAGCACCGACAAAAATTTGATGAATAGGGTAAAATGGCTAGTGAACAAAAATTTAAGAAGCTAGACACCATGGGTTAATTAATTGTGCATTTTTTTGCTCTTCTTCTTCAAAGAGATTAGATGCCCCTTCAATCATAGCATTAGTAGGCCTTTAAAACACTTGATTATGATCTAAAATGAAAAAATTATGACCCCCCAAAATGAAGGGGGTCTTATTGTTTGAAAATAATTGGATAAAACACATAAAACTTTCATTTTCATGCATTTTGCATCCTATGAACAAACATTTAAAATCTTATATAAGAACGTCTTTCCTCTCATAAACAAGATAATAATATTTTAATTATGTTAAAAACCTTTATTTATTATCGTTCAATTTTTATAAAAAAATTATAATAAGGTATTTGGAATAACAACTACATAGTCACATGTGCATTTAAGGTTTTGAATTAAGTATCTTTTGAATAGTAACCCAATACTGTAAAATCAACAACCCTTGTGATGCCACATGGGGCAATCCCTAGTTATTTCCTTGGATATGAAAGAAAAACATTGTGGTGATATCATAGCAATTCCTTCGAAGTCTCTCAAGTTCATTTTCATTTACACAATGTTGTTTCGTTTCCTCATCCCTTTTCTTTGTTTCCCTAGGTCTCAATTATCTCTCCCCAATGCTCTTTTGTTTTTGCACATTTCTTTATTTTTCCCCATCACTATGTCATTTCCTAGTGTTTCTCTCATGTCTCCCATGTCTATTATCATAATGCAACGGCCTTCTCTCTCCCTCTAAGTGCAAGAAGGCATGACAACCTTCTCTCTCTTTCTCAAAACATGGCCAACAACAAAGCAGAAAATTCCCTCTTTAATAAAAGATGTAAATGGATACACTTAACAACATATACTAGATGGTATATATAAACACCCAAAAAATACACTACAAAATATTAAACATCTAGCGTACACACATACATTACATCATATGTCTGGCATAATATTTTATCTAAACCTTTCAAAAGATCACACTAGATGATCTTTTCATTGAAATATGGTTAAAAATACAAACATTTAATATGTTTATCATAGACTTGATTAAAATTTTACATTCTTTAAGTTTAATACTTCTTTATCTATGCAAATGTTATTCCTAAGCCAAACCCTTTGTACCTAAAAGGGTGGGCTTGAAACCCTATTTTAAAGTTGTTATGAAGTCTCTCACTGGTAGCCTTAATACTAACAGCAAACCATGCATCATTAAACTTGGCTCTATCCTCCTTGTCAATTTTCCTTTGAACTACTTACTTAACTTGGGTAACTTGGTTACTTTTAGTCCTTTTAAAAAAAAATTCTTCACTTTCTTTTATTTTTAATTCTCTAATTTTGTGAGCAATTTTTTTGTCCATTAACTTTTATCTCCACACTACCATGTACTACTTTAATGTGACTGCATGTGAATTGGAATAATCCATTAATGGTTCTTTGCCATATCTTTTCCTTATTAACAATATTGGCAACAATAACAAGTTAACCAATCTTTAAATTCCTTGAGTACGACCTATAACAATTAGGTCATATAATTCAAGAATAACATTTTAAAAATCAACCACCAATTGGTCTCTTTCATGGTTATTTGTTGGGGTGGTAGGATTGTGTGGCATTTTTACATTATATCAAGGTATAGGTGAAAAAAGGTAATCACAGGTAGTAGGAGCAGGTTCAAGCACTACGTGAAAAGTTCTTCCAATGTTTAACAACTCTGCATAGTAGCTTTAACTTCATTCCCATTGTTGTTGGATTCATTTGTTGGATTTGAATAGTAAGAATTTTCATGATCCTCTTCTTCTACACTAATGAACATGTCACTTGGAACAAACTTTCCAACCATGGTTGTAAGATTCAATGGCAAGATCCATGAAACTTTAAACCTTGATTTATGTTGTCCCTTTTTGAAGATTGTTGCAAAGCTTTATCCACCAATGTTATTAATGTGACTTTGTCTAGTTCAAAATAATTGTTTTTTGCCATAACAAAGTTTTTTTCATTTCTAAATGTTGTTTTGAATGGTTTGAAGCAAATGACATCTAATGGTTAGAGTGCATGTGAGATATGGGTAGGTAAGGTGACTATGTCCAATGTAATTTCCATTACTTGTTCAAGTGTTTCTATTGTCACATGAGAACCATGCCCATCTAGAATTCAAAAATATCATTTTTTTTGAGAAACCTCCCCTTGGAACATACTTATAGAAAAAAAACTCAACCACTAGTTGAAGAGGTAAGCTATCATCCATGTTTTTTTCTACATTGCCATGCATGTTCTTGCTTCATAATTATGTAATCTTTTCACATCCTTGAACTTCTAAAAATGTTAAATGGAGGCAAGGTTGCCCTTGCAACATTAACAACACAATTCATAGTCAATCATTATTGAAACTTAGGGATGGCGCTGTAAACATCATGAGAACTTCATCTACCCAAAACCCTAGCACTAAATTGTCACCCTACTTGAATTCCAAATGTGATATGATGGATATTTGTGTTATATGTACATGATTTCCAAGTTGCAATAAAAGGTATGGTATGTTTCACTAGTAAGCCACTTTGACCAGAAACTTCAAGTCCTTTTAGAAGCCAAATATTGATTTTTGGATGATGTTTTTAAAACCAATACCACTAGTTGCTTCTTAGAACACCATTTTGAAATAGGGTAGGTCTAGTCTCTGTGATTTCAACAACTTTCAATTTCAACTATTGTAAGGTGGTAAATAATCCAACATTTTACATATTGAAAACTAAAGTGACAATTGTTACATCCTTTTGTTATGTTAACACACCTTAGGGGCCCATTTTTCTACTTTTGGTTTTACCATTGAGGTGATTTAAAAGTGAGGTCAGTGGAATGTTCCAATATTTATTAGCCTTTTGCAAATATGTGTGTCCCTTTTTCCATTACATCCATGGCATAAATTTTAATTATTGATCTATCCATATGGCTTACTTAGACACATTTGGTATTTTGTTAGTTTTGGCTAATCTTTATATTATTGTTGTGGGAGGACAATGTTGCTATGTTGGTGTTGGTGTTGGGGCTGATTTTGAATTTTGATTATGTCGTGTTGTGTTGTCGGGGTGACAAGTTGTGGATGTTGGTTATCTTGGTATTCACAATTGGTACATGAAATCCCATCATGTCACATTCATTGCACATTTATATGTGTTGGAATGCAATATGTTAGTAGTGCACCCTTAATATGTTGTAATGATCGTTGCAAGGCCACCTCCTACATTGGTACACTCATTTCAAGCCTATTTTTCTGGGTCCTAATCTCCAAAGACTTGGGGGTGTTTGTTAAGGTCCTACAAGAAATACAAATCTATGGTTTTTTATGAAGACCAAGATATTAAAAAATGTGTTAGATTCAGATAGTTTTCAATTGCATAGTTTTGTACTTCCTAATAAGAAACATGTAGTTCATAGAATTCAACATAAATTTTCCAATCTAATGTGACTCAATTAATTGTGGATGTGCATACAATGAGAAAGTATCTCAAAGTGTGACTTGATGGAAAAGAAGGAAATCTATGACCCTTGCTAATATTAGAATGGGATAACACTTTTAAAAACATAGATTCATGAATCCAGCAATAATATGTATAGTTTGAATATTTGATAATGTATTTTTGTGCTAGCTTTGGTATGCCATTCATATTTGGCTTTTTTTGCACTATATCTATTTTTTCAAGCTCTTCTACCTCCTTTTTTTGACTACAAGTGTAATAAGAACTCCTTCAACCTCCTCCTTAATTTCAAATGCAACATGAACCTCTTTCTGGACCTCCCTTGTATTAAGGTTGACTTCTATTACCTTCTTGATTTCAGTTGTAGCTAAGTTATTGTCTAAACCCTTATTGATTCCAAATTGTAATATTTAAAAAAAGCTTTGAAACTCTTGCAACTTGCTTTCTCCTTGATGTGACATGCTTAGTTTGGAATTACAAGGTTTTACTTTATGATTGCAAAGATATTTGCCCTTGCCTTGTTATTGCATGATTTTTGGTGGAAAAATGCAATATATGAATTGTGATGGGAAAGTCTTTAATTGATTTACTTGGTTTTTATTCCAATTGGAATATCCAAAATTGTCTTAACATTATAATAGACTATGTTGTTGGATATTCTAAAATAGGGCAAGTTGTTTATTTTGATGTACACAAGTAATAAAATTTGAGATTCATGTATGTTGTTATTTGTTCATTTAGGGATTTATTTTCAAACACTTGTCTAGGTGTGTTTGTGCATAAAGTTTCAAATTCACAATCACATAACTATCGTTTAAACATTGCCTTGGACCCCTATTCCAAACAAAAAAATTGCATAGGAGCAATCCTAATTGTGTGCATTCCAAACTACTACCCTTTAAAAGTGGGATGTTTGGCCCCCACCTATATCCAAACACTTAATTTCCCAAAAGCCATTTTGTATCATTAAAACTTCAGAACACAAGAAAACTCTACCAGTGCTCTAGGCATGGTGATGATGCCCTTGGAAGGGCCTTGGAAGGGGGGCAATCCTGAAATAAGGCTGGCCTCTTGGGAACGGCCTCATCTGAGGACCTTCTTAGCTTGCACATTAATTTAGGATGATGGCTGGCTTGTGCACACTTTGTAGAGACTTGTTGCCTCCACAAAGTGCACACAAAGCTGTGCTGTGCAATCAATCAATCAATCAATCAATCAATCAAGTTTTGATTGAAAGTGCAAGATGATATGAGCACAACATCACATTTCTGTCTGACTAGAACAATGCACTTACTTTCACATATTTCTATTGTAGTACCTCAGTGGGTTGTGCACACAAAAGTGTCAAATTAATTAATTAATTTTACAATTTAAAATTATTCATGTGAGTTTTTTTTACTTTTGGAACTTTTGGACATATAATGAATTTATATATTAAAATTCTAACTCAACTTCAGAGTTCTTTTCTTGTCCTTGTTGGTCATTCTCTTCACAACCAAACATGCTTATTTTTGTATTATTAGGCCGTGGTTTGATTCCATATTCTTGCAATTTAAAAATTTGAAATTCTCGATGATGACAATGGAGTTAAAATTTTTTTTCAAAAACTTCAAAATAAATAAATAAATAATTTCATTTATTCTGAAGTTGCCCATGTACTACAGAATTGATTCTTTTAAAAAAAGAAAGAAATCAAATGTCTTCAGATTGTTATGAATTTGAGGAAGAAATTGTCACCAGCATGAAACACTTTTGCATGTAATGATAAGTGGAGCAAAGTACTCAGGTAGAATCCTTTAGAGTGTGCTTTTTTTTTTTTTTTTTGGGGTAATTTTTTTGACTACCCAAAATTCCCCTTCCCCAATGGAATATTTTATCAAATTTTCTTTTTATTTTTCAATTTTTTCCCAATTTTGCCCTAAAAAGTTTTTCCATATTAACTA
>Ga0116227_10013106_pt1 | contig 13185 bp, 16 predicted proteins | sample S1TSphgellanicum_FD_89693 | JGI IMG/M metagenome (GOLD analysis project Ga0116227, IMG submission 89693) | Host-associated microbial communities from peat moss isolated from Minnesota, USA - S1T2_Fb - Sphagnum magellanicum MG | ecosystem: Host-associated > Plants > Peat moss > Unclassified...
AAATTTTGTCTTTCCAATATTTTTGATATAAAAAAAAAAGAAAAAAAAAAGGTTGCCCCCCCCCCGCGAAAAGAAAAAGATGAAAATCATTATAAGAATGAGGGGGGGGGGTGTGGGGGGGGGGGGGGGGGATCAACTATGTGCACTCTTGGGCAAGGTGGACATATAACCCTTAAATTCAGCCCAAAATGTGAAATGGATGGATGGACAATGGAGGCCTTCTGATTGGTGATGACTTTTGGTTGATTATTTATTATCTTTTGAGTTTAATGGGTTGATTGGTACATTCTAACACATGATGTAGTGTGTGGCACCTTTGTATCTAAGGTTGCCTTTCACATAATAGGAGAGCAATTGCATGAGCTTCCCTTGGCCACCACACTCAACTCCTTTCATTCATTGAGGACTCAATATTGTCCTTTCCAAAGATGGGGTTCACATGTGAATTGATGTTATCCTAATTAATTGGACATGCAAAAACTTGATCCCCCATCATGCTTTATACAAAGATTCATTACATTGGAGGCAACACAAGCAACCAAAAGAAATGACTATGATTGGCACCCAACAAATCACTTACTCCCTACCATGACCGGAGCCCAACAAGCAATGTCTTTTGCACACATTGTCAACATGTTTTCAAAAGTCTACACAACAAGCAATCGTCTTTCTACATCAATATATCCCAACATAGCTTGGGGTATGAAATGGTCATAGGGGCATCCACTTTCCGTCACCAATAACAAATGGGTCTATCCATCTCTCAACTTCCTCACCTTCTAAATCAACCTCTAATTCCCATGTCTAACGCATTACAAGCAATCAATGCTTGAGTTAGGATCCCCCATTATCAGTCCTTAGCCTATGACATTTAAATTGTAACAATTCAACTTTGGTTTCCATCTCATCCTTTTGTATTTCCATTTCCTCCCTAGTTTGGTTCTTTTATCAATTAAGTTCGACAAGGTTACAAATTACAACAACCTCGTGAATTCACACAAAACCACTTGTCTTTTTTCTTTTCTTGCTTTTCTTGTTACCCTTGTGATACCCTTTGGTTATCTTGTGATATCCAATGGGTATCACAAGGGTGAAAAGCATTTATCAAACTTAAAAATAAAAGAATTCTGACAAGGGTTTTAAGCTTGGTAACACCCTCAAAGCCGGGTGAAATAAATAAGTGCACCTTGGCTCGGTTTTGGGTGGGTGCTTACTTGGGGAATGCCTCCCTCCCCCCACCCCCCCTTTTGTTACCCTACACTAAATCACCTAAATTGGTGATTCCCGGATACATTATGGGGGTAGTAACTTTAGGTAGCTCTGGGAAATCGAACCCAAAACCACTTTACAACCAGGGCATGAGTCTTGCCAGTAGGCTATTAATAAAAACAGAACACCGTGAACATTACCCCCCACCCCCCACCCCCCCCCCCAATTTCCCCAAACTGAGCGCAAAAATTAAATTAGGAAACCAGGCGCGAATCCTGGAACGGTTCAGATACTCGGTGGCAACAGAAGGCGGGAGTATTGACGGCCTAGATTTCTTACACCGTCATCTGCCCGTAAAATTCCACTTCCCTCTTTCGTCTGCCCGGCCCGGGTGTCTCGGACCTCCGAGGTCTCGAAACTTGAGGTCCTGAACCCCCCGCCCCCAAACTGCAGCTGGAATGTCGAGGTCTCGTGATGAGAAGTCAGTCATCGTGGGGCAGGCAGCAGAGTGAAGTGGCGTGTCGTTGATTTAACCGTCAGATCAAGAAAAGATTTTTAAAAGGCAAAAGGGGAGATTAAACAAATATTATTGAAGTTTTTACCCAGCGGTTTCTAGGGTCGAAAAAGTAACTAGGGTGCAAAAAGGAGCTTTGAACTTGTAGTCTTAATATCTGAAGGTCCGATCGTGTGTATCCACCGGGCAAGGGGTGTTTCTTTGCTTTGACAATTGGATATCACGTTATTACCTTCTCAAACCGCATCTTTCTTTAGCTTCTGTGAAACAGTCGAGGTCCCGCGGGACGGGACATGAGTTTTGGCCAAATTAGGAGCACGAAACCAGGGGTCTCGCAGGACGGGACATGAGTCTTGGGCAAATTAGTAGCGCGAAGTGAGGGACCCAGCAGACGGGTCATGAGATTTGGCCAAACGAGGAGCGCGAAATGAGGTCCCGAAACATGATTTAGGCCATTAGGTAGGTATGTAGAGTAGACTAGAAGGCCTATGTGATAGCCGTCTCTCTCCTGTTACCTACCTACCTACCTTCCTCGCCTTCTCTCTCGCGCGCTTCTTCTTCCTTCTCCTTTGCTCCGACGCCATCACCGTTTTCTCCTCTGCCGCGAGCTTCGCAGCTTCAGATATCTTGTCGACTCGCGTCATCCCGGCTCTTCTGCTCCTACTCCTCGTGTTTCTTCTCTTGCACCGTTTTCTTTTGACCTGTTTGGTGCAGGTTTTGGCTCTCAAAAACTCAAGGAGAAGACTCCGAGAGGCTCGTTATCAACATCACCTTCATTGCGTCTCTTCACAGGTACAACCTCGTCGCCTCCATGCCACACTCTCTGTTTTCTTCGTTTTCATGTAAATTTCTGCTGCGTTTTCTTTTATCTCCTACGCTCTTTGTCTATTTTTGTAGAAATGCTTCTGTTGTTGCCGGCCCTTCAAGGGTTTTGTCGGCGTCGTGTTCTGTGGCTCTGTTGCATGCTTGCTTGCGTCGCCTAGTACGTCTCCTGCCTTCTTCGGGTCGGCAGTGCTTTTGTCTCCTGGTTCCATTCCCTGCGTTCATACTCTTTTGCTTGTGGCCCGGTTTCTTAACACTGTCGGTGTCGGTTCTTTCCCTTTGTTTTGTCTTTTTTGCCTTGGTCTTGTGTTGATGTATGCTCCTCATTTTCTTCGTTTCGTTAGGATCATTGATGTGGACCGTTTAGCAGAGGAGCGTGCGTGTTCATTGTCTCTCTCTGCCTTCTAAAGGCGGTTTTTTGCCTGGTTTGCTTTTTTGGATGTGGCGATCTGTCTTCTGCATTTTTTGTTTTAGCAAGCTAATTTTTGGCTTGACCAGAGTCTTCCCTTTCTTTGCCTCCCTCGCACGCGTTACCGTTCTTGCTTGGGCACTTCTCCGACTTGATTTTTGCGATAGCTGGGGAAGTGTTGTACCTTTGTAAGGATGTGGCATGCTCGGTTTTGTCTGTCCATTTCTTTGTTATTTTGCTTTCTTCTGGCCATCTGGATGTAATATTCTCACTGTTGTTGTGCATTTGTTCTCAACTCACAAGAGAATTTTTCCTCTGGTATTTGAGGGCGATTTTGACTGTTTCTGTTCGGATCCAAATGAGAGTCTCTGGTTGTCATGTCAGATTAGCTTGATTGGTGGTGAACCTTGTGCCTAGCCCATGGTTGAAGCATTTGTTAATGCCCTAATGGTGCTGTTTTCACTCTACATTTTTTGGAATTAGTTCAAAATGTCTGTCAACTTTGAATTGGTAACACTATCAGTGAGACTTATCTCCTGTCACATCTCTTCTCATCTGGAACTTGGGTTTGTGTTTTGGCAGGCAGATTCATCGACAATGGCTGATGGTGCTGAGGATGTCCAGCCTCTTGTGCTAGACAATGGCTCTGGAATGGTCAAGGTACAGTAAAACATCTGTCCAATGTGTTTTCTGTTGTCTCCTTTGTCTCAGTGAAATGATATGAATTGGATTTCTTCTTTGCTGAATGAAGTTGAATGGTGTCTGGATTGTAATGTCAATGCACGATGATGTAGGCTGGTTTTGCTGGAGATGATGCCCCTCGAGCAGTCTTCCCCAGTATTGTGGGTCGGCCCCGACACACAGGTGTTATGGTGGGCATGGGACAGAAGGATGCATATGTTGGTGATGAAGCCCAGTCCAAGAGAGGAATCTTGACTCTGAAGTATCCAATTGAGCATGGTATTGTGACCAACTGGGATGACATGGAAAAGATTTGGCATCATACATTCTACAATGAGCTACGGGTGGCACCTGAGGAGCACCCTGTTCTCTTGACTGAGGCTCCACTCAACCCTAAGGCCAATCGTGAGAAGATGACCCAAATCATGTTCGAGACATTCAATGTGCCAGCCATGTATGTTGCCATTCAAGCAGTTCTATCACTGTATGCCAGTGGTAGAACAACAGGTGAGAGGTCCTTTGGATAATATGTTCCTTCTGCATGCATTATCTTGTTGTCATTTGATCTCTGTTGCATGATTATCATGTCCTTTCTGATTATGTTGGATTGGTGCTGCAGGAATTGTGCTTGACAGTGGTGATGGTGTCACTCACACTGTTCCAATTTATGAAGGATATGCACTGCCACATGCTATCCTCCGATTGGATCTTGCAGGCCGTGATCTAACTGATGCTCTAATGAAGATTCTCACTGAGCGTGGTTACTCATTCACCACCACCGCAGAGCGGGAAATTGTGAGGGACATGAAGGAGAAGCTTGCTTATGTTGCTATTGACTTTGAGCAGGAGTTGGACACAGCCCGAACCAGTTCCTCATTGGAGAAGAGCTATGAGCTACCTGATGGACAGGTGATTACCATTGGTGCTGAGCGGTTCAGGTGCCCTGAGGTGCTCTTTAATCCATCTCTCATTGGTATGGAAGCAGCAGGTATCCATGAAACTACATACAACTCTATCATGAAGTGTGATGTGGATATCCGTAAGGACTTGTATGGAAACATTGTTCTTAGTGGAGGGTCAACTATGTTCCCTGGTATTGCTGACCGTATGAGCAAGGAGATTACTGCCCTTGCACCCAGCAGCATGAAAATTAAGGTTGTTGCGCCACCTGAGAGGAAATACAGTGTCTGGATTGGAGGGTCCATCCTTGCTTCTCTCAGCACTTTCCAGCAGGTATGTTTTAGAGTTCTTTCACTGCTGCTGTATGTGGTGCTCATTAACTCATGAAGTTAGATTGAATGGTATAGCCCATGTCCACACTAACAAATCTGACATAAGTTGTAAAGTCTTAAATAGATGGCAAGAGTAAGTTTGCTTTGGGTTTTGCAAATGTTATAACTGTAATTGACTACTTCTGATTTGTTTCCAAGGAAAACTTGCCAGTTTCATGCCTGTGAAATGTGATATGATGCAGATGTGGATTGCAAAGGCAGAGTATGACGAGTCAGGACCCTCCATTGTGCACAGGAAGTGTTTCTAGATTAGCATCATGCTCAGCTTTTTCCATTTATCTGCAAACCTTCTTTTTGCAAATTGGAACTGAGATCTTGCATGGATGGAGCTTTTGCGGCAAATGCTATTGCTTTTGAATTTGGGTGGGGATGAACACATATCAAATAGGGGTTTGATGTGGGTTTAGATCTATGGTTTGTAAAAATAGCAGACTTTGGGTGGCGGATATAAGAACTCGGTATGCACAGTGCTGTCTATGGTCTCAGATGTTTACAGTGTCCAGATGCTGAGTGGAAACATCTGGCTCTGATTCTTGTCTCCTCTGTTGTAATCCATTTTGGGATAATGCATTTTAGTCTCTAGTTTGTTCTGTCAAATTTCTTGTTGAAGGCTTTTTTTTGGCGTTTGAGTGGGGTGGTTTTAACCTCAGTGAACTCTGTTACACCAAAAGTCATTTGCTTTATAATGCATGCCTACTACTGTCAAATGTATCTTGCAGTAGAATAACATTGATGCAATGACCAACCACCTGTTTGTTTGTGCCCAGCCATTCTGGTGAACCTGTGGTAAATGTCATGTACCAAGGACATGGTTTCAGGGTTCCAGTCCAAGGTATTCTGCTCCTATTCTGTTGACTTGAGATTTGCTCACTGCCTGAAGATTACCTCTATATGGTCTTAATGGAATTCCAAGAATCATTTGCTTTTCCGAAGTGTGGCCATTCATTGCTTGATGTATTCAACCTGAGAAAGATACATGTTCTTTCCTAGAGTATCCCATCACTTGTATTGAGCTTCAGTTTTTTGTTGGGTATCCTTACCACTTACATTTAGCCTCAGTATTTTTGTAATTTGTCTTCAACCCTTGTCTGCTCTCTCCTCTAAGCAAATCCTCAAAGTTCTTTTGGGGGTAAGGTTTTGTTAGTCAAAGATTGTTACTCCTTGCATATTGATGTGAAGAATGACAATGCATCCCTATCCAAGAAACATGTGCTTTTTTGTAGAGTAGTACAGCTAGCAGCCTGTTTTCCTATTCATTCCTGCCTTCATGATTCAATCACACAGCTTTTAAATTAAGCCTTTGTTGCCCATGGGTGGCAGCAATTTAAAGAGCTTTAGATCTGCCTGTTCCTTATGGTGCAGAAGTTTGGAAGTCCTGCACCATGTGAATTGGATTTGTACCAAAGATTGTGTGATGGCCAGCCAATTCTGCGAGGGAAGCTACTCTCAGTAGGGTGTTCAGAGTCCGCTACTCTCATTAGGGTGTTCAGAGTCCCTTCCCTTGCCCTGAAAGTACGGGCCAAGAAGTGGAATCCAGGTTTTTTATTTAAAGTAGGAGATTAGCCCAATGATGCATCAAAATCGTAAATTGTGAAAATTGAAGGCACAATTTGAGAAATTGTTGTTGACACTGGTGGAAAGGAGGGAAGTGAATGCCCTGAGTGGAGGGGATTCTTTAATTTTGAAGCTACCACCCTCAGCCCAAGGCTGAAAATTAAAGAATGCTTGACACACAGCATTCCTCTGCATCAAGAAACAGGTTTCATTTTCACCCTTGTTTCATAGGAAAGCACTTGGCAAAGGGTACACATACACTCCAGTGAAATGCCCCTTTACTGTTAAGGGGATGCAATATTCTTTATAACATGCTGACATTAACACGGGAAGCAGGCTTTTATCATGCTGAAACTAAGTATTCATGTTTACTTTGTTACAATTTCATTCTCACAAATTTGCAACTGAGAGCATAAATCTACATCACATGATTTGGGTTGTAATTCTATATGATTCATGATTTGTAAATATTGCATGTCATTGGTACCTTGGATTGCTTGCACTTGTGATGGTCGGTTTTCCTTTCAGTTCCATGGAGAAGCTTCATCCCTTATTTCTTCTTTGTTGCAGAGGGGGCAGCCTTTGCCTTTCCCTTGATAGGTACTTTTTGCGCAGCAATTCCAATAGCAGAAATTTGGGTTGGGTCAACTGGAACGACCCAGGCACAATGCTGGCCATATACTTTGAACAAGGCAGCACGAAGCTCGCTCGTGGCTTTTTTGGTGAGGACATCATCAAGTGTGAGGAGCTCAAGTCCTTTGATGGGTTCACCTTGGACACAATGTACAAAGTCACTGATTGCATGGTTTGCCTGTGATGAAACACCACTTACTTGTGAACTCGGTGTGTTTGGAAGTGGAGGTACAGCTTTCAAGAAGTCATCCATCACCACCACGAATTCAGCCTCGGTGAGCAAGGGCTCTTTCTTTGGTTCCGCACATTCCATCCCTGTCCACTACTCACAACATTTGTTTTGCACATAGTTTAGTTTGGTGTTTCCAACATCAAGTTCATAGTTTCCTCCTAACACATCCTTGGTTTGAACTTTGAACCCTTGCTTGCCTTGGAGGCCATATTATTAATTATGTGCAGGGTTACACCTTATCCCGAGGGTGATGCACGGCATAAAAATGGATGGAGTTCCATCAAATTTTCAATTCCATCGAAAAATGATGTGAGGCATTTTGAAAATTGAAACACATGCTCGAGTAAGCATTTCATTTTTGAAATGCCCTATGGGATCTCATGCTTTGTGAGTGCTCCTCCAATTACACTAGGAATTTTGTCATAGGCTTTTACAACTGGATAAGGAACAACTTTGAGGCTCTTCCTGGATTTGAGGGCCTGCCATGGGCCCCAAAATCCAGGAAGTGCAAAGTTTTTCCATCCCCGTAAGGAATATTTTTCACTTTTAAGCAATTTGGCATGTTGTGAGCACATTCTAGGCATCTATTGAACCTATTGTTGAAACTACTTATTTATAAGCAATTTTGAAATTTGTGAAAAAGTCTATTTGCGCTTGAGGTTTAAAGGTCTTTTCCAGCTCCAAAAAATGCTCCAGGTTTTCCATTAAAAAAGCATAGATGGGCATGCCTTGTGTGCATTTGAAGATGCATGATTGGTGTCTTCAGGTTTGTACATATTTTTGTATGAGACAACAAAGATGTCCCACCAAATTGGTGAGCAAGTGCCACAAGGTGAATTTTTTTCATTTTCAGGAAGCTCTTGCAACAAACTAGAACATGATTCTAAAAAACATGTCTGCTTAACATTTTCAATTGTTCATCATATTTACAACAAGAGGAAACCAACATTGTATCCAATGACTACAAATGAAAACACAAAATGTCATGGACAATTCTGTACACCCTACAAAAATAAGTTTCGTGTGTGTGAGCTTACAGGTTTTTGTGGCAATGGCTTGGGGAATTCGTCCAGAACTTTAGGTTCACATGGAGGACTAGGAGGGTGGAGAAGATGTTCTTTTTCCATTCCCATTGCCTCAAATATAATCTGCACAGAATTGCTTACACGTTGCAAAATTACAAACTTTCGCTCAAACCTTCTTCAAACTTTCCTCCTCACCTTTGCTTTCCACTTTGCTTGCAAAGCCTTGTGCAAATAACATGTTTATTTATAATGGCCAAATATAAAGAAACATATGACCTCTATTTTTGGGTCACAACTAAAATTTTAAGAATGTGACCTCAGGTTCTTCAAATTTCCTAAGCCTCCCCAGTTTTGGTATTTTTCAAAAAGACCAAATCTGATGCAGTTCAAAACTGAAATGGAATTTTTGATTTGATAGAATTAAACTAGCTAATACATTATGTTGAGTGATTTGGTGTCAAGAAGGAATATTCAACCTCTATATCATGCATTGTCCAAGGTTTGAGGCCTGCTTCTTCAGCTCCTTGTACCCCGCTTGGATAGAGGGCACATAACACCTCCTCTACTGTCAAAGCCAAATCCTCTGGAGACCTACATCCAAAGCCATGATCATCAACATGTGACTTTAGGAACAACAATGGTAGAAGAACCACCATACAAGTTCATTGAACAACAATAAAAGAAGATATCACAATTGGCATTTAGTGTTTGACTTGCTTACTATTCAAGATGTTTCCTCAAACAAAAGTCAATCCATAGCATATACTATGATTCAAGGTATGACTACCAACAATATTTTTCAGAATGCCATTTGTGCACATTATGATAAGCAAGTTTTTTAGGGTTCAAGACTTGAGTTTCTTGTACCAAAAGGAAAGTGTTGTTGCATTCTAGGAATTATAAGAGTAGGTCATGGGAATTGTAGGGAGTACATGCAACCACCCAACACACTAAAAGCCTTTCCCACTCCCAATGATTTGTGTGCATCATGGCACAAGTACAACAATAGGGTATGCCACGGAAGTCCAATATCACCCTTGTCAAGAACCCCATACACAAAGGTTTTCAACACCTTTCCAAAATTGAAGCTTGCTTCGGTTTTCTTGTCTTCAACTTTCACATTCTCATCCACATCTACAATCAAACCATTGACAAGAGTTTTCTACATGCTCAGAGCTTTCGCAAATCAAAATAACAACAATATGTAAACAACATTTTAGGAAGAAGTCTTATAGCATCTTTGCACCACATTGGATTTCATGAAATTGAAATCGTCCTCATGATCATTCACATATGCATCTATCACATGGAAAATTTTGTTTCCCACATTTGACATAAAATCAAGTAGAATTGTAATAGTCATGGTTACGTCGATCGATAGTAATGAACTTAAGATCATGCATGGCATGCAAAGTTGTTTACCAGTGTCAAACCAGATTGGAGTCTTTAGAAAGTCTTGCAAAGTCATGAATCCTTCTGTAGGATCACCAACATCTTTTGTTGCCACAACCAAGAAGAAGTCTGAAATGCTCCAACAATTCACAACAAGATTTTTGTCACTTGCTTTCAAGCAAACATAGTAAAAACTTTTTGCACATCTAGTTAGTATGTTTGCCTAGTCCATTTGGAAACTTGCAACATCTGAAAATTTCTTCTATTTCAAATTTATTTTACTTCACTTTTTACTTTCCTAAACAACTTTTCCAAGGAACTTTAAGAACTTTAGCAAATTTGCATCGATTTACATAACTCAATATTCTTTATGCTTGGGAGCCAAGAAAACCATTACCAATGCGAGCTTCCAAAATGTCATTCAGAATAGAATTTGAAATGCAGCTTCCAAAGTAGGAATCTGCCAAAGCTATGATGAATGCTCGCCAATCTAGATATAATTTCCAACCTTCGGGCACATTCTTCAATTCTTCACATGAAGCCTACAAATTTTTTTAAAAAATAATGAGTAATTAAATCATTCCCCAAGTCTCCACCACCATAGATGTTAATTATTGGCATGATCCATATTCACTTTTTCTTTTTTTTCGGGTACATAGTAGTTCTTAAATTTCAGAATCCTAACTTGAAGTAATAATCTTACATTTTTACATAACCATGAAAGCATTGCTTATACACAATGAATATCCATCATGAGGATAGTTACATTTCTTTTGAGATAACACATTCGTTTATTACAAACTAGTGGTAAACTTAATAAAGATGTTTTTAAAAAAAAGTAAAGCACGTACAAATTCTTTAATATACTTATTAAAAATGATTTAAATATAAATAGATCTTTCTCATTTATTAACAAGTTTATTGTTTATCAATTTTCAAAATTTACCATAATTATCAACAAACAAGGTAGCTACCTATGGACATTCATCCCATTTATAATTGGGCGGTAAAGTAATAATACCATTTGGAAAAAGGAGATACCCAATAAATGGAAAGAATGACATCCTAAGGGATTTGATTTACCTTGATGATCTCTTCAACTTTACGAAACCAAATTTGAAAAGGCCCATAAGGTATCAGCTTGTTGCTGGGAAGTCGAGGCACTAAACCCTGGATTGGATCATCCTTGAAGAGATTGTGTGTTTCATCAATGACCTTTATGGCCTCTTCCTTCACTTGTTCAACGTCTAAATAATCTCCTATACACACAAAATATAACTAATTTTGCAGTTATATCTTGAACTTATTGTTTACATAATAAGCACACCAAAAATATTGCAAGTAGGAAAATAAATCGGTTAGGAACTCTCTTGGTTGTTAATTTTGGTGTTTGAATGCGTAAAAAGTCCATATCAAATTGAAAGGCAACAAGATGGGTAAATTACTAAAAGTTGCTTTGAGTTTGGTCCCGAGAACATCAAGTATTTTGAAATGCCACTCAATTGTGTCTGTTGGTCCTTGTGGCCCAGGCTCCTACATAACACCCATAACACCAACTATCATTCAAGTTATTTTGATTTCAAAAAATGGCAAAGAAATCCCTAAAAATCATCATTTTTTTTTTCATTTTTTTCATTTTCTGAAAAAAGATTCATTAAGTTGCAAAAATTTTGCCACCAAAGAAAAACCATGCTTGAAATATGTATATATTGAAACTATACCAAAAATCAAAACACTTGCAAATACAAAAACAAAAAGTCTTCCATGGGTGTGTATGACTATTAAAACCCATCCATGGAGGAAAGAAGAGGATTGATATTTTTCATACCCTCATGAGTTCAGATTGATCAATTTCAAACTTGGAGCCTTCCAGCCTACAACGGTACCACATGGGAATAGCCTCGTGCATTGAATCCATGATGTATTGGATTGCATCCTCCAATATTACAGCCTCTGCCTATAACCATTACAAAAAATTAATTAATTAATTTTTTCTGAAGGCTCACAATAAACTAATATTATCATTTCATGAAATGTAACAAGTAAAACAAAATTGCAAGCCAAGGAATGATGATGTGGGGGAAAAGCGGAATACATCACAACACTTGGCGAGCCATCCCTCCATATGTCCACGTGCTCCATCAACCAATGACATTAGCTCCTCGACATATATGCATGCATTATGTGCTACAACAATGGCATACCATGTAGTTAAGGTTGTTGGAACAAAGAAACTATATTACAAAGAAACTTCAAAGACCAATCCTAGTCTCAACAAAAACATAAGGTCTAAACAAACATTACTTACATACATACATACATACATACCAATCATCTCAAGACGATAATAGAGAATTTGATGGTCTCGTGCAATAGCTGGGTGAACATCAGATTCTAAAATCATTGCTTCACGCTCAATCAATCTTACTATGCTCAGTGGCTTCTCATTAGTTACTTTTTCTACATCTTTTTGAACATCTTTCTTTCTTGCATCTTTCTTCCCCACATCCTTCTTGTTTGCATCCTTTTTTATAACACCACCCTTTGCATTAGCTAAAGGAGCTCCGGTTACTCTCCCAACAATTTTGTCCATCATAGTAGAGGCTATGCTTAATACTTGACTGAAACCCTGAAAAAGCAAAACATATTTGTTGGTTTAGCCCATGCTTACGCCTTAAAAAAATTTTAAATAACATTTTCAACAAATTTTCACCTTTTGTGCTTCTACTTATCTCTTTGTTTTTCACATGTTGTCATTTGCATATGCATTCTTTTTCAAGAGTACATACTCTATGAAACCTTCATACTAAACAAAAATGCAAAGCATACATCCAAACAAGGCACCCATGGGGTCTCACAATGTGAAGTTTTGGGTATGCAACTTCAAGGTGGAGTAACCAAGCAGGCTTGAAAAAATTGAGTGAAGAAGGTAGCTCCATAATGGTAGATAAGTTGCAACGAAATTGATCCACAAATGGAGGGTCTATCCCTGCTATCCCCTTGAAGTACTCATGTACCAAGCTACAAGATTCAATGTGCCTATCTAACTACACATCCACAAAAGTCCCCCCTCCCCACACACATAGACAAAAGTTAATTTTAGTTTTGGCTTTTGTTGCATATATTGAAGCAAAAATTTTGCTTTCCTAGAATTCAAATTTCACATGTGCATTCAAGTTTTGTCATTACACACACATATGATCCAACACATTCCTTGTGATTTATCATTAAACTACTTAAATCAATATAGAAATATTGATCAACATTACATATGTTTTTTTTCCTAATAGATTACTTTGAGGTCTATTTGTTGCATCTTGAGGAATTAAATGAACTAGCCTAAAAAAATAACCTTAAGTTTGGTTGACATCACATACTATGGTGTCAACTAGTGGTTTCAAATGGAAATACAACTTTGCATT
>Ga0116227_10013107_pt1 | contig 13185 bp, 7 predicted proteins | sample S1TSphgellanicum_FD_89693 | JGI IMG/M metagenome (GOLD analysis project Ga0116227, IMG submission 89693) | Host-associated microbial communities from peat moss isolated from Minnesota, USA - S1T2_Fb - Sphagnum magellanicum MG | ecosystem: Host-associated > Plants > Peat moss > Unclassified...
ACATTTCTGCTGCAACAACAACATCATCATCTTAAATTATTATTATTTCATTCCTGGTTTATTTCCTTCCCATTCTTGGTGGGCAGAAAGCTGCAGTGTCAGACTCAGCAGAGGGATGGTGTGTAGCCAGCAACCTCGGAGCTTCCAGGGTGTCGATCCGCATGGACGACCGAACGGATGGACAGAGGATGGATGACGGGACGGATGACGGGACGCACGGATTCAGGGGAGGCTTCATTTCTCATCCCGACGTCCTTTACTATATAGGATGCCTCCTCAAAAATATAGGGGCATATTATATCAACAAGAGGCACCTTATTTTGGAGGAGGCATTGTGAATGTGTATAAGGTGCTCCCTAAATACTCTTTGCGAATTTCTATAACCATACCTATAGCCACGTTTCACTAATTTTAATTATAAATACAGTCCACATTGAATATGCCTGAGTCACCTCTTATGAATTTGAAAATTTGGATTTCCATGAAATGAGAAAGTTAACTTCACCTGGAAATCCAGGTGTTTCAAACATGGAGGTGAGGGTGTGGCTTGCAAGACATCCATTTTTCTTTTGTTGGCAAACCAACATTATTGGTCTCACTTGGCAACAGATGTACTTAGTTAAAATGCCCAAGTTGAGGCTTTAACCTCTGGCATATAGAAAAGCTTGACATTTTTTTCCTCCATCTCTACAAATTGTTATGTTGCTGCTGCAAGGGGATTGTTTATATATTTTCACCAAAATGCGAAATAGTTAATGTATTTTGCATGGCGCTCAGGAAAAAGGAAAGACAGGATGAAACTCAGTTTACCACCAAAATTGCTGGAAACACTGGTCTGGGTCCCAGTTATTTCGGTTTGTCAAATTTTCATCCCCAGTTACGTGTTTGATGCCTTATTATGCCGAAACCAACAGTTCTCACCCCCCTAATTGCAGGACTTTACAAAGAACTCTATTATGTCATTTCACATTGACAATTGCCACCTACCTTAGACTTTTGGATCGGTTAATACAAAAAAGATGTCAGAAAAAAATGCCTCCACATCCCTTGTTTCCATTCTAAGAAAGGATAAGTTAGACCCAAGGGGCGATTGAATGGCAACTTGAGTCTTGAGTGTAGACATTGTGAGGATGAGGACATACACTTCATTTCCAAAAGTGATATCATTCTTCCTTGAGCCCCAACTACCTTTTGATGAAAAGATGGTCGATTGTGGTCAGAACTTGATAGTCATTATTTGTTTTTCCTTGCTTGGAAAATAATTTAAGCGAATATAATCATGATCTTCCTTTTGTTGAGCTTGCTGACAGGACTGTGTGCTTAACCTGCCAAATTGGCCAAAAGCGTGAAGACGAGCAAATACTTCAATAGTCATGATGGTGCTGGCCCATTTCCATGTGCACTCCTTCTTCCCCAAGCTAGTTTTCCAGCTACATGGATAAGGGGATATTATGTAAGTTAAGCCTCCATAATGTGAGCACCCCCCAACATAAGGGGCCTAGGATGAGAGGAGATGGTAGCTGCACATTTGGGAATGTCCCTCATCTAGTCCCCTAACCCATGGTAAAGCACGAGGTAGTAGGAGCAAGAGGCATCTTATGTCTGCAAGAGGTCACTATAGGCCTTAGTTGTAAGAGGGTGTTTGTTTGCTTGAGTGGACCAAAAATATTGTCCAATGGGGTTTTTAATTTTTTTCTGAAATGTAATGATTATGTAAAATATTAGTGATCGCAAGAAAATTCTTTTTGTAATATGAAAATTTTATAGTCCAAAACAAGAAAATCAAGGGTATATCAATGAATTTTCATGATATTTAATAGAGTGATGTTGTGAATATATTTGTGTGCAGGGAATAATCAAGGGGTATTGTACATTATGTTTGAAAATGAAAACTTTGACAAGGTTTCATCTAATTGAAATCAACTAATATTATTTAATAAAATAATAATAATGCATTTTTTTGAGTATTTTATTGGTTGATTTGCGTCCAATAATAAAAACCCTTAGATGTAAAGAGTGCAATGAAATGTCACATTTTTTATCCATCTAGTAAAATATCTTATTTTTATATTTATTGGCGTCACCACCTCTCATTGTATTTGGTACAATACATATTAATCATTTATATGTTTTTAAATTGAAATTAAACATACGATAGTTGTCCTAATATAGTTTACCAATGGTAACCTTTTTTTCCATCTTTTTCATATACAAAATTTGATGAAATTTAACCCCCAAAAACTAGCAAATTGGTCAAATTCACACTAAAAAATACTTCAATTTTTTTCTAATTTCTTTGTCAAAAATCAGGAAAAAAAAAAAAGAAAAAGAAAAAAAGCAATGATGATCATAGGAAGGAGAATTGTGATCTTGGTTTTTTTTTCAAATTATACTTTTTTTGGGGGAGTGAGAGATATAATAATAATAATAATAATATAGTTGATCAATGGTCACATAGGAAATATTTGTGATTTCAATAAAAAAAAATTTGTGGATATTTTAAAATATTATAATACTTGTTGAAAATTGATCCACTCACACAAATGGATGCCCAAGAAGTTAGGTTGTAAAAACTATTGAAAAGCATGAAGAGATAAAGGAAACCAATTGTAATTGCAAGAGACCTAAAGCACCAACAGAAATTTTGTAGTCTATATGGAAGGAACATTAAAGTTATCAGTAAAGTCAGGCGATTAGGGGGCGAGATCGGCCAATTTCAGCATAATAGGGCATCAAATGAGTAATTGGGAATGAAATTTTACAAAACGAAATAACTGGGACCCAAACTAGTTTTTCCACCAATTTTGGTGGTAAATTGAGTTTCATCCACTCTTTCCTTTTTCCTAAGCGCCTCCACTGCTGCCACATATATTTTCACTGCTCCTACCTATATAATTACTATAATTACTCTGGAACCTTGTGCATTAAATGCTGAGTTTCAGCATTTCATACCAAGATTTAATAAAATTTCGTTACTTTGCAGATACCACTGAAAGAGGGGATAGGGGGTAAAAGGAGAGGGTGACTTTACAGATAACTTTATTATCAAGTGGAATTTTCCCTCCACAAAATGGGCAGGTGTTCTGTTTTTCGAAATGGAGTAGACCTTGACTGCAATAGGGAATACAAAACACCCTCACAATAATGATTGACAACAGCACAAGGAACTTGATTTTTTCAACTGGGGTTAGAGCTTAGAACAGCTTAAATGGAGTAAATTACTAACTATCATATGTGTTGACTATTATTTGACCAAACAAGAAGTGTGTCTTCTAATCACATGATGGGATTGAAATGTGTTCAACATGTTAAGCTACGTAGCATTGTCTTAAGTTAAGATCGGAACTCTGAGCTAGAATCACCAATGTATTCTCTTCTTTTGGAGATGGGACCTTTAGCTCTATGTTAGAACTTACTTAGAACAAGTGTTGGCCAGTTCCAGGTTATGGGTTGTTTTCAGGTGCAGTTCTTGGGTTAGATCTTGGTTTCCAGAACCACAAGTTCTAAACTTTGAAAAAGGGAGAACCAGACATGCTTGGAAACTTTTTTTGACAGGTTCTAGTTTTCCGTGTAATCAAGTACTTGTTTTGTTGTTTCACATGTATTACTATTTTGAAACAGTTGCATGAATATAGGTTGTACATTTTATTCAAGAATTCACTCTTAATTGGTTGCACAACATTGCCACTTACACAAATCTTTAATCCAACATTATGCAGACAGGTAGAATTAGATTCATTTTCCAAACCGGACCTATTGTTGTTGGTTTTTTTGCTTTCAGGTTCCAGAAACTAAATGTTTAGAAATCTGAAATGTCAAGTTCAAAACTGAACAATATGTTCCATTGAATTAGAAAACTAGTTGGGACTATAACCAAAGCTTCCATTAAATTAATATTTTAGTTGGAACCGTGACTAGAGGTTCTTTCGAAAAGCTAGAAGCAAAGAACACAAGTTCTAACTTCTACCCATTGCTAGGAGGGTACATTAATAGAACCTCAGTATACAAGTGTACTATATATAGAACTTATACCAAGATACAATGGTATAACCTTGTTATAATATTTCTATGATACCCTTATTAACTTTTATGTGAGTCCCATTATATCTTTGTTGGTACCCAATATGCATGGTATATAATTTTTGAATGTGCAAGAGCTGGTATCGCCCCTTCTCATGATGGTTGTTACACAATATCAATAGAGAATGCAGTGTTTCAAAAACTAATGTTTCATAAATTGTAGCTTTCAGCTATTTAATGGGCAAGTGGAGTGGGGAGCTTAACAATTTATTTTTAATCTGCAATTGAAAAGCTTGTTGGATGATGGTTGTTGTTGTGTTGATGACCTTCAATACCTACTGAAAGGTGTATTTTGAAAATCAAAACTGAAACTCAAGAAGTTCATCCCTTTTCCCTTGGCTCGTATATTATCTATAAGTTCTACCTGTAGTAACCAATTTTGAAGTTTCAGGCTCAATACTTTCATTTCTTCGTTTCTGATATTAGTAGGATGGTTGATTAAATAATGCTTGTCACCCTAGCTAGCTGATTATATAATATCAATTATTTCACTAGGTAAAGCCATGTCCAAAGGTGTCCCTACAAATTTTAATCGCACCCTACCTTGGTTACAAAATCACAACCAAATTGTAATATGAGTTTAATTTTACAATACACAGACACAATGCAATAATAGTTGACAAATTTGGGTATAAATTAGAGATGCATATGCCTCTCCCTTTGGGAGGAAAACAAAAACATTGTCCATATTGTCGGTAGAAAGGTAGAAAGAGGCTCGTTCCAATTCTAACTTAATTACATTCAAAATAAATAAAAAATCCTTCTAGTCATTTAATCCATTATGTGAATCCTAGTCATTTCAATGATTTTTATAAATATAATAATTTATAAGATTGGACTCCTAAAATTTTCTATTCCCAATCTCCTTAAGATTCATTCACCTATTGCCTAGGCTAATAATGCCAATTCCTTCTTTTGCCCTCCATTGTTATTTCAGTGCTTTAGTCAAGTGCCATCTGTGGGGAAGTGGGGAGGTTGGTGGGTCCACGAGGACCTTACATACATACAAATACATATAGAGACAATTTTTTAAAGAGTGATAGATTTCCTTGGCAGCTTCATCACTGATTAAATTATTTCTAAAAATGTTCAAATGATCAAAAAAGTATAATGAAATTTTTGTGAAGGAAAATCAAGAATCTATTAGAATATTCAAGAATATTCAAAAAAATACTAATTACATGGAACCTTTAAATTTAATTAATTATTCGGTAGACATGTGTTGAAGCTGCCATTGTATTACGGTATGATTAATTTGTACTGAAACAGCTTTGAGGGAGAATTATTGCTTTTTCTTTCTGCTAAGGAATTCAAGTATGATGATGAGTGGTGACATTCTTGTCACCAACTAACTCTTGAACTATTTTTGCAGGAGCTGCAGATCGATGACCCCCTTGAGATAGAAACACTCCTCATCAAACATCGATGGTCGAACAGACATTCATTCAATTGAGATGATGGACCATTACCAAACGTTGCTCAACTAATAACCGTTCAATGATACCTTATACCCAAAAGAACTGCCACCCTATCCGATCCCAGAATCATTGAGTTGGTTGTAGGGACATTGTTGTGTGCAGAATGCACTGATGTAATGAACTGGGTCCATTCCATAATATGTAAAGTGCCGACAGAGTTCTTTGTGTATGTGTAGAGGTTCTTTTTTTGTTTTTTGCTGGCAGTGTTATGCTTGGGTAATTGCCATTGATCTTAGGAGCTTTCATTTGTAATGCACACCTGGATATGAATTTTAAGGTTTAGTAATGAGTAAGAAAGAAGGGAGAGGATGTTACAAAGTACTGAAGAGGAAAATTGGAGTTGTCAAGCAAAAATCTTTTGGAAGGTGTGTTGTATGTTTCATACCAACAAATATCAAATAATGTTCAAGTGCTCCCATAAAGTTGTAGAATCCTCACATTAATTTTTCTTATTTGAATGTTGATTGTGTTTAGTGTTCACAAGTTGTTAAGGATAAAGCTATTTTTTGTAACATAATCACAAAGTGAGCAAAGTTTTGATCTGTCACACGCAATCATGTGTCCTTGTCAAGTTTTCTTTTTTGTGTGCACAATGATTTCAACAACAATGGTATAATGTTGAATCACCATGGACAAAGTCCAATTTTCAAATTGAAAGCAATTAGTGGAAGAACATATATACCTTTCATGCTATAGAAGATTATGGATACATGTGTATTGCCTACCTTGTCTACTTGTGCTACAATTAATGTCACTTAATTTTTATTTGTGGATGAATCAAAGCCGATTTGACATTTTCACATTGGTTGTGAATTTCATTGATGGTGTTTGGGTTCCTTAACATAATATTGTTGGTTTTTGTGAAACACCCAACACTATTGGTGTTGCTTTGGCCTAGAGATGTGAAGTTGATACTTGTTCAATTTAAACTCATTCACAAAATTATCATGTAAGTGAAGGATGGAGCTCCAACTTGAACCCATTAACTTATGCCCTTTATATATTAGTCTATTTTGAACCACTACAACTAGAGACACCATTTGCAAGGATTTGTTTTGGACATGTAATGTCCAAAGCTTGTCAATACACCACCAATGAAGCATTGAAAAGACGTGTTTTTGAAAGATGCCATGAAATTTTACACAAGACTATAACCTAGATTAGGAAGTTTGAAAAGTGTTGACAAGAGTGAGATAAAGCTTGCATTGAAGTTAGATTACTTGCCAATAACTTGAAAACCTTTATGAAAACAAAATTTCTAAGCAAAATTGTTGTTTTCCAAGAGACTTTGCAATTTGTAAATGCAATTGACATTTGTTACAATAAGTGATTTTTGCACTTTTAAACAAGGATGCCTAATGGATTGATTTGGGTCATTGCACAAGTTGTGGTGGATATTTTGAAATTAATCATGGAGGAGTGTGTTTTGAATCAAATAAGATGTTATTGGTTCTTGTATGACGCCTTGAATGTTGCCATTACCATATGCATGAAATTGTTGGTTGATTCAATTGTCAAGCTATGTGAGTCCTTCACCTTGTATATGGCACAATTGATGATGAGTTGGAAATTTTGGATGGGCATATGGATTTACAAATATAGGGCATGTTGCCCCTTTTCTATGATTTTTGAAAACTTTTACAGTTGCAAGTGCTCGCAGCATCTTGGCCCTAATGTTGGACCCAAGGTTCAAATGGTTTAAATGTGTCATTGATTTTTTTGGCCATGAAAAGGTTTAACTTGTGGTAGTAAAATATGATATGAGACTTTGATCAAACTTTTGCTTATGAAATGTAGCCATTTCTTGAATTTGCATGATGTAGAATTTGGTCTTTCAGTTGTAGAATGCCCATTTGATTCTCTTTTTGATATTCAACTTTTGGGTGCAAAGGCCAAAAGATGCACAAGTTGACTACCGCTTTGCAAAATTCAGGATGTTGATGAGTTTTTTATTTTTAAAACAAACTTGCTTGAAGAAGAATTGGACCAATTTGGCCATTTTGAAGAGGATTTGTAATAGTTAATATTTTTTACAAATATGGATTTGATTTAAAACTTTCTTTGCATTAAACACACAATTTTTTTGTAATGGTCACATTTCACATGCTATAACATTTTGCCTTCATGCTAATTTGTGTTTTAAATTTCAAAATTTTAGATTTTAGAAATGGTATTAATTTTAAATTTTAAAGATGATTTTAATTTTAATTTAACCATGCATGCACTTTACAATGTATCATACAAGCTTTTAATGTCTATTAATTAACATCATTTTCATATTAATTGTGTTTGTGCATGATTCAATGTGCAATTGGTGCCAATGTGTGTTTTTTGATTATTAATGTTCATTCAATTGTGAAATATGTGTTAAACATGTCTAGGCACTTCAATTACATATTTAGATCAAATTCATACCCCCTTCCATGATATTATATATACCAAGACCAATTTTAAATGTGTAAATTCCAATACCCACAAAACATTAATTTTAACATTACATTTGCCCATAGTTGTTGATGCAATTAGTACAAAAATATTGTTATAAAATTTCCCTTAATTTTGTAATTTGCCCATGTTATTTTCACCTTGCCATGTTTTGAATTCATGATCTCTCATGTTATGATAAAAAGGGGCATGTAACATGCCATGTAGCATGTGCCAAAGGTCTTGTAGGATATTACATACTCTTGCACCTGAATTCACCTAGGAACCTTTGCACCCATGTTTCCAATCATGTTTTTCATTAATCACATAAATTATCAACACATGCAAGCCATGCACTTGGTTAGTTTTGGAATTCACTTCGTCTGGTAACTTGGGTTAAACCTAACCATTATATGGGTGTGCTAAACTTGTTCTAGACTTTCCAGTTGGTTTAAAACCTCATCCCTTGGGATTACCATCTCTTGTCTCATGGCCTAACCATAGACTTGTCTAATTCAAAGACTCAATGCACCAAAAACATTTTTTTGACCCCTTTGCTCAAACCTTCATTCACCAATACCTATGCAATTCATGAGTCAAATCAAGAGTCAAACCTAGTCCAACACTTAGATTCGCAATTGGATGTGTCTTTTGTTTTCACCCAATGCACCTTTTCACTATATATATATATATATATATTCCATACTAATTCCTCCCTGTGGCCTTCTATTCTTTTGTTGGAGTCCACTTTAGGTCCAGTTTGGAGGTTTTGGTCACCATGCCAAATGAAGGTTGCAAATGCACCAATAGATAATGTTGAATTGGGCTTTGCAACTTGAATCCATTTCACCTAAATGAGACATGATTCGCAAGTTCATGCACAAGAAATATGACTTCTCCGTTCAAGGATGTGCAATTTTATTCACACACACCATTATCATGATCTCACCTAATCAGGCCTTAGAATATTTCAATTTGAATTCAACTCTAAGTCCATTTTTGTTGGTTGTCACCTTCATGTCTTTCCCAACCACTTCTTTTACTATGAACTTTAGCCTTTTCATTGCTAACCATGTTCACGAAAACCCTTAACCTTTTTAAATTAGTAAGGTTAATTTTTTTTGTTTATATTTGTGGGCATTTTCTCCCACTTTAGAAGGGGTTGATGCCTTCATCAACACTTAGGCTTGTTTAGGTGCATCTTTATTTTGTTTCATGTTTTCTTCACTTCAAGTTCATGACCATTTTCCTACTCAAACTTGGCCACCATGTTTGACATGTGGTTTAACTGGGTAGGCTTCATCCACATTGCTTCCTTATGATGGCAACCTTTTTATTTAACACAATTCTCCTCGTTTTTGAGGCATGTTTGCTTCATGTGAAGTATACCTTTGATTTCAATCACAAACTTATGTTCGACGGCATCCACATCTAGTTGCACCTTTTGTTTTTGGTTTCGCCTATGTTCATCATGTAAAAATAACTTTAATTTTTGAAATGTGAAAGGTTGAATGTGCCACAAAATTAGTGAACAACTTTAGGGTATACACATCAAGGTGTGGCTCATGTAAATTTTCATAAGGTCTTGCATACTTGGTAGTGAAAAGTGGGGCCAATCCATCAAGCATCTTAAAATCTTGGATGTTCAGCCACAAATGTTGCCCAACCTTAAACTCCACATGTTTTCGTGTTTTATTGGCATGTTTTTCATGCCATTTTTAAACTTGTTCGACCAAGAGCTTTTTGGTTCAAGCGTGGAGCTTTTCACGCCCTTAAACCATTTCCATAACTTCCTTGGAGTGGTCCATTTGTCCCATGGGGATGACTAAGTCCATAGGTTTCTTGGCTTCCTTTGTCAATGTTAATTCAAACAATGACATTTTGCATAATTTGTTACGGAGTTATAGCAAAACTCTGCCAAGCCTAAATGTTCACCCTAAGCTTTTTTATCGATGTTGACATAATTATTGAGGTATTGATTTAAAACCTTATGGCCATTGACTTGTGGGTGAAATGTTATACTAAAAGATAATTTTGTCCCCACCTTTTGGAACAAATGTTTTTAAATGCCTGCCATAAACTTGGTGTCTTTATTGCTGAAATGAATTGAGGCATCTTGTGGTGCGTAACTTGCATGTCAAAAAACGATTTCACTAAATCAAAAGTTATTGTAATCATTTTGTTGGACCCATTTTCCCCATGTTGCCCTGCCATAGGCACATCATGCTTCTTACACTTTGGCTCCTTGCTTAGCGATTTCTCCTTTATATTGCCCTAATTTGCTTTGGCCCCACTTCCATTTGTTTCAACCTTTATTCCCATTGCTCTAGTTGACATTTTGTTTTTAAATGACCACACTTCCAATTTCACCCTAGTGGCACGGAAGGCCTTCATCCTCCATGCATTCCATCATTTTCATGAAACTTTGATTAATATTTGAGATGTCTACTTGTTGGTACATAATTTTCTAAAACCAAGGTTTTAATTCATGCACGAAGGCCAATTTCTTGGCAAACTCATTCTTAAGGGGGACAATAGTTAGCATTGTGTTAAAATCTTGCACATAGCGAGCCTACGAGCTCACTCAATCTTATTTTTCAACACCAAGTGGTGCGGTGTGAACCTTTCATTTAATTACAACTTGAATTCCTCCCAAATGAAGACCTCAAGTAGATTATGTGTCTCTTGTTTTTCGGACATCCACCAATCCCATGTGTGCTCCTTGAGGAATGTTTGAGCAAAATGAATCCACTCCTTGTTCGAGTCAAGGTGTTGGGTTTCCAAATAAGCTATAACTTGGTGTAACCACGGTTGCACTTGTTTTGTTTTGGTCTCTTCCTTGTGAAGGAGTCAAGCAATCTTGCCTTAGTGATGGGCTTGGTGAAACCCCCATTCAAGGTAGATGCCACCACAACCAAACCAATTGCCACTTGGCCCAAAACCATTGTGGCTTGGTTGTGCTACACCATGAGGGTCTTGAAGGAACTTAAGAAATCCAAAATGCTTTTGGGGACATTTACCACTACATCCTAATTCACCTCTTCATCTTGTGCCCCCAAGGTTTTGTTTACCTTAAGGCATTCCATGGCCCTTTTGTCACCTTTTTCCTTCAAAGCTCCTTCAAAAGGGATTAACAAGGAGTTAGTTTCATCACTGGACTCTTCATTTGCCAAAGAGGAGTGCAAATCTATATGCAATTGCATTTCTTCACTTGGGTGGGGAACCTTTTCCTTCCTTTCATTTTGCTTAGGAGCCGTGGGAACTTGTTTTTATCAACAAGCCTTTATTTGCTTTAACTCCTCCTTTGTTATTTGATTCATGGGAAGGGGTTTTTTTTGGGGGTGAAATTTTACTTGTCCTAACTCCCTCTTTCCCTTTCTTTTTTGTTTTGTAAAGAGGCTTTTTAGTTGTCTCCTTCACAATTTGCCTTAGGTTCTCTTGTTCACCCTTAAACAACTTTCACTCCACCATGACATTTCCCATGGCAATCAACTCTTTGAGTTCCTTCTCCTTTTTGGTCTTGTATTTTTTTCCCTTTATGATGTACAATTTATGCAGGTTGTTCCAATGCCATTTTGCCTTAAAGATTTCCAAGAAACCTAAGGACCCTACTTTGATACCACCTTTCCCATTCGAATTCACCTTAACATTTTTGTGCCAACCTTTCAAACTAATTTTTTTTTAAACACCTAAATTACTTGCACATGACAAGCCACACATTTGGTTAGCTTCAACATTCACCTCATATTTTAACCTACTAATCTTGACCCATAAATGGGTAGGATTAAACCCATTGCAGATTTCCCAATTAATTCAAAGCTTCATCACCTAGGATTACCATCTCCCATCTCATGGCCTAAACATAGACTTGTTTACTTCAAAGACTTAATGCATCAAAAATATCTTTTCAATCTCTTTCTTCAAACCTTCACTTGTCAACACTTATGCAATTCATGAATGTTGTTGAATCGAAAATCAAACACAACCCAACATTTAGATTTACAACCCAATTTGCCATATGGGGGGGGCATTCACAATGGTTCAGACTTGGGCCCTGACTAAGTGAACCTTTCACTTGAGGGTTTGCTTAGAAAGGCATGTCACATATCCCTTAACACATCTAACATGCTGAAAACATGTATGATTAAAACCAATGTGACTAGGGAAAAAGCTTTGGATTTCTGAAATGTACATTAATAAGGAAATACACCTTTAAATTCTAATTGAAGTTTCACTTTGCAAATGTGAAGAAGAGGTAAAATTAATGCTCAAGGATATTGGAGGTTTATTGATTGATAATATCTTCTTCTCCTCTCCCCCCCCCAACTTTTGATTTTTTTCATAAGTTTTAATATGGTTTTCAATAGTTCATCATTATTTATGTCAATCTTAAAATTGATTTTACAATATAACATGGACATGAGAAGGTATTAAAATAATAAAATTTTAATATTTTTTATAGTTAAGTTTTTGGAGTTTTTATAGTTTTGAATTTCGAGAGTTTTGTGTTCGGAGTTTCTGGAATTTGGAGTTTTTGGAGTTCTAAGTTTTGTTTTTCTGGAGTTGTGAGATTTTGGAGTTTTGTTGTTTTGAATTTTACAATATTTGAAGTTTTTGGAGTTTTGAGTTTTGTTGTTCTAAAGTTGTGAATTGTGAGTTTTTGGAGTTTTGTTGTTGTGTTGAATTGTGATTAGTGAGTGTAGAAGTCTGATTTTTGGAGTTTTTGAGTTGTGTTGTTTTGTGATTAGTGAGTTTTGCAATGGGGATGAGTGAAATCTAAATGCCTGAACACTCATTGAGAGTGCTGATCTACATAGTTCTACCCTGAAAAATTTACATTGTATATGTGTATTTTAAAAATGGCCTCTTTAGTTTCTATTGCATTTGTAAATTTTACCTTTTTTGAATTTAAAAACTGATTTGTTGACATTTTTCTTCATGCATCCAACAACAACAATTATTTGAACTCGATCGTTGGAATTTTTTTATTTGTAAAGTTTATAAATTTTCAATAATAAAAACTATTTTTGTGAATGATATATATATATATATAACACATGTTTCATCTGCAGTGAAAAGAAGCCCCAAAAAAAAAAAAAGTGAAAAAGAAAAAAAAAAAAATAAAAGGAAGAAAAATAAGAGAAAAAGATGAGAAGAGGGGAAGGTGTAACAAAAAAGAGAGGAGAGAGAGTAAGAGAGAGAG
>Ga0116227_10013108_pt1 | contig 13182 bp, 11 predicted proteins | sample S1TSphgellanicum_FD_89693 | JGI IMG/M metagenome (GOLD analysis project Ga0116227, IMG submission 89693) | Host-associated microbial communities from peat moss isolated from Minnesota, USA - S1T2_Fb - Sphagnum magellanicum MG | ecosystem: Host-associated > Plants > Peat moss > Unclassified...
GCATTTGGTAGATTTGACATTTGATATGTTTGATATTTGGTATATTTGATATTGGCATATGGTAGATTTGACATTTGGTATATTTGATATTTAGCATTTGGTAGATTTGACATTTGGTATTTGAAGATATTTTACACTATGCATTGTATTAAGTATATGAATTGTCTTGCAGATGGTACTATGTCAGAAACATGTCCATAAATTATTCTAGTATGCCCAACTTCTATTTTGAGGCGTTTGTATGGTCGTACACCCTTTGCTAACACCATACATGTTTTGCTGGTTCAATTTTTTCCTCTTAGTGGACAATGCATTAATTTGTTGAAGCATCCTAAGATCAATGATCCAAAGTATGTGGATTTCGATGGAGCTTGTTTCATGATGTTTACAAAGGATTTACCAGCATTCTTTGGGATTATTGTTCGTCTAGTGAATTGGAAGGTGTTAGTGAAAGATCTTCCAAAATTTGATGATTAGCTTCATGTGATTTCTAATCCCATAGTGGTGAAGGTGTATGCTTAGAATGATGTGCATCAAAGGGTGAATTAAAAGATGAGTTGGTGAATATTCTACGTCGAGCTTTTGGTATGACATTGACTTGTAGTCCTGTTAATTTAACACTATCACGAAACTAAAATAATGTTCTTATTTCAACCATGTCAGATGCTCTGCATTCTTTAGGTGCCAGAATATGTCAGGTTTCATTCTTTAGGATGAAGTGAAAGACTTTGAATGCAGAATTTGTGATTGATCGTTTCATATAACGATATTGTGCAAATATGGGTTCGTTTGTTCCAATATCAAATAATATGTTTGATTATGGGGTCTAATTTCCTACGAGTGAATTGCAACTTTACAAATTTAGTGAAGTGCAATGTGAGGCCCATAGGTTTAAGGAGGGTATTATGTAGGAAATGTGCAATGTGTAAGGCTATGGGTCTTTGGACTTTTGACCAATTATTGACTAACGTATAATCAAAGTTAAAATTTATCAAGTATTATGTCATAAGATTTTTTTTGCAATACAAAAGCAAATGCTAAATGATATGCTTAATAGTCGCATTTCAGGCATCAGGGTTGAAGTTACTATCCATATAAAAATGGTGATTAATGGATGTCAATTTTGTAGTGAATTGGATTTATTATGGATTGGATGCCTGGAGAGCACATTGGGTGGGCATTTTGGTACTAGGTCATGTGCCTTGAACATGTTTTTATATTGGCGTCATTTCCGCATCTCACATTTGCAATAGAAGTAATTCAAAAATATTTTTGTCAAATTGATGGTTTTACAATTTGTTTGTGGCATTTTAATAGAGGACATTTTACAAAAAGTCCATAAGGACACAAAAAGCGAGTCACCATAGTTTGCATCTACTTGTTAATTATTTCGTGTTGATACAATTGGATATCTAATTTAATTATAAAACGTAAAAACATTAATATTCGGTTTTCTAACAAGGAACTTTTTTGGTATTTATGAATGGAATCATAAAACCTCAAGTAAGGGGGGGAGAGATTAAGAACTATAGGAACATTTCATCTTTAAACATACAAAATATTAATTTTTGATGTACTCCTTTCAATGGACATTTTTTTAAAACACTGAATTTTTAATTAATTATGCTAAATTTATATGATATTTTACAAACACAATTTATAAGTTTTTGGATATATTGGGATGTTTCAATTAATTGTAACTTTTCATTTTTCAAAATATTAAATTTTCTAATATTAATAACACGTGATTTGGTAAATTATACATCGGGACATTTGTTGCTAAAAACAAAGTATAAGCAAAGTATAATGAGATCACCTCCAACTTCAAAATGCTTTTAGGATTATAATGTTATGTTTTAATAAAAATATGATTTTATAATTTAAATTTCATTATTTTTGTATTCCATTTTGGTGTGAAGTACTTTGTGAAGGAAAATGTGAAAAACTATTGGGATAATACTTTTCATTTAATTAACATGCTTTTGCCCATGAATTAATTAAAAATTAACTAGAAGTGAATTAAAACTTAACTGTGAGTTAATTAAAAGTGAATTGAAAGTTAATTGGAAGCTAACTAAGAGCTACCTATGAGTGAATTGAAATTAAATTAGAAGTTAGGTACTTTGACCGCCCTAAGGATTACACACCAACATTGGAAATCGGTCTTTGGGAGAAAAATGAGCTTGAATTCCAAGCAATCTTGCATGCCTCTATAATCATTTGAATGGAGGGATCCAAGAAAAAGGTTTCTCTTCAAGGGTATGGAAAGGGAAGGAGCATGTGAAAAAGACTAAAGACATTGAAGACATTGGGGAGGTTTATGTAAAAGTTCCTTTACATCAAAATATTCCTCCCTTTAATGGCTTCATTGCTACTAAGGAACTTGCTCCTTCCAAGGCGTTTTTCAAGTGCAATCACAACCAAATGAGCCAACAGTGATAAGGGATTCAACCACAAATGGGCCCTTTTTGAACATTCTGATATTTTCATAGAAAGGAGTTTTTGAAGGAATTTTTTTCCAACATGTTTTTTAAAATATTGATAGGTCCTCAAATAAATTACATTGCTTGTGTTAATTCTTTTTTAATAAATATGAATTTTTTAAAAGTGTACAAATTCTAGTAACTTTTATGTTTCGTCTTGAAAAATAATCATAATTTCAAATCATGTTATAATATGATAACTACTTTAAACTTTAGTTTTTTGTATCATAGGCCAAAAATTTGTTCATATGTCATACACATCATGACCCATTTACATCTAGGAAATGACTCCTGAAATTTGAAAATTTTGAAATGATATTTTGAACTTTAAAAAAATTTCAAGTACCACAATTTTTTAATTATGAATGTTTTTCATATGTGGATGGTAGGTTATCATCATTTCAAAAAAAATCCCATCAATTGTTTTTTCCTAAAAAAATCCTTAACCTAGTGTTTTATAAATTTGATTTTGGGTGTTCAAGTTCAAAAGTTTTTTATCAAAACCAAAACTTAATTTATGAAAGTAAAATGATTTTTAAAAAATAATTCAACACTCATATAAATCATTTAATACAAATTTCCTTGATCAACATGACATTAAAATGGCATTACATAAATATGTTTGAAAAAAATGATAGTTTTTTGGTTGTTTAACATGGTTTTTGGCTCATTTGACTATGATCGTACCTTCTCATGGTTGTGGTACCTTATCATTCCCATTTCACCCCATTTTGCCCTATTCCCAATGCGCTTCCATCCAGTAGGCTACATGGATGGCAATGCATACTTTTCCATTTTCCTAGTTGAGTATCATTGCTTAACAAATTGAAATTAAGACATGGCCTAAGGAATTCAAAAGGATCTCGACCTCCATTCTCTAGTTTTTCCCTCAATGCCTCTTCAAAATTTCCCAAATTTCCTTGCATTCTTATACTCAAATCTATGTTTTTTAATCTCATCCTCCCCCACCCCTTGTAGGCAAACCCAATTGACAAGGTTAGCCTTGTCCTTGTTGATGTTCCAAGGAAACTTCCTATGCCATTAGTTTCAACCTTCCTCACATAGATTCTTGTTTCGAATAATTGAGTGGACAACCACATTGTCTCCATCTTTGACTTTGGAAAAAGTTTTTGGCCAATGATGGGGACATCTTATTTTTCCACCTTAATGATCTTCACATTCTCAAGGAGATCAAAAGCCATATATGGAAAGCTATAACTTCCAAATCTACATGAAGTGGGCGATTGTTGATTCTCTCACATTTAGTAGCTCAAAGGACCCTTCCATGAATGTATGGATCCAATGTTTTTCCTTCATTCTCTTTTTTTTTGTCCCTATAACCACCATCTTCTCACATTTCATAATTTGCTCATGTGGAATGTGACAAACCTTGTTGAACCAAATTACTTTTCATGTGAGAGATCTTGGTGAATCATCTCTCCATTTGAAGTCCTTTTTGTTTTGCCCTTTCTTTGAGGAGTTCTTACAAAAAAAGGTCAATGTTCTTGAGATGAAAACTTTTTTACAATAAGACATACACATTTTCCATGATTAATTCCAAGAATGGAAGGCCATTTTGGGTAGTCAAGGAGGCGCATCTTGTGATTCTACAAGCCCTAATTGAAGTTTGTTTTCAATTAGGACCCTTTGTAGCAAACTTGTCTACTTTTACAAGTTTGTTTTCTCAACTTTCCATAAGTCCTTTCGATGAAGTCATGCCTAGTTTCATTTCTAACTACCATTGCCCACGTAGGCAATAACATTAGAGCTTGCCAAGTCCTCCACCCTCACATATTAGCTTTGGAGTTGGATACGGAGCTTTATGAAGAAGTGTCGAAACCACTTAAACCCATCTCATGGGGCAAATACCCTTGCCTTGTGTGAAACATTCTTGCACACCTTCAACATGAAGATATGCATTCACAAAACCCGCTTGGAAGTGGAACTACTATGTAGTTGTAATTAACAAGTAAGGTGATTCAATGTAATGCAATGAAGTTCATTAAAAATCTAATGCGTTGTGTCCACTTGGAAGATACAAAGACATTGTGGGAAAATCCTAACTCACCATGATGGAATGTGAAGGGGCATTATGTTGATGTTCATTCAATGTCATGCTTGATGGTTAAATCCCCTTTTGTTCCATTCGTGATAACATCTACATACAACCTTCTAATCTAACATGCATTGGATTCTTGAAAAGCTAATCTAAAAAGGAGCCATGTTACAAAATCTTATAAGTTTTTTTTTTTGGATCGAAAGTTAAGCCTTGGGACTAAAAATCACTTTGCTTAGATTAAGGAAAAAATAGACAATTTCAACCCCCTCTACTTTCGGCAAGTGTAGCTCCCTTACAACAAACCTGATGATGCCAAAATTTGGAAAGAACCTTCTACACCTCCTAAACAAAAACTGTTTTAAGTTTAACACAAATTTAGCGATGGATTTGGGAGGAATAACTATTTGAAATAAAACTCTAGAGGCTTTGTCATGGAAATCCTTTCATGAACTCCACTACAAACACCTGCTTCCGGCAAGCGTAGCTCCCTTACAGCAAATCCGATGATGCTAAAATTTAGAAAGAACCTTTTACACCTCCTAAATAAGAACTATTTTAAGTTTGACACAAATCCAATGGTGGATTTGGGAGGAACAACTATTTGAAATAAAACTCTAAAGGTTTTGTCATGGAAATCCTTCCATGAACTCCACTACAAATACCTTCTACTTCCAACAAGCGTAGCTCCCTTACAGCAAACCCGATGATGCTAAAATTTGGAGAAAACCTTTTACACCTTTTAAACAAGAACTGTTTTAAGTTTGACACAAATCCAATGATGGATTTGAGAGGAACAATTATTTGAAATAAAACTCTAGAGGTTTTGTCATGGAATTCTTTCCATGCTTATTTCTTGCACACATATTTTCCATGAACAACACCTTTCCACACATATGAACTAATCTTTTCTTCACACATTCATTCTCTTCATTTCCCCTTCCCCCAACCCAAGATACTCCTCTCTCCCTTGGTAAGCCTCCATCACCTTTCCTTGAACTTGTTCCCTTTGTCTAATGGAAGTTTCGAAATCCTTCCTTCCAATCAATGGCCTTCTCATCCTTCAAGAGTCACTGAGAATTGAAAATGATTTGCCCTCTAATTGATTTTAGGATGAGAATTCTTGGGCCCAATGAGACGCAAAAAATATTCCATCCTTTAATCAAATAGGATGACAATCTTCATGACTAATGGGATTGGAGGACTCATCCTTCCCCTTATCTTGGATATCTTGATGAAGGTTTTGAGCTTGATCCTTATCCTTTCCGTCTGTTGACCCTCACATCCTACTTCTTCATCCTAATTATTTCAAGTTACTAACTACGAAGACAATTTATCGATAGTAACAAGTACACATCCTTGAATCCTTACTTGACTAAATTAATTCAATGGTTGAAGTAACATCCCCATTTACCATTTATTCTTTTGATATCCCCTACTTATTTTTTCTTCCATGCACTAATTAACTATGTAATACATAACAAATTGAAATTAAAATTTTCATCACAAAAACCCCCACATACTTCTACATCCACCGTCGAAATTAAGGTTCGATGAATCCATTAGATCTAGGATGTTTAAGTTTTCATGAAGTTCCGCCGTCACTTCCACACCTTACGCCTACCCTAATTTGTTAAATAAAAGAACCTTGACCCCTTCTGAACGCAAGTACCACATTGTATCTGTTATCCTTTTGGTTTTTGTTGATGCAGGTGAAAATTTAGTCATGGTGAATGATGTCGCTACGCCCTCAAATCCTTTAGTTTCATTAGTAGAAAAGGAAGAGTTTGAAGAAGCACCACTTGACGTGAATGATTTTCAATGGTTGCGCGAATAAAAACCATCTAGAAGAATGGTGCGCACTCGAGTCGATCGTTCACATGGGATCGTTGATTGTCTCCTAACCCACATGCCTTAGTAATTTATTTAAAAAAATTTCTTGCTTATGGAGCCGCACCATAGAGGTTTGAAAAGTGTTAATGTGAAGACGACGATGTTCGTCTTCATTGTCAAACTTGGGTTCCCACTGATGGCCATTATCATTGGTTGCGAGGCCCAATCAATCCCCTTTCCATGGAGCATCGAGCCGAATACCTATCTCGCACCATTCATCGCGTTCTGAAGTTTTTACAATTGTGATCTATCCCCTTAAAGTTGTTTACTAAGTTGTAATTCACCCGAGGCCATTCAAGTGGAAATGTTAATATTTAAGTTTGATTTTGATTTTGTTTAAGAGTCTGATAGAAGTGAAGACTAAATAAAGATGTATTAGGACTGCATCCTATAAATCTTTCAAGTACATCATTCGTGCTTGAAGATTATTCTACATACTAATTTAATATTATCATGGCAAAATGTTATTGTTTATTATGGGTTTGTATTCCCAATATATCAATAAATCACATCTAATTTTACATCCCCTTTCCCTTCTCTACAACATAAAAAGATAATGCACTTAAAAAGGTTTACTAGGTCCTAAAATTAACTAAGCCTTGCATCAATTTAAATAAAAGAATCTTCTACGTTGAAATATCCAAAAGCTAATTCAACTCTTAATAATCATTACTTGGAGGTTTATTAGGATTCAAATAATTAATATTAAGGAAAATTATGGAAATAAAGTTTAACAATTTATGGTTTATAATCCATGACTCACACCTTGTTGTGCCTTTTGATCATGAAGCTACTCACCACCACTGAAATGGTCCAAAAGGAACTTAAAATATGAGTAGATCCACCTTTTGTTTTTTCTTTAATTTTTTGGATTATTTTTCTTGATTTTCTAATTCTCTCCTTGTATTCTTTTAGAGTTATCTCTTGTCTACTCCCATGAATCCTTTTTTTTTTACAAAGGATTTTGAACTTAGTCCTTCCAAGATCTTTTTGTTGCCCTTATATGTTGACGTTGAAGCCCAGGTCATGGCATGCATGTTGTCACCACTTAACATTAGAAACCATGTTAAGAATGACCTTACAATTAGAATTTTGCTTGATGATGAGGTTGTGGAATGAGATAGATCATTTGTTGAACTCAAATGTGGATCATCAAATGCTTGAACCCTTTGTGTGGTCATAGGTTGGGTGGAAAATTTTAACACGATGTTCTATTTCCCTTTTGGCATCCAGTGTATTCAGTCTTTCCCTTCGTATTGTATGTCTTATTGAAGACCTCACCATTCCACTCTTGCAACATATTTAATGAATCACCTGCATCTTGACATCCAATTTTCTTTTATCCTCACATTGGTTGGGAAAATAATCCCTTGCACACATTGTTATTGTCCCCTTTGATCACTTTTGCAATAGGTTTTTTTTAATCAAATCAAGTTCCAATAGGAGATAGGACTATGCACATCAATCGTCCATTATCAATTCCACCGAGGGAAATAATAGATTGGACCATCATTCATGGAGATCGCACATTTGATGAAATTAGTAATGAATTGATGATGCATGTGATCCATTAGCCAACACAAATCATTCCAAAATCTCTTCTTGAACAAAATCAATCTATTTTGCATGGATATGCAACTAGAATGCCAAGTGCATTCAAGAATTTCCCTCCTATTGAATGTAATTATACTTAAAATTCACCTATTCAAAAGGGTGTAAACTTTTGTTTTGGGTGTGAAATTTGGCTAATAAAAAAGATACAACATCCAAAATTCAAATATTGTTTGATTTTTGAGGGTTTAATCATCCAAAATGCACCAAACAAGAAAGTAAATCTTCTCAAATTTTCATATTTTGATTGATGTATTTAGCCAAAAGTATAAAAATATGACTTATGATTTTTATTTCCTTAATGGTCTACTCTCAAATGGTTAAATCTTCCTTGGTAATATCATCATGTTAGCTGCATCAAAACAATCCATAATAGATATTGCCAGGGAGTTGTATAACAAAAACATGAATCAACATGATGCCACCATGGATGGTTGCTTTGGTGGTTAATACATATTCTCAAGTTGGTTTACATTTTAACCCAACATAAATTGTTGTTATAGCAGTAGTATTGACAATGATGGATGCATTTATAATCCATGTTAAACTTTTGATGGGAATTACCTTTCCAATGAATGCCCAACACCAATAATTATTTTCATGTATTGATGACGATGAATACATTATGAAAAAAAGACTTTTATTATGTTATAGCCAAATTGGTTCAATAGTTGCATGCAAACATTATACCTTGATTGAGAGGGAGTAGATCAAAGATCTTTAACATATGTGATCCATGATTATGTCATTTTTGTTTGCATTGAAAAACATAGAAAAATGGGTGACATGTCATAATCTTTTCCAAAAGAAAATTATGATGTATATTATTCCAAACTAAAAATGATACATCACCAAAAAAATTTCCTTGTTCCAATTATTGGAAACAACTTGAAAACAAGCAAGAAATGAAACATTCAAGGTTCATGAAATGGAACAATTGTATTAACTAACAAGAAATCACAAAGGTTGTATGCTTCAAATGCTACAATCACAAAACTATGGCTTGCAACTATTAACAAGGCTTGAAGGCCACTTAACCCTAACTTGGCCGCCACCTAACCTTAACATTAGCCACCGCTAAACCCTAACCCTGGCCATCACAAAACCTAACCCTAGCTACCGTCAAACCCTAAGTAACCTCCACTTCCAAACCCTAGTCACCACTATTCAATCTAACCTAACTACTATAAGGATGTTACATTCTTCCATTCGAAAATGTTTCAATATTTCCTTGAGGTATTTGATTTGGTTTGTGCGTAGGAGTCGTTCATCACAATTCCTTTCCACCTCCATCCCCAAAAAGAAATGCAATTCCCCTAAGTCCTTCGTTTCAAACTTTTGAATGAGTTCCTCTTTGATTTGCAAAAGTTTGTTTTGATCATTGCACACCAAAATGAGGTCATCCACATAGACCACAATGAAAAACTTCACATCTCCCATTTGTGCAACATACACACTAGGATCGGCCTCACTCTTCATAAATTCAATACTTTTGAGAAATACATCTAACTTTTGATTTCATGCCCTTGGAGATTATATCAAACCATACAAGGACTTGTGAAGCTTACACATAAGATGTTCACCTCCTTGGTGCATGAACCCTTGAGGTTGTTCCATGTAAATCTCCTCTTCAAGCTCACCATTGAGAATTGTAGTTTTCACATCCATTTGATGGATCTCGATGTCTTCCAAGGCCGCCAATGTAAGAATACAATGAATAAATGTAAACTTTGCGACAGGCACAAAAGTTGCGTTGTAATCCATTTCGTAGGTTTGGGTAAAACCTATTGCGACTAATTTGGCTTTATAGCATCCCACTTCCCCATTTTTGCCTTGTTTGATTTTGAACACCCATTTGCAAGAAACGAGTTTCCTACCAGCAGGAAGTGTCCATGTGTTGTTAAACATGTCATGAAGGAATCATATTCTTTTTGCATCGCACACTTCCACTTCTTGCAATTTTCACATGTCAATGTTTCTTCAATATTTTGGGGCTCCTCCAAAAATGCAACGGTGGCGCGCTCCACCTCCTTGGTAGCAATCCACCAATCTCGAAGCCATTCCCTTCGTTACCTTTGAGGTCTTTCCTTCGGCACATCTTGTGAAGGTTCACTAGATGCGTTATCATTTAAAACAACAAATTATTTTTCGGATGAAAAACTTGGTGTGGATTCACTTTGCACACCTTCCATTCTTGTTTCATTCAAAGGTGTATCTCGACTAAAGGTCAATGGTTCTTCTCCTTCCACTTCTTCATGCACAACTACATTTTTTTCTTTCTCGGGATGGAGCATACCACCTATCTCCTTTGACCCTTCAATGAACATGACATCTCTACTTTTGATGATTCTCTTGGTTTTTACACACATCAAGCGATATGCTTTGGTGCTTTCATAATATCCAAAAAACACACAAGGCATGGACTTGGATTCTAATTTGGTCCTCTTCTCATCGGGGACATGTGCAAAGGTTTTACAACCAAAAACTCTCAAATGAGACACATCAAGTTTCCTACCATTCCATGCTTGAGGGGTTTTGGAATCAAGAGCTTTGGTTGGACATCAATTTTTTATGTACACCTCCATGTTCACCGCTTTGCCCCAAAATTCAACCTCCAACCCTTGTGCAAGAATCATGCTTCTTGCACATTCCATGATGGTTTTATTAGCACGTTTCACAACACCATTTAGTTGTGGGGAATAAGGCGCACTTGTTTGTCATTGAATTCCACATTCCATAAGATATGCGTCAAACTTCTATTGTTAGATTGTAGCACTTTGATTTTGTGACCAATTTCGTTTTCCACCAACGCCTTGTATTGTTTGAATTTTTCAAACACTTCTCTTTTGGCCTTCAAAAGATAGACATGAGTTTTCTTTGAGAAATTGTCAATGAAAGTGAAAAAGTATCGCGCTCCACCATGCGATGTAGTCTTCATTGGCCCGCACACATCAGCGTGGATAATCTCCAAAAGTTGTGAAACCTTTGTTGTTCTGTCCTTGGGAAATGATGTTATTTGATGTTTGCCTTTGACGCATCCTTCACAAATGTGATGCAACGACACTTCTTTCAAATTCATTCCATCCACCATGGCATCTAACTCCTTAAGGCTTGCCATGTTGAGATGGCCAAGTCTTTCATGCCAAAGCATCACACCTTCTTCCAAAAAATTTGTAATGTGTGGAATGTCCTTTCGCACCTTCACATTAAGAAGGTACAAATTCTTGTCCCTTCGTGCTTCCGCCACAACAACTTCTCAAGCATCATTGACCTTACAACCATCCTTGTCAAACTCCACTTTGAAACCTTCGGAAATGAATTTATTCATAGAAATGAAACTATTTTTCATTTTTGGAATATGAAGAACTTGGGTGATGGTTATGTGTGTCAATTCGCCTCCCACTTACATTGTGGCTTTGATGTTCCCCTTGCCAATGGCCTCCAAAACAGTGTCATCGCCCATGAACACCCTCTTTGGGGAAATGTCTTTGTACGTGATAAACCATTCTTGTTCGAATGTCATGTGTTGCATTGCACCAGAATCGACAATCCAATCATACATGGTATGATCATTGGTACTCAATGCAGCAACAAACATTTGCTTGTGATCTTCACAAGCTTGATTGACTTCTTTTTTTCATCATTTTTTTCTTCAAACAATTTCTTACAAAATGTCCAGGTTTTTTACAATAGAAACAAAGCTTTTCGTTTGACTTGTGAGTTTTGTTCACTAATGCGGTAGTCTCGGAACTCTCACATTTTTTTCTTTTGGGCACTTTGTGAAACAACCTTGTTATAATGAATTGAAAGTTTACATCTTTTGTGGACATGGATTCCAAGCTTGTGATTAAGTTATCAAAGGATGAAAGAAGGCTCATGAGGAGTACCATGTAAACATCTTCATTCGTAATGTTCATATCGATGGAACATAGTTGGTCCTCAAGGGTTTTCACCCTGTTGATGTGCACAAGCATGTCACTCCTTCTTGCATTTTGATGGTGAAAAATCTCCTTCGAAGGAACAACTTGTTACCAATTGTCTTAGCTTCATGCACACCATAAAGAGCCTCGCACGCACTTCTCACATTGTCACAATGTTAAATGTGTGCAAGTTGGGCATCCGTGAGATGTTCACAAAGCAATGCAAAAGTCTTCATCTTTTTCTCGTTGTAATCGGCCTTTGCAACTTCTTCACTTGGCAAGGTAGCACTCCCATCAATAAATTTCCAAAGCCCATGTTTAGAAAGCATCATGCGCATTTTGAACTTTCAAAGGTGAAAGTTGCCACCATCAAACTTCTCCATGATTTTCAAGGATTCCATTTGAAAAAAAGACATTTTGAACACAAATGCAACAACAAACACTCTCTCAAAAGATTGAAAGTTTTGGAAGAAATCTTTGACCCTTCATGTAAACTTGAAAAAAAAAAACTTTTATCACTTGCAAATCTTTTATTACACAAGCTTGAAATTTCACTTGAAACTTGCAACAATGCAAAAAAATTTCTTTGACACACTTGAAACTTCACACTTTTAACAACTCAAAAACCTTTCCTCCACGCACCTCAAACTTTCAATGAATCGAAGAACTTTCTTCCACACATTTTCACCTTGAAATTTGATATTTCAAAAACTTGAAGAACAAGTTTTTCATGCTTGAAAAACCTACAACACTTTGAAGAAATCTCTTCCACACCTCCCACTCACTTATAAATGGATTCCTATTCTCTTTGCAACCTTGCAAACTAAAAGCCTTCCTTCAAAAAGATTCTCCCTTTCTATGTTATACAAGCTAAACCTTTGACTATTTCTTGTTCTAACACAATGTCCTTTCTCTTGCTTAGTGTGGGCCCATAACCTATTGGAAACAACTTGAAAACAAGGAAGCAATGAAACATTCAAGGTTCATGAAATGAAACATTCATATTAACTAACAAGAAATCACAAAGGTTGTATGCTTCAAATGCTACAATCATAAAACTATGGGTTGCAACTACTAACAAGGCTTGAAGGTTTTATGTGCACTAAAAACCATGAAAGGAAAGAATGAAAGACAACTCAAAACCACTCCAATATATATTATCTCCTAACCTTAAAATAGCCACCACTTAACCCTAACCTAGTCATCACCTAACCCTAGC